>ERZ1740065.1738-NODE-1738-length-13274-cov-12.243286_pt1 | contig 13274 bp, 8 predicted proteins | sample MGYA00581738_ERZ1740065 | MGnify/ENA primary metagenome ERZ1740065 (study PRJEB43018, sample SAMN04849749) | marine metagenome | isolation source: floating plastic debris | place: Pacific Ocean | collected 2008-09-01 | study: EMG produced TPA metagenomics... | reverse complement strand
GGCTACGATAACCTCAATGACCTCTAACTTTGACTGATAGGAACTGCTCCTTCTCTCTGTCTTTTGTGTAGCTCACCAACATCTACATGCACAGCCTACAGTTTTTTGATTGTTTTCTCTTCTTTGATGTAATAAATTAGCTAAGCTTGAATCAAGCAGCAGTTGTTGAAGTGGGCATCTATATATGTAGTAGCACTAGGTTTATGATACCAAAAAAGAATCTCAAGGAAAAGGGATGCTGGCCAGCATTTCACTGCTCTATCCTGGAGACATCTCCAATACCAATCAGCTGGTGATGTTTACTGTCTGCACAGTGAGGCTTGTGGAGTCAATGCAGCAGTAGTATGTGACACGAGCAGGCTGAAAAGGGTGAGAAATTGTCCGCTCACAGTCAACTTCATCTCACCCTTTCATACAGCTGGTTAGGAGTTGATAGGTTGTACTTGTGATGAAGTTAGGATGCTGTTCATGTTTATAATGCCATGGTACCATTGATTCCCAGAATGCGTTACTTCCCCATCCCAGAATGCATTACTTCCACTTCCCAGAATGCATTGGTTCCACTACCCAGAATGCATTGGTTCAACTTCCCAGAATGCATTGGTTCCACTACCCAGAATGCATTGGTTCAACTTCCCAGAAGGTATTAATTCCACGTCCCAGAATGCATTACTTCTAGTTCCCAGAATGCATCAAATATGCTGATAAACTGGCATCAGAAGCTTGAATGAAAATATCTGAGAAAGATCTGATTCTTTGGAAATTGAACCAAAATGTGAATCAATTCAGTTTGATCTTGAAGATTTTCATGTAAATGAAATCATAATTCCACTACGGAAGGAAAGGTGAGATGAACACACAGGGTGCAGTGAGTGCAGCGAGGAACATGAAATGGCAGTATGGATGAATATGCAGACAGCAGTCAATGACAAAAAAACTCTCTAGTGTACAGAATAGCTGCAAACATAACTACAAGCTTGTTAGGCGATGGGAGAGTACAATAGATACCCACATAAATCCAAGCCCTTCTGGCCATCAACACGGCCAGTAAACAATTTAAATGATCTTTAGGCTGATATTTTATGTCAATACAGTACAATTGCCTTCAGGCAGATTTCATCAAAACTGAATGAAAAGATCGTACATCACTGATTGATTGGCAATGCACAGATAAAGGTCGCAGACGGCGTTTCATTCTGTGGAGAGATCTCAGAAGAGACCCGTACAGAAAACATCGGTAGATCTGAAGGAGTGGATCCATATTGCTAGCTGCAACGAGGGAGGTATTCTAGCTTGTAGCCTTTTCCGACGTTCAACATCTCAAAACCACAACTGTCCAATCAGGTATCAGAACTTCAATGGGCGTGTCACGGCTGTACCAGCTTATTACTAATCAATGATTGCGCAAGAGAGTATTTGTGATACAATACTAGTGGGTAAATAAACAGAGTCAGCATAGTGACTCATAGGCATCAGTGTCAGTCAGTGCTATTACTGAGAGACGTGACTCCGTGCTGTAACATAGTCCAGCACAAGTGAGCAGATCCACGCCGCGCCGCTGTCTTGACTGAGCTCATCGCTGTATTAGGACACTGCTCCAGAGCGTATGAAGTTTGCAGGTATATTACTGATGTATTGCGAGACAAGGGGTTGCGTGCCGTTCTCAGACTAAGCTGCGACAGTTGCCAATAGTAGGAGTAGTTCTAGGGCTACAGTCATCATGATTAGGAAATACAAATAGCAGTGTCCACGAAAGACCTTACATCAACTCTGCTACCTACGCACTGGTGCAAGTAAGTACGAGTGATAGAGTACGTGGAAGAAAACGCTCACGCTCAATCAGCACTGATCACTCTCTCGTGGATTTGGAATGCCCACGTAATTCGCAAGAAAGTTAACGACATGTGAAATCCCTTCTTGTCCGTCCTAAATTAGGAAGCAAAAACTATTGCATTGCGCCATAACTACATGAAGAAAATACGGCTGATTCATAGGAAATAAAGAAGAACAAATAAGAAATTCACATTCAAATACTGTAGAACCGGATTCGATAGCAACGGAAATGTTAGCGTTTCCTTCAAAATCATCAATAGATAAAAATGATAGCAATCTAACGATAGCAATCCTACAAATGAGAAAACAACTCCCATACACATATAAGTTATAATGGGCATGGTTTCTATAGCACAATCCAATGATAACTACAATTTTCCATCACTATTTTTGCTACCGTTAGACTAGTGCTATCAAACCCGGTTTTACAGTATTCCTAGTAGCCTAGCCGAAGCGGATTGATTGACCTTGGAAGGACAAAAGAGTGGAGTGCAGTTTTGTGTTGCATTGATCTCGGTGAATAGGTAGTACTAAGGGCCTGGATCTTGAGTGGGTGACTCATTGAACGATCACACCTACTGGTCAGCAAGCAGACGTCATAAGAGCATTGTAAACATGGCTAACACGATCAGTGAATGCACATAGGAGACATCAGAAATGTACCCATGTACATACGCGCACGCATACATATGTATGTACACACACCTACCTACGTACACCTACGTATATACGTACATGCGTATGTATGCTATGTACGGTATGTAAAATTTTAGTCCAACGCTGGACTAGTGTTGAACTAATGACCTAGTCAGAAAATGAATAGAGCTCAGCTTTGACGATATTTTTCATCACGTATTCCCTTATAATTAAGACGCGTGTCTAAGCGTGCGAGGTCAGGCGAGGTCAGGTGTGTTCAAAATAAGAAATTCCTCAACTGCGCTTAGGCACCTTATAATAATATATAGGCCATGTAACATCATATATAGGTCATGTAACAGGTACACTGTGTCTAAACCTCGAGGGAATAGAAGAGCACATGAGTTTCCTTGAGATTAGGCTGCGTGTCTTTGTTGTAAGGGCATATGGTACTAAATTTGTTTCTAAGATCAAAATCCGGTCAGCGGGTGATTGATGTATGCTTCTCATCGCCTAATTGCAAATAGTCAGCTGGAGGGAATCTGCAATCATTACCAAGAACATGGGGGGAGGGGGAACCCCCCCAATAGGCAGCGGGAGTTCTAACCAATGTAGTATAACAGTTGTTTGCTCTCACTCTACTGTCTGCTGTAGTATTTTACATAGAAACAAACTTATGACATTGCAACTGTCTGTAGCCTGCAATCATTAGCAGTCGACTACCAGTCCACAAGCTCTAGCGTTGGACCACGGTGAAACTGTAACCCACAAGGACTAGCGCTGTGCCACACAGTACACTGTGAGCACTAGCACTGTGCCACACAGCACTGCGAGCACTAGCACTGTGTGGGCACTAGCAACCTGCTGCCATGATACTGCATCCTGACAGAGATCTTTGATCCCGAGATGATATCCGAGATCATGGCTAGAGTTGTCCAGGTCTCCGAGGATAAATGCAGATCCTTCGAATAAAACAGTTTGGGCGGTGGCTCACGTAATGCAGCCCACACCATACTAGTATTACATGTAATGATTCATCGCTAAAACTCAATGGTCCAGGGAGTGAAAGAAATGACATCAGAGATTTCAGTTCAATTGTGCGGAGTGAATGAGTGAATGATTATCGATTCAGAACTCGAGCCCAATACTGTCGGCACAGCTAATGCCAAAGTAAACGTGTGATTGGTAGATAGATGTGACGAAGGCTGAGTGCTGACGTGTGATTGGTAGATAGATGTGACGAAGGCAGAGTGCTGACGTGTGATTGGTAGATAGATGTGACGAAGGCAGAGTGCATGAGTATATCAGGACAGAGCCAGGACTTACTGGTAGCAGTGCTGTATCTCCCAGCAGACAGGAGAGCAGGATGAGACAAGATAAAGTGTCTTTGGCTATTTTAGTCGCCATTTCATACTGCGTAGTAGTGGTGAGTTGATCTACTACGGAATATATTTGGCTGGTGTCTCTCTGCTGTACCATGTGGTCGTTGATTGACACCAAGAACTGATTTGATTTCCAGAATGGCCAGGAGCAGGACGTAAGAGCAAGAATCAGAAATATCATTGCTGCAAGCCAGAACAGATTTGCGCCAGGCTTCATTCGGCTGTCATTCCATGACTGTGTCAGCGATGAGTGCGACGGTTGTGTTAACATGGAGCAAGGCGACAATGCCGGTAAGCCTCACCAGACTCTCTGACGAATAACAAGATTTCAGATGTGTTATCAGCATCTCGCGATTCGCAGGTTTGCAGCAGTACATCGATGCCTTAGAAGACATTGTGGATGAGTTCAAGAGCGAGACCCTCAGCAGAGCTGACATCTGGGCCCTGGCTGGCATTGTCGGGCTGGAGGTGACTTTGGTGTATGGAGAATGAGGTGGCGGCATTGGTGGAGGAGGCAATGGTGGAGGCGACAATGGAGGTGGGGGCATCGGAGTAGGCGGCGATGGAGTAGGCGGCGATGGAGGAGGCGGCGATGGAGAAGGCAGCGATGGAGAGGGAGGTCGTAACCAAGGAGGCGGAGGAGGAGGAGGAGAGGGAGGTCGTAACAGAGGAGGCGGAGGAGGAGAGGGAGGTCGTAACAGAGGAGGCGGAGGAGGAGAGGGAGGAAGTCGTAACAGAGGAGGAGGAAACCGTAACACTGCTAGAAAACGAAGACAGGCTGCTGCAGGAGTTATAGAGTGAGTTTCAGGAATGTTGATACCGAGTATTGAGTACCAGGTATTGATGATAGTTACTCTGCTGTGTGGGATCGTAGAATCTGAGACTGCCTATTTGTGAATGATTTAAACAAAATTAACTGCACTAGTAATACGCAGTAGTAGTGCTGCTCAAATCATCACATTTTCCATAACAGAAACTCCTGTATGTAAGTACTAGAACTACCACAGGCCACAGAAGCATTTGTCATAAAGGTTTGGGAGTTGCCCTCTCAATGTTAAAGAATTTTTCCTCTTCGCGCTAATTACACAAAGTCTGAGTTTGGCAAGTTTGGCAAAATGCTGCCAGAGATATTGGTTCAAATAGGTTTATATTAATGGTGCTGCACTACGCCGCGATGGAAAGACGTTGAAGATACTGTAGACTGGAATTTATTTGCGAATTTTTGAAATCACAAAAAAATATGATCGCAAAAAATTTCAATGGTTATATAGTGATTATGGTCGTGATGAATTTTCGCAAAGATTTTTCAATCGCAAAAATTTTTCCATCAAGGTTTCCTGGCATTTCCGAAAATATTTTTCGGCGCAGAATAATTCCAATCTACAGTACGTCTGATTTATAAACACTCCAATATTGGTGACATGATTGTTATGTAACATATACTAGGAAAGCACAGATTAGCAATGAGTAACTAGGTCACAGAGTAACTAGGTCACATAGACGGATATATAATAGTATCATATAATAACTATCTCAGGTTTGCAAGTGGGAGGATGGATTGCAACCCAGACACGTTCAATACAAATGCTCTAGACAACTTCCCACAAGCAACATGGGCCAACGATGAAGTGATGAGCTACTTCAGGGAAAGGTTTGGATTCAATGTGAGGGAGGCAACTGCGCTGATTGGTGAGTAAAAACTACATCAACCCATCATTGCACTTTTCATATTCATGTAATGAGGAAAGAACAGGACGCCATCATAATTGTACAACTGGTTGTCATCAGGTGCGCACACACTGGGAGTTGGTCATCAAGAAGCTTCAGGTTTCCGCGGCCCATGGGTCGAAGGTCAGCATCGCTTTGACCATGAGTTTTATCGAACTCTGTTAGACGAAGACAACCAGGTCAGGTGGGAGAGAAGGACAGTGCCACCCCGACACCCCATCAACCCAAGACGACAGTTCTGGGTGGGTGTGCATTAAAGAAACCACTTCTAATTGAAACATGGATAACCTTGACTTGAAATCTGATGCTGTTTGACTATAGCAAAGCACTAATGGAGAGAGACGGATTATGTTGAATTCGGACATGGCCCTCATAAAAGACCTGGAGATAACCAATGAAGATCTGGGAACTGTGAGCTGTTCGTTTGATGAATGCGCTGACCTGCCAGGCATTGCTGATGCAGACACAACCAGCAGCCGATATTGGGTGGATACTTTTGCAGAAAGCAACACCAGATTCGTCATGGAATTCATAAACGTCTTTGAGAGACTGATAAATCGCGGTGTTCCTGTCAATAACTGAACCCATGACTTACATCATAGCACCGACCATCTTAAATCTTAAACGATGTATGAAATCACAAAAATATACGGATACTCAGAAAAAATCGAACAGCATCAACCTCCTATAAGGTGACAAAACCGTAGATGTCATTTTTGTGATAATAAGAGCAAATGACAGGAATTTGAACAGATAAACTCGCAATTTTCTCAAGAGAAATAAAGAGACGGTTCAATAAGACGCCAATGTTGAACTCTTACACCAGGTTAGAAGAAAGTTTCGGATGAAATGGAGGAAATTAGAGAGTTCAGTGCATATGTGGTACATAGGACAGCATGAAAATACGATGGACCACAAAATGGAAAACTGGGTTTGTTAAGTTTTAACTTGGAGGCCAGATCCAGGTAAAGAGGAGCAGCTACAAATATGATTATGATTATGATGTAATATTATTATAATCATATTATTAGTATATTGTTATAATTATGGTATATGATCTCAGGATGAGTATTGTAACCAAACCAGCAATAAAAAAGAATACTGCTCCCATTTAGGAGGTTTTTAGTAATTATTTGAGTTTGCCGTAATGCAGCAAACTGTACTGGAAACTGACAAATCATTGCTGTATGTGCCACGCGTCACGCAGGTGCAAAGATATTGGCCACACAAGTGAATGGCACCGAGCTTTGTGTTCAACTTCACTCATGATGAATTCTTTCCGCAATCATAAATTGCCATTGATGGTTAGATTCAGGAGAACTTTTATACAAAAATTAATCTCAAGAGTCTGGATATATTATATTATATTATATATATATTATATATTATATTGACTGTTTGTCACGAAAAATATAGCTGAAAGTAAGAGATGACTAGAGCGGCGGTAACGGGATTCAAGAACGAATGTCCCAACTTCCGAACTGAGAGTTCCACTCTATGTAAGAATCTAAGTCGGATGACGCAACACTTGCTCTCACCTGCTTCAGGGCGAGTTGGAAGTCGTTGAAGCAAATTGGTCTCACCTGCTCGAGACTGACTGTCTCGATGTCCTCGAACGCAATGTCTCGCACTGGGCCGAGCGCTGCCTCCTTACACAAGTTAGTCATGTCAGCGCCGGAGTAACCTGCAGAAACAGAGAATGTGTAACTAGCAGCAGCAGCGACGGCAGCAGCAGCAGCGACGGCAGCAGCAGCGGCGGCAGCAGCAGTACTAACTACTAGACTAAAATTATGGATGGACTGGTTTTGTTTTGACTGGATTCTACTCTGCTGAGCTGTACCAAGTGTAAGAATTGTTAACATAATGCATACCATCCAGCTCCTAGTAGCAGATGGATCACCAGTCTACACCAACACTGGCCTTTCAACTACAGAGATCACCAACTCAGTGACTCTCCAGTATTCTCCAGTATTCCCCAGTATTCGCAATTACACACAATCATATCTGCGGACAATTCTTATAATGAGTTCTAAAATACTTGGGTGGCATATTTTTTGCCAATATATTTTTGTCAATATAATTTTTGCCAATATATTTTCTATGCGGCAGCATTGCTTTGAAAACAAACATATCAGTTATTGTTTGTCATTTGGCTGCCCAATCTTCAACAGGAAATATTTTCAGTTTTCTAGTATTAGCCCAGGTACTACTGCCCAACTTTACAATAATACAGAATATGGGCTATCGGTTGCTATTTGGCAGGTGATGAAAGCAGGTAGGAAATCCAGGTAAAGCTGATGTCATACCGGCAGTTAGATAGACTACTGACTGCATCTCATCGTTAGACAGCTGGCAGCCTTGAGACGACATCAGGTTGGAAACGATTGCAAGCCTGGCAGCGGGTTCCGGCAGCGGTATGTACAGCCTCTTTACAAACCGCCTCCTTGCTGCCTCATCCAGCTCCTGGGGCCTTCAAATCAAAGAACAAGTCATGATTGCCAGTAACTACCGGTACATGTGTACTTACTTTTGGGGTCTTTATAGACAGCATAGCAGGGGAAACGCTTAAGAAGTCCAGGAAAACTGCAGGGAATATCCTGTATGCCATTAGAATCACTCCCAACAAGGCTGGACATGTGATTGTTACCCACAGCAATCTTTGGGGGGGGGAGGGTATGGAATGCTATAGGTAGACGTATCCCAACATACCCCCTCATTTCAAACATAGTTACGAATCTAACTGAGCATTGAAATATTGACCTATAACCAAGTTACCGACGGCAACGAGAATGACTAACCTATTCGTAGCTCCAATGACCAGCAGACGATCCTTACTGTCACAGCCAACTCCATCCTGCAACATGGCAGACGTCAGGTCTACGAACAGCTGTCCTAACCAGCTGACCTTGTCATTGGAGACATATTGACATACCATCTGTACGAGGAACTCCGTTTTGATCCTACGGCTAGATTCGTGTTCTGACTCTGACCGCTGGGTGAGTAGAGAGTCGATCTCGTCGATAAAAATGACAGACGGCTGCTTGTAACGCGCAACGGCAAACAGAGTGCGCACCATCTTCTCGCCTTCACCTACCTGAGAGCATACTAATCCAAAAAAGCTTTACATGATCATAAGATACCCGACCCGACCGAACCAAAACAATTAGGCATTTTTTACTCTTATGTCGGCATGTGCATCAGTGTATGCGTACCTGTACTAATTGCGGAATACATGCGGGGTAACACAGGGATAACACAGGTGTGCCTGACGCCGGCGTGCCTGACGCCAGCAGGCCTGAAACAGGCGTGCCTGACGCCGGCAGGCCCGACGCCGGCGTGCCTGACGCCGATGCGTCGACATAAGTGTAAAAAATGTGAATAATTATTCCACCACCTTTACTGCTGAAACTGCAGTAAATCACCATCAGTGATGCACCTTACAACCCGTCTCATTCATTTCTGTGATCAAAACTTGAAAGCCGGTGACCAAAATGAACAAATAAAAACACGTTAACCAGCAATAGGTACTGACTGAATGCTGAGGCCTATGATTTAACTACTGTATAAGTAAAAGTAAATGCAAGGGAAGTACTGTAAACTGGACTTTATTTGCGAAGTGTTGTGAATGTTCGAAATTGCAAAAAAGTACGATCGCAAAAGGTTTCAATAGCTATATAGTGATTATAAGTGTGATGAATTTTCGCAAAAATATTTTAACCGCAAAAATTTTTCCATCAAGGTTTCCTGGCATTTTTGCAAATATTTTTCAGCGCAAAACAATTCCAGTCTACAGTAGTTGGGAATATGCCTATAGAGAAACAAATTTGATCAGTAAAACATGTGATTTTGCACCAGTTGTACAATGAATGCAATTGCCTTACAGAGACAACAAACTCTAAAACAATAAATGCGCTGTAAAATATATGTGGATAAATGTTATTTCTATAAAAAAAACATCACATTTAATGTTCAGCCGCAACTATTTTCATGTACACAGTAATGGTTAAAGTGCTTCACGTACCCATTTTGAAGTCAACGATGAGGCGCTTATGCTGAAGAAGGTGCACTTGCTCTGACTTGCCACACACTTGCCAATGAGTGTCTTACCAGTTCCTGGAGGGCCAAACAGCAGCAGGCCTTTGGGTGGCCCTCGGAGGCCAGTAAAGATGTCTCTGTAAATAGAAAGTGAGAATAGATTCCATTGAGAATAGAGAAAGCTGAAAGCATAGCGAGTGTGAAGTGAGCATCTTAGCAATGAATAAGTTTAGTCTTTGCAGCAACAGAAATTAGCTATGGGTAGTTGTCTGTTTCCCCATTCTTCGAGAACTCTTTATGAATCCTTCTAGAAAATCGAAAAATTCTTAGGAATTCTCAAGAAATCTTGAAGAATTCTCAAAGAAGTCTCTGAAAGAAGACTTCTTCAAGACTTTCAATTTTTAAGAATGTCAAGACGGGGAAATATACAACTAACATATAGGCCAGATTTTGGGCTGTGAGTAATATTCTAATCTTAGGCAAGGTGGATCGGCAATTTCTTCTTCCCTAAAACCAAAATCATTGGACCCCATTCACTCAGGTTCGCGGTTTGTTGGCAGGGAAAGACTGCAGAGAGTCATTGGTGAGTAGCAGTTAGGCCAGAGAGAGAGAGAGAGAGAGAAGAAAGCAGCTCCAATTTTCCAACGAAAGTGTGCCATCGTAGTAAAATAGTGGAGTTGCAGTAAAATGGAGGAGTTGTAGTAAAATAGTGCATCTAACACTAACGGTCTGAGCATTGGTAGTATGATAATCTCTTTGATAGTTTTCTTGGCGAATTCCAGTCCGGCGATGTCGGCCCAGTCGAGAGGCGCGCTGGTGTCCATTATCTGATGAGGAATAAGATCTTAAAGCAGATAGAATGCTGTACAGCAGATAGACTGTTGTACAGCAGGCAAATGTCTAGAATGAAGCTGTCAACTATGAATATCACAGCAGAGAAAACCGGTAATCATAAACTCAACATACAAGTTTATGTCTCATGATTTGGAGGGAGTAGAGTTCCATCTGGCACTCAGGCACAGACACAAACTTGCAGCATTTGAGGTTAAGTAGGTTTTATTGAGATCTGATTAGAGTAGCTGGAGTATGTGATAAGGGGAAGGCTGAATCCCCGTTGTCTTCAGAATAATAGATAAATAAAATGTAAAAGAATTCTGCTTATAAATATCAATATAATAATATTATATTATATTATAAACTATATTATATATAACATAATATCAATTATCCAGTGAGTCATCTTATGTCATTATATGTCATATACCCAAGTTTGTTTTATATAGGATAGCGTTCCTTCAAAATGGTGAAATGACACTAATCACTACTGGTGTTTATGGCTCTCTCAACTCTCCAAACTAACCTCATTCATGATGAGCTCAACGATTTTTGAGTCGAGATGACATAGCTCCTCTGGAACATCAAAACTGTCGCCCGACTTTGCGGCTCCACCAGCACCTCCTCCAGCTTTGTGCAGCAGAGACGACGAGGGAACAGAACTAAGAATGAGAGACAAGAGTCAGTAGTGAGTACCACCTACATGCTGTCTATAATAATAGCTAAATAATAAGCAATTGAAGTAATGATAAGTAATAATAACAATAGTAAAGCATAATAGTAATAATAACAGTAATAATAATAGTAAATCATAATATTAATAATAATAATAATAGTAATAATAATAATAATAGTAAATCATAATATTAATAATAACAATAATAGTAATAATAATAATAATAGTAAATCATAATAGTAATAATAATAGCAATAGGACAGCAATAAATACACGGCTACCATTTTTCGTCGTGTTGAATGGGTGGAACAAATTTGCCATTGCCCCGCCTCGGACCGAGCGATTTCTTGCTGTTGCCAAATGAATTGGGCTGCACAGCATGTCCGTTCTTCTGAGCGTTGTTTATAACCTACTCAACACAAGCCAGAGTATAAAACGCCACTTTGAGACACCACGACAATGACCGTGACAACATGCAGGAGCGGACATGTACCAATTGCTCTTTGGCCGTCCTGAATAAGTTGCATTGAGACTGCTCCTGCTGATCCTGCGTCTCTGCGTCAGACCAGCTGTTACTGGCTGGAGGCTGAGCTGGAATTGTCTCCCTTGTAAAGTTGCTCGTATTGTACTTTGGCGCGGCTTGAGGCATAGGTTGGAAGCCTTGACCTGTCTGAGGTTTCACAGCGCCGAACTGGCCTGTTGCGGCCTTGACATCAACAGTAGGGATTTTGAGAGAGCAGGCGTTGCTGTGTGCAGGAACAATTGTCGACACAAACGATGTGTAGTCTAGTTCAGATTTCCAGGAATCGCTCTCTGTAACACAGTACTGGAAACTATAGTATGAACTGCATACGGAGAGGGAGGGAGGCAGGGAGGGAGGAGAGGGAGGGAAACTTTAGTATGAAATGCAGATGGAGAGAGAGTGAGAGATCAGAGCGTCGCTTCCCATCTAAATGTATGATTAATGCATTTCCTCATCATTACTGTGATCTGGGAAATTTACGCTACAAAAAAATTAAATAGAATTTTTACTGATTTAATATTTTAGTACATGGGATTCCTCAACATTCAGACGTGCGTATGATATACGCATATTCCGTAAATTTACAAATTATGAAAAAATTGTTATCAAATTTTGTTTGTTGTTAGTGGTTAATTCCATCAAACATTCCACAAAACTTCGCAATTGCGCTGCGATGTCCAACTTCCCAGTATTCAGCGGCTGGTGTGTGATAGGCAGTGAGCAACAGAGCACTAAATCAGGAGATTACGGTGAGAGAAAATACTGATCGCCATGTCATTTATAGAAATTAACCTTACAATCTGTTTGCCCATACAATATTCTTCTGAGGTGTTTTTATGTTGGCAACTGTCTATTTCTCCGCCCTTGAAATTCTTGAAGAACTCTTCCAGAAGTCTTCAGACTTCTTGTTTTTGCAATAGATTCTGGGCGGGGAAATAGACAACTACCTTATTTCATATTTCAAAGTCATCCTTTGATACTTTCTTGTTGGAATTTTGGTAACAAAATGCCAATCTGGCCCTCCTCTTCTACTGTTGCCATGTTGTCCTAATAATATACTGCTCTCGCGAATGGAGTTTGAGAGTTGTGTCACCATGTCAATTAAGGATCGCATATATCCTACCATTTCTGCAGTTAGAAATGAGAGGCAGGATCGTGTCAGCATAGTTCCTCACGCCTGCAATATAGAGACAATACAGTTACAGCTGCTCTGGTGGGATCCTAACCAGTCTCAGGGCTTGACCACCTCACACTTTATTGGAGATTTAAAAGTTGCACATAAGCTTCCCCAACAAAAACTCATGAGGATTTGAGCGTCCGAGAGTGGACAAGCCAGATAGAGAGGCTATGATGATGTGAATGGTTACCTTTTGCATCACGTTGCATCATCGCTTCATCATACTTGTCTAGTAGTTTGTCTGGTAGACGTACACACGCTCTAAAATAACGATGAAAAATGTAAATAAAGACTTATAACTGTCAGGTGAACGTGCAAGGGAGGGAGAGGAAGAGGGGGAGGGAGAGGGAGAGGGAGAGGAAGAAGGAGAGAGAGGGGAGGGATGGAGAGAAGGAGAGAAGAAAAGTAGATAGAAAATTTATAAAAGTAAAAATAAAAAAAATAAATATA
>ERZ1740065.1737-NODE-1737-length-13276-cov-12.130172_pt1 | contig 13276 bp, 12 predicted proteins | sample MGYA00581738_ERZ1740065 | MGnify/ENA primary metagenome ERZ1740065 (study PRJEB43018, sample SAMN04849749) | marine metagenome | isolation source: floating plastic debris | place: Pacific Ocean | collected 2008-09-01 | study: EMG produced TPA metagenomics... | reverse complement strand
CATGTTTGAATTTGTAAGCTACACTTTTGGTGAAGCGCTGTTTGATTGGCTATCTGGTTCCTGGAAGGTGTCCTCATTAGCGTTTATATACGGCTGGGCCACATGAAATTCCAAGAAATTTGCTGATTGACTCTCGAGATTTATACGTCCAGTTTGTTTATGCGAGTAAACGTCTAGTGTGGACACTGCTAACACGTACGGCAAATTGTCGCCTGCACCTGACGCTTCAAAATACGTCTAGTGTGGACCAGCCTTAAGACCTATATTCCACTGACCACTGTATCCTAGCCATGGTAACACAGGCACGAAAAGTCCAATTTAAAATGAATCCGATCAATTATTTTTGGAATCTTTCCAAAGAACCTGAGACTGAAAGAGCATGTGCGTGTGTGTGCGTGTGTGCGTGCGTGTGCGTGTGTGTTTGAAGCAATGCTGATGAAGGTTATATGCAATGCTGAGATGTTGTTTTATAGCCATGAAACCCTACCCCCAGAGGAAGCCGGATTGTATGTATGATCATGCAATATTCAATCAGACGGCTATGGATCTGTTGATGCCGCCAGATGTCACATACTTCGCATCATTCAGACACCCAGTCTCTCAGTTTGAATCGTCTGTGGCATATTTTCGTCTCGATGGCCTAACGGTAAAGTGACCAGATGTGTAACATGAAAATGCTTTTTATTTGCTCTCTTACCTTATTATCTGCCGATAAACTGATATAGATACTGTATTCCCTCGATTATAAGACATGCGTCTATGGAAGTGGAGTCGTCTTAAATTAGTGTTAACTCTCTGTTGATTTGATAGTTTTGTTTTTGTCATTCTCCTGTCCATTTTCGCGCTCACTCCTGCGCCTATCCGCGCTCACTCCCACTCACTACCGCATTATCCTCCAATTCAAAGTCATCTCCGCTAACACAAGAAAGTACAAGAATCATCATTATACGCTCTAGAAGCCATTTTGAAATATTGATGTTGTCTTAAAATGCACTATTGCTGTTCATATCGGTGATACCCCCTCTGAAATCGTTTTGGTGCCTCTGTGTTTTGTTACTTTTATTCTCTCTATAGAATTATTGTATTCCTTAGGATCCAAACATGGTGATCCAGTCTTCCACAACACTGCATAAAAAATCATCATTGTTTGGTTTGAGACGTTCAGCAATCCCAGTTGGCCAATACATCGTACCGCAGCTTTCATGGCTCGGGTACGACAGCAAGCAGAGGGGAAATCTGACAAATCTCGAGGCTTTCATTGAAAAAATGGTGAAAAGGTAAGATTTTCATGGAGTTCAATCAATGCTTCGTGTTATCTCCTCGTATTGCATTGTATGGCAGGTGGCACCTGATGCAATACACATTGCAATAAACTAGCCAATACATAATGAAATACCCAAGCACAATGCAAGAAACAATTTAATAGACAATCCAATACATAACACACAATCAAATAGACAATGGACTATCCGACACCCGTTGCAATCCTACATGCTACAGTCATAGATTTTTAGAGATCCCTTCCAATCTGACACGATGACGCTGTCACATATGTCAGTTATCCTTGTAGAATTGATTTGCCGCTAATAAATGAAAGATTTGACGCCAGTCTCATCATGATGAGAAGAAGATTCAACTGGGAATACATAGACATCTTCTACAAGAGGAAAAACCAGAGGGAGAACAAGAAACACTTGTCAGAGGCATGGTACAAGAAATTCCTGTCACCTGAAATCAACTTTGGTGACCTGTTACTGTATGAGGCGATGAATTCTTCGTGGTACAGACAACCGGAGGTACAGGAAGAGGATTTCTGGGAAGAGGTCAGTGTCACATTACACCCTTATTTTCCTGTTGTGAAAACTGGATAGAAACAAGCTGGTAACATGTGGATACTGCAGAACGGAATTTTTATGTGTGGAAATATTTGCATTTTAGCATGTAGTAAAATATCTACGATCTTACAGTATTTACGAACCGTACATCCCGTGAATATTTTTGCGATCAGGTATGTTGTAAAATATTTGCGATCTAACAATCATGGTGAAGGAATTGAGTCGGAGACGACCATACTTGCTGATTGTACTAGATTTTGCAAGACAGTACCAGGATTTGGATGTTGAAAAAGGCCAACAGAAAGGCATTTGATTGCTTTGTTTCCTGCAAACTAGACGCTTTTCTTCCGGAGCCAAAAACCTTCATACAACCTTCAATTGAAGATTAGGATTAAAGTACTTGAATATCACAACTGTGACTGTACTATTACTCATATTTACAGTAGAAGGCTTTAATGTCCTGTACTAAATCATCCCATCGTCAACTTTCAGAGAATAAGCAAATTGGTCGTATTTTCGCTTTCTTGTCATAGCATTTACATTACAAAACACTCTACTTACCAGGATATCAGCTACTACTGTGGCTATGGCTTCCAAGCCTAAGATGTATTCTGTATTTGCAATTGATGACCAATTTTTTCACAAACCTCTCACGGCAAGGATGGACAGAATATTCTAAATATAAGATGCAGGTTTTGATAGTTGTGTTTTATAAAAGCCTGCGAAAGAAGCATAAAAATGGTACAAAAATAATACTCTATGTAAACTTTGATACACTGGCCAGGTACACTATATAAATGTTTCTAAAAAAAACTAGTGAAAGGTTCACTGTGGTTCACTATATGGGTGTCGTGAAATATTCTTGGAAATAAATGCGCCTTGACAATATTAACGGATTAGCGATTGACGACTCGACCGCAAAATTATCAAATTGCATAATAATTTCGTTCTACTGTAGAACTTCTAAAGAGGGGTATCTTCAATACCAAAATTGGATTGAGATTTTAAAAATTAGGTTACAAACTAGAAAGGAAGCCACTTAACATCTCCAGTTGACATATTGCTGTCCATCTATTCTCTTCAGGTCAACTACTTTCAAGAGCTTAACGGGAACCTAACGAACACCATATGCCCACCCGTCAATGAAAAGGGAACAAGCTACAGAATTCCCGAGTCCAGATGGCACAGGGAAATAGTTCTTTTGCCCAACCATTGTGCAGTGATAATCTCTGTTTAGCAATGCATGGTGGACTTTCACAACTGGTGACAATGTGATGAGACTGCAAGATGGTTTTGGGGTTCTGAAACCAAAATTTGAACAGTTGAAATGAGTATAAATACTGCACCAATTTTTCCACCGCTATCGCTGTTGTAAAAATGAACTACATGTTATACTCTTACTGTTGTACGACACCGTTCCACTCGCTATTTTTCGGTCCATTTTTCCTTCCCTCGAGTTTTGGGTATTTCACATGTGAATAAATGGACCATTGCATTGAGAGGACAACTCCTAGTGAATGATGGCCACGTCTTCATTACTTTTTTGTGCTCTAGCGTTGCCATCTATTTATTGGGCTACTAGTAATTTTGTCGCTATATAGTCTGAGATAGAATGTTCCAGTCAGTGTAGAAATACGATGCAGATGCTGCTGCAGGTGGGACTCCTCTCTCAGCCTACCGGCTACCTCAGTCATCAGATCCTCCAGTTCCACACGTAACGCATTGAATGATTCGCCCGCCGCTGATTTGAGGATAATCTCCGCCATTTCTCTCAGATGGTTACTCAATATCTTGAAAAGCAGACCTCTCGCGGCTCTAAAAACGTCACATGTTCATTGCGCTCAACTGATGGCATTTGCGGTGTTCATATCTTGACCTACCGGCTGTCGGACAGTGATGAGAAGACTATATAGCTGTTTTTCAGCTTCCTCAAGTTGATTGAAGATCTTGCTAAGGGTGTCTGCGATAAGGCAATCGTCTTCCCGCTGAATGAAGGCACTTCCGGTTTCGATTGATGTAGCATAGCTTCAACTTCTGAGTGACTGCGGGCCGCGTACTGGTCACCCCGACAGTATTGGAAGAAGAACATCTAAATTATTTGGGTTTATAGAATAAAACGGATTGGCGGCAAGGAAACAGTGTTAGAATGCAGCGGGATAGGCCCTTAATGTTGAGTTAAAAATGGACAGCAGATTCGACAAAGGAACCACAGCAACCAACAGGATTGAAAAATCTTCCACTTGTTGATAGCTACATTTAATACAGAACCGCAAAATCGCCTTGTGAGTTCAATGGTGTATATTATGGTCATAACTTATCAATTCTAACTCTAAAATAGGAATGGATATAACAGACTCCTTACGGCTGCAAAGACTGAAGTGCAATTGCAAGCTAAAATGCGAAAGATTGAAGTAGGACCTCATAGCTTGCTGACCCCATAGATGCAAAAGTACTATTTGATGATCATACACGGAATCATATATCCTGAAATAAGTATATCCCACTCACCTTGACCTGAGTGTCAGAATTTTCACCGAACTTGTCGATAACTTCCTGCACAGACACCGTTGTCGTCGTTGCTATGGTATTGTTTCGTCGACTGTGTCTTGTCAGCAGAGCGAGTAAGAGATCTCGGTTCAGTTTGGCAGCATGACTGAATTCCGCCAACTTTGCTATCACCTCCGAGGCTGACATCCCCACTGCCACCATCTTGGTAAGCTGTCAACGTTTGGACATGTAATGATAGCAATAGCAAACAGTACCAGCCAGTGACTTTCACTCTGTGAGGAAACTCACTCAGGTAACACCTGCTTCTCTTGAAAGGTAAATTACAGTCATTTAGCGCAGGTAACTTATGGCCTTTGCACAGGCAAGCAGTGATACATATGTCTGCTCACCTTATCATCTCCAAAGCCTTTTCCGCTAGCATCATGGGTCAACACTATCGCTGGTGTTTCTTCTTCCTTCTTCCGCCCCTATATAGAGGAGTAATATAGTGGAATCAGAAAGGAGAGAAAACCTCCTCACAAAAAGGCACGGAGTAAGCTAACTTCAGCGGGGAATCACATACAGAGGGTTTGGCTGACACTTCTCTTTGGAGAGACATGTGGAGCTCATCTAAGGTGATCCAGCCATCAATGAAGTTCAGACGATTGTTTCTGCTTGCGTTAAGCATCAGAGCGTGGAACAGTTGTTTGTCTATCAACGATAGACGAGCTTTGGCCTCAGAAACAGTGCAGCTGAATGAAACATCTCCATGGGAGACCTGCTAATAGAGGAGATAGATAGATCTATGATAACCAACTGAAGCTGGCGCATAGACCCTGTAAGTGATGAAATGATAGTGTTACATTTGCTGCTGAATGCAGTTTTTTCCTCTAACAAATTGATCACACATGATAAGGGAAATTCCTAGGCGGCACTAAGATCAGTCTTGTTTACCTCAAATATTATGTCTGTTGGGCTTGCCTATGCGTAATGATCTCAAATCGGCATTGATCGCTTAGGCATGGAAGCTACCGTGTTCACCGCAGAATAACAGCTTTGCTACAGGCTTACATGTACTGCTGCATCAGTAAAATAACGCCTAGATCTGCCCCTGGCGCATTATAGGTTTCCCATTCTGCCATAAGCGACCCTGTCTCATAGCCCTCCTATTATGACTATTGGGGTTGTTCTTATCCCAACTCTAGATGTCCCTTTCCCGTCCGAGTCTCTCAATACCTAAGCAATATGGCTGCTCAGCAACCTCATAGGTTGTCCTTCTGATATACATAGGAAAATGAAGGCCATTCACACATGACAGCTGATGTTGACCTATTACCTTGCCAAACCCCGCATGGTCAAGGTCAGGAATGCTGCCAATGATCTCTTGCAGTGGCAACGACCTCTCCAGGAACTTCATGTTCTCATTCTCATCTCCATGACACATGACAGCCAGTAACCGTGGGTTGTCGCCTCTGTTCCTCGCTGAGAAGTCCTTGATGTAGGTCAGCACATCCTCATAGTACCTGTCCACCACTGACTCTACCTGCAAGAGCTCAGTATAGCATGGGATTGGTGTGAGATTCTGTCAAGTAGTTGCACAATAACTCAAACCTCAAACTTGAGGCAAGTCTTTAAGCAATGCTCCAAGGTAGTTTTCTCTGCGTACCACCCGGCACGGTGTACGCTGTTACAAATGATCAGTGCTTGTCCCTGTACAGTCTCCGGCTCTCTGGAGAGCTCAAGGAGTGGAGCAGCACTTGGACTGCTTAGATAGAGATGCCAGTCGAGGGAGCTGGAGACGGCGCTGACAAACAGTACGGACGGATGGCTACGTAGAGTGCCTGATATACCCATCAACGTCTGCTGCAGTGAGCTCCTGCCTCCTGATTGGTTGAGGCATTTCCTAACCTCAAATCTACCAGAGTAAGAAGATGGGCATTGTACATGTATATGCCATTGACATTCTATATTCTTAAGACTTAAAGACTCATGTAACGAACCGACCCAGTTTGTACCTAATGAACTTATGACCTCGCCTCGGTGTGAATCAATTCCTCATCAAGTAAGTTGAGCAGAATACCAATACTATTGCATAATATTACATATTGAATTTATATGTAATTTATTATAAATTACGTATAAAGCGCTCGGATCTAGAACCAGTTTGCTCTTAGCCTTCATAAACTTCAAAGGTCAGAGATTGATATGTAAACAGACCTGATGTCTTGTAGACACACTACAGTCACCATCCAATAGTCCTCAGGCAGAGACAGCAGGTGAACGTATGGCTCAAATTGTGGCAGGTAGCTCGCTGATGGTAAACGAAGCTGGTGAAATGTTACCTGCAATGAGAAGTTGAGGCGAAATTTGTGGACTGCAATAACAGGACAACTATAGCTAGCTCTCTTTTGATATATGAGCACGACTAGGTATCATAAAACTGGCAACAGTTTGATTGTCTTTGAGTGCATATGATAAATCTCAGGTTTAGATAAAGATTTCCCGTCGATACCTTGGGCTTCCCTCTGAGATTGGGGTGGTCGGTCATTTCGATAACTGACGCCGTCATGTCGTAAACGGAGCCCTTCAATACATCTTTGCCAAGGTCACGCATTGAAACAGGCTGATCGACAAGGAAGATTAAAAACGGATCTCTCTCGGTTCGGAGAACGTCGATCTGAAGAGACGAGTTTATCGTTTCATGACAAATGTTTTACAACAGGTGTAGCAGTCTACCACAACAGCGACATGGGATTGCATTGAAAATAACTCACCATGTTAAGAACATCGAATTGATGTAGTGAAGAACGCAAGACAGCAGCTTGTAAGTTCAGCTGCACAATGGATGCTTGTGACGTCAAACACATCTCGTAAGTGAAATGCCTCAAATAAGAGTGCATATCAACCTTGTCGTCAGCATTCTCAAATCGTTCATAAAGGCAGAAGTAGTTGAAGAAACCAACCAGTTTGGGAACGTTAGCTCGTACAAGAGCGGTAGGCAGAGTTGCTAGTTTGAGAGCAGAGATCCCTTTGTTGTTTTCAATTGACAGTAGACTTCTTCTCTGATGAATAGAAATGCGATGGAGAATGTCAGCAATAAGATAAAACTGTTGATATATGACAAGGGGGATAATTATAGAGTTGACTTTTGTCGGGTTGTCGATGCGGAAGAGCTCTTCGTAGTATTTCGGGTCAGTTGAATGGTCAAGGATAAGCTTGATTGTGTTCACATCATTTGCGTGAGCAGCGTACATCAGCAGGGTTCGACCCATACTATCTTTGTCCATAATCAGTTTCTGTCTCGTATTCCTGGTACTGTGTGACCACAGCTCGTGGAAGATATCTGGCCGTTGGTCTATGATGGCGTAATGAGCAGCAGACCGCCTGGTGCCGTCAAGATGGCGGATGTATTGCTGAACTAACTTAGAGGAGAGAGCGCCCAAGAGAAGTCTTACCATGCCAACAGAGCACGCCCAGTGTAGTGGAGTCTCTCCATCATTTTGCATGCCGAAGGTGATGACTTTATCCCTCTCTTTCTGCGAGTCTAGCGATTCAAGCACCATTTCAGCAACATCCTTCTTTTTTTTCAGAGCCAGGACATGTAGTGCCGTCCATTTGAACCAGTCTTTTTGCAGCAGGTATTCAACTCTCTGACTTTTGGTGACTTTTGCAAGCAGATGTCTGCATTCCCGCCCATCCATAACGTGATGGAGCGTCTTGACCCCTTCCCACTTGGTCTGCCAATGGTAGTTTCTCTTCCAGTAGTGCGCCGTCTGCTTCTTTCTCCATTTCCATTTCTGATGTGCAGAATTCTGCACAACATAACCCTACAATATACTTCCGTGTTTGACATATGAAACTTCAGGGTGTGAGGGACATAAACCTAAGTTAAAGCAGCCATCTTTAAATACACTGATTGCATCTGGGAGGTTAGAACAAAACGTCTCCGGAAAGTCGACCAGTACTATGGAGTTACTGTGGTATTATGGTACTATGGTAATGCACTATACGTATCACGACTATTATGGTATAATTAAGGCACTATTACACTGTGGTCCTATTACAGTACTATGATCCTGCCTTACAGAAGACTAGCATGACTCATTTTGTACTTTGTCTGTTAAAGCTAACCAAGAGTCAAAACATCAATGAAAAAAGGCCAATTCTTCAGGTCTTTGATTGGCTGATTCCTTTTTGATTACAGCTAGCTTTCGCAGGTGCCTCATGACTTTAAATTAGCTTTTCCTTGCTACTTCTTGTAACACAAAATTTCTGATCATGTGATCACTTCTGCAGTGCGGGCCAGGGTCTAGGGTAGATTTAAAGTCATGGTGGTGTGTCAGCACAAACTAACCCTGTGTGAAACCAAAGGTTCTTAGATCTAGACAGCCAGTATGGTTCCAGGAAACTAGCCCCAATCCCCCACCATTTGAGGAAGGCCTATACCGGTCATCGCTTGCCTAAGATTTTTCTAAAGGGAGCTAGTCAGTGAGCGTGCCAGGAGAAATGTTTTCGCTTAATTTTATGAAGGTACCATGAATCGTTCCTTATATACATATGACAATGAGCTGGTCACAAGCTAGTCTGACAAATCCAAATTATCTAACATTTTATTAGCATATGTAAATAGCAATTGAAATACATGAGCAGCCAGTTTGCACAACTTCCACAAAACTAGGATCCAGATTTGGCCTAAATCCCCCCCTCCCAATGTGATACATTGCTACATATAGCTAAATAATAAATGACACAAGAAGGTCACATTCACTTGCATGACTTGAAGACAGCATTAGAAATTAATACAGGTATGAATACCTTCGGATTCCCTTTGAGGTGTTGAAGATCAGTCAGTTCAATGACTGATGACATCACGTCGTACAACAAGCTTGCTGATGTGTTTGCTTCTATGTTACGTGGCGATGAAGTCTGATCAGTAAGGGAGATGGTAAATGGGCCAAGCTCTGTCTTCATGATGTTTACCTGGGAAGATAAACATGACTATGGATATTTTACTAACTTATGATCGATTTCCTGCAAGGAATACTATAATTGTTTCATGAGAATATAGTGATCTTGAGATACTTGCCGTCTATCGGAGATATTCACTTTTCATCCAACATTGCTACAGGTATTCGAGCTATAAGTTGTACGGAGACAAACTTTTGGAATTACCCTTTGATCGCTGGTAGAAATAGTGACGTAGTGAAGCGATGTATCACGCTAGTTGATGGTTCTGCTATAAGTTACCTATTCAGAATTTTGACTGTTTAGTTGGTCTGACAAGCCAGAAAAACAGTGCATCATGGAGCGCGTCATATACACTAGCTGTGTGACCAACCACATAACTTCATTGTGCTGATACAAAATATAATTTAGAAACCCACTTGTTGGTTGAGTAAGTTAAATCACATCTCATACGCAAATTTAGACGAATTTTTTGGCCTAGTGCACTGTGGCTGAGGTCACTAATAAGAAAACCGCTAGTGTGTCTGTACTTACGTCCTGGGCGGCAGTAAATTGGTACTGATAAGAGCATAATGCTCGGAATTGTAGATTTGACTCCATAGCAGAGGCTCGCGATGTCAAAGACATTTCATATGTGAAATGTCTCAAGAATGCGAGCATATCCACATTGCCTTGGACCTTTTCGAACCTGTTATATAGACAGAAGTAGTCATAGTTTCCCACGAGTATTGGCATGCTCTTCCGAACAAGATCCGTAGAAAGAGCTGAAAGTTTGAGAGCGGAGATTCCTCTGCTGTTTTCAATGGATAGTAGATTTCTCCTTGACTGAACAGTGAGGCGATGGAGAATTTTAGCGATGAGAGAGAATCGTCGATGCACAATTAGCGGAAGAATTACTGAGTTTATCGTCGTAGGGTGACCAATACGGAAAAGTTCGTGGTAGTCCGGTTTGTTGGAATGCTCAAGGATAAGGTTGATGGTGTTGTCATCATTTGCGTGAGCAGCATACATTACTAGCGTTATGCCCAAGCCGTCCTTGACAAAGATCAGTTCCTCTCTTGTCTCCATGTTGCTACGACACCACAGCTCCTGGAAGATGTCTGGTCTCTTGTCTATAACAGCATAATGAGCTGCTGACCGCTGGGTGCCGTCGAGATGGCGGATGTATCGCTGAACTAACTCAGGAGAGAGAGTGTCCAAGAGCAATCTCACCATGCCTACAGAGCACGCCCAGTGCAGTGCAGTCTCTCCACCATTACTCATGCCATGGGTGATAACTTCGTCCATGTCTTTTTGATATTCTAAGGATTGAAGCATAATTTCAGCAATACTGCTCCTTCCTCTGAGAGACATGACTTGTAGCGCTGTCCACTGGAACCAGTCTTTGTGCAGCAGGTACTCAACTATCTGATTTTTGCTGATCCTCTGGAGTAGGCGCCTGCATTCCCGCTCATCGGTAACGTTATGCAGCGTCTTGAGCCCATTCCAACTAGTCGGCCACCAGTAATCATCCCTCCAGTAGTGAGCCGTCTCCTTTCTTCTCCAGTTCATTTTGGATGTCAGCACATCCTGTTAACTTAAAGTCGAGTGAGGTCCAAACCGGGACGAAAAGATAAAGTACATTGTCAGTCACGTGACGTTCAATTAGTTTGCTGTGGTTCTCTTATCTGTTTGACTACTTCCAAATACTGCAACTCGTAAAGATCTTTATCGGCATCAAGTGTCCGCCTTCGGCTACCACAAGTACAAGCACAAACAGTTCAGTCAAAAAATAAATAACAGATAGAGCTGAGAAAGGTCACGATTTTCAAGGATCAAGGGTGAAGGCAAGTTTTGGCTTTCCATACAAAATATGAACTCGGAAGCTTGAGGTGGCCCAAACTGGTGCAGTGTTACCAAACTTTCCTCAGTGTGGCTTATGAAACGGATTTCTTTCAGATGAATCAGTGCAGCTGAAGTGGATAATTTGCACATGTTAATAGCAGATCACTTGCTACCCTTCTAGAGCGAATGAAATTGGCAATGGCGATGATACGTAAGCGATTAATTGAGATCTGTGACTGCTGATATACCAAAAGGGTTACTTCTGCAACCGAAAGCTCTAACAATTTACCTTCAAATATCAAATTGAATGATGTCACGCCTGCCAAAACACGCCAAAGGTCCACCCACATGTGCCAGTTGTTGATAATTTGTCATGGATCTATCTTGTTATCTAGACTGACCGTGTGCCAACTTATCATACAATCTGTTCTAGACATTCATGCTGATAGAGGTACTGTTCGACTGCTACAGGACTGCAGTAGTTCATCAGTTGTGGGAGTGTGCCAGATCAATAAGAAGCCACATGGCAAGACGTTGTATCAGGATTCCTTACGTTCAAGTGGACCCATCCTCAACTTTCCAAGATAGGTAAAAAGAGCAGCGAGCGATGCAGAAAATGGACTGGAGAAGGAAGCAGACGGCTCACTATTGGAAGACTGATGATCATTGGCCGACCAAATGGAAAGGAATCAAGACCCTTCATCAAGTCACAGATGAGCGGGAATGCAGGCGACTGCTTGCGAAAGTTAGCAAAAGTCAGAGAGTTGAGTATCTGTTTCAAAAAGAATGGTTTCAGTAGACTGCACTGCAAGTCATGTCTCTGAGAGGAAGGAGTGGCATCGCTGAATTCTTGCTTCAATACTTGGAATGTCAGAAAGACAGGGATAAAGTTATCACCTGTGGCCTGATAAATGGTGGAGAAACTGCACTGCACTGGGCATGCTCTGTAGACATGGTAAGGTTGCTTTTCGACTCTCTCTCTCCTAAGTTAGTTCAGCGATATATCCGCCATCTTGACGGCACCCAGCGGTCAGCAGCTCACTATGCCGTCATAGACAAGAGACTAGACATCTTCCAGGAGCTATGGTCTCGTAGCAACATGGAGAGAAGAGGTCAAATGATCTTTGCGAAGGACGGTTTGGGCATAACGCTGACAATGTACGCTGTTCATGCTAATGATGCCCACACCATCAGCCTTGTTCTTGAACATTCTAATGAACCCCACTACTACCAAGAACTCTTCCGCATCGGCAATCCGACAGCAATCAACTCAGTAATTCTTCCGTTAATTGTGCATCAACGATTCTCTCTCATCGCCAAAATTCTCCATCGCCTCACTGTTCAGTCGAGGAGAATTCTGCTATCCATCGAAAACTACAGAGGGATCTCCGCTCTCGAACTGGCAGTGCTGCCCACTGATCTTGTCCGAGCCAACATTCCGAAGCTCGTGGGGAACTACGACTACTTCTGCCTGTACAATGGATTCGACGAGGTTCTAGAAACCGTTGACATTCACTCATATTTGAGACATTTCATCCATGAGATGCGTTTGACATCGTGGGCTTTCGTAATGGAGACAAAGGTACAAGTCAGAGCGCTATGTTCGTGTCACAACCAACTCAACGGTATCAGAAGGGTAAGTGCAGCAGTACTCAGTCATCCACACATTAGTTAGAGATGTGAACAGCGTTACGCAAGAGAGAATGCATATAAGGCTGCTGTGAAGGCTTCTTATTTGGTCCCTCCAATGGGCTTATTCAAATCTATCTCAATGTCCCTCAGCCACACAGTTCTAGGCTATACTAACGAGCTACACAAGCACAAACGTACGGCACTTAGTTATCTAACTTTGAAAATCAACCGATATGACTGTTTACTTTTACTCTGCCCACGTTGATAGCGCAAGTCAGAAGGTCGTGAAAAGCATCTTGGGTGTACTCCAGACTCCCGCTTGTTTCATGTAGATGAGCGCTGAATCGTTTAGCTGATAAACGTCAAGACCAAAGGCATTGGATGTTCAGTTTTTCTGAGGAGAAGCTAAGAAGCTATGCCTCAGGCTATGCCATATAGTATGAGCTCATCTCACCACAAGTTTAACTAATAGGACAAGGCAACCGCAAATATGACCTGCTAAAATACAGAATGGTCTGTGGGGACCACGGGGG
>ERZ1740065.1736-NODE-1736-length-13278-cov-3.850790_pt1 | contig 13278 bp, 2 predicted proteins | sample MGYA00581738_ERZ1740065 | MGnify/ENA primary metagenome ERZ1740065 (study PRJEB43018, sample SAMN04849749) | marine metagenome | isolation source: floating plastic debris | place: Pacific Ocean | collected 2008-09-01 | study: EMG produced TPA metagenomics... | reverse complement strand
TCTACGGTGAGTTGTCGGTCTCAGAGCTTCAGGAGATGGCGCGTCACTGTGTGGAGCGACTGATGAAACAAATCGATGACCTTTGTGACCGTTATCGAATTGCTAATCCCGCGACCAAGGCCGACATCCAAACGGTTGGCGATTTTGGCCAACTGGAAAGAGTACTTGAAGAGGGATTTCGAAGGGTGGCTGAGTCCTTTCAAGCCGAGATTCCGGTTTCTCGGGCGATGTCTTTCCCCAACTTTGAACAGGGTGTAGACATGGATGGCAGTGAACTGGGTGACCTAGAGCAGGTCCTGGGTCAGGATAAATGAATCCCTAAGCTCGACTTTATCCACTAAGCAGCATGGCAAAGCAAGTCAGACCAGGTGTTAAAGAGGACACGCGGGACTTTAACCATGTCTGTATCTGGGCCTAACCTCTGAAAAGTCTGCAGTTGCCAAAGCTGTTGCCTGACAAGAGCGAGAGCATCCGCAAAGGTGGGCAGCGATTTTTTGTACCAAGCGGCGTTGGGCCGAGGCAGACTGCCCCAACATGTGTCGTGTTGGTGGGCAAGAATGGTCACCAGCGAAATGAGTGCTAGCAGGGCAGGCGTTGTCCTCAAAATAGCTTTGGATGACCACTGGCGTTGGGTTTCAACTCCCAAATGAGTGCGCACCTCCTCGAAGGTAACTTCTACCTGCCAGCGCTGCCGGAACCAGTTCAATATATCTTGTGGTGCGGCCGTTGTGTCAGTGCATAGAAGTGCCTGAGGGTCGAACTTGCCTGCTGGGTCAACGACAAGTACCCATCGAATGGGGACCGCAGGCATACCGGAATTGTACCAAACGGCCGTCGCTGAGGCGATTTTGAGTGTGTACTCTCCCAGGCCATACCAATCACGCACAACCACCACTTGCCAAGCCGTATCGGGATTGTCCACTCGCGTTTTCAGGGCTGATAGGCGTTGACCCACCGTCCGGAGACGTCCCATCTGTCTGGGTTGCCGAGGGGGGGCGGGTTCATAGAGCTGTGCATCGAGCCGCAAGCGAGTCACCATATAGACTGGAATGCTCATCTGCACCAGTGCCCAAGTACGCTCCGCCCAAGGAAGCGGTACCAGTAGCATCAGGCTAAGCCATCTCAGTCCACTGACTTTGACAAAGTGGCTATTGCTGGAGCGCCCTGGGTCACGGTAAATTCCCCTGGCCTCAATTTGCTCTCCCCAACGCCGTACGATAGTGTCGTCAAGTCCCATCACTAGGTGGCCACCGGGGTCTAACTCCTCCATCAGATGACGCAGCAGAATGAAGCTCGCTTGGCGACTAGACCACACCGCACGGTTGATTACACGATGGTAGTTCTGGTAGTTGGATCGCTGGGCCAGTCCCATGACCCGTAAGACCACGCTCACTGTACGTTTTCCCGGGGCTAGAATCGCCCCTTCCACGAGTATGACTGCGGCTGGCCATACCGATGCGGAAAATAGCGGGCGGAACAGCAGTAGCAATTTCGTCAGGTCCATTGGTAGCAAGCAGCAGCGTCTTACTCATTGTCTCTAACACTGCCCTTGTAGCTCAAATGGATAAAGTCGAGCTTAGCAATCCTGCCATCTTATATTTGATTCAGCCTCCCTAATTAGGGACTATCTCATACTGCATCGATCTTATCTTTAAAGGATATTCCGATACCTAAAAATGGCTTTTGTCTTGTTTGATAAGGCTATTTTATCGAAGGCAATATACAAAATCAAAGCTCTTAGCTATGAGGATTAATATAACTTCAGGATTTATCAATATATTCACTATACGGACGCGAAATGATGTCAATTCGATTTTGCCCTGTCCAGTGCCAACTAGCATGTACTTGATAAGCAATAGCGTCAAGAATTTGAGTGAGAGAAGCGTGTGGAGGCTGCTCAACATCAATGGTCTGCGACTTCAAAACATTTTGTATGTGGAACTCTATACCACTATAACGACCTCCAGCCTCAGTTAATTTTTCAAGGACTTCTGCAAGTGGATCTTCTGAATGCTTAAATTTATTTCCTATATCAGAATATCTTTTTAGGGATAATTCAAGACTACCAATAGAAACTGGTGACAAAACTGTTGCCAAATCTGCTAATGGAGACGGTATTAATCGAATGATAACTTGATTTCCCAAACGATCTTGCGGTTCTCTAAAATATGCCTTTGGATAAAGGCCTTGAAAGTTTGCTGCTGACAAAAGGATGTCACCAAGGAGCATATTTTTTGCTCCATTATCCTCAAAAAATATCGGACTGAGAGAAATGCCTGGTCCATTAACCTGTATGGTAGGAGCACCTTGAAAGACCATTACCCATTCTGCAAATTTTTGCCAGCCTCTTGTCAACTTAGTACGAGCTAAATCAACTGAGACCAGTTTGTGCAAACTAAATAAGTAGTTTGCACGCGGAACAGCTGCATGAATATAGCGACCTAAGGCTCCGCCATCACTTCTAAATTCCAGATATTCAAACCAGTTCTCTTGACAAAGAGAAGCTAATTTAAGCAAACTGCTGTCGGTTGAATCTTCATCATCATATTTTTGAATTTTGAGATCAACAATTCTTGCTTCGGCATGAAGCTTTCTCTGCGCACTTGCACTTTCATCTAGATCTGGTATAAAACCGAAGTTGACTTTCAAACGAGATCCAGGGCCAATTTTTTTTTTGATGTGCCTGGCCATCTCTTCTAATCGGAACTTCATTAAACCTGTTGTAAACTTGACATTCTCACTGCCTTCAGGAAAGACAATTGAATCACTTTCTATTTCTGCTAGATTTTCAGTTCCAGAAGGTTTTGATTCTGGCTGAAATGTTTGTCCAACATGTTGAAAAATATATTTTGTTGGCCAAGAGTTTCCACTTTCTAGATTACCATTTTCATCTAGGAGATTATCCCGTATAACAGCAGCATGAATAAATGGCTTTCCATCCTTGGAAAACTCAACATACCCAAAGTTTATATCTTGGCATAATCGAGCAAGCTTTTGTAAATCATTAGTTATTAGATCAGGCGAGACCTCGTCTAGATACTGGATTTTTAGTTTGGCAATTCTGGCTGCATTATGTAAGTTTTTCTTTAAGTTATCATTCAGACCATCTCCAGGAACATAGCACTCTTGAATGAATAATTTGCGATTGCCACCAAATACTAGTGGCACTTTTTTTGCAAGTATTGTAAGTAACCGAACCATCAATCTCGTAGCATAGCCTGGGTTATTCTCTCCTTTGGGGAAGGCTACTAATTCTAATTCCTTATCGTCAATACGGCTGAGGTCGCTATTAGAACGAAAAGCATAGCGAAAGCCTCCAACTAATTCTTCAATTTCTTCATTTCCTGCTTCCTTTATTGGCCAGGTTTCGCCAGGCTGAAGATCGTCTCGGCGCACAGCGGCAAGGATATAAGGGTTATTCCCTTCCACTAGTTTAATGAATCCAAACTCAATAAACTGACCATTGGATTCCAAAATCTGTAGATTTTGACAAAGACGCCCGAGAATCTGTAGCTCCTTGATACCTTTATCTCCTACTTCTAGAGGTTCAAGGGAAAGCTCTGCTATTCTTGCAGCACTATGTAGCTGCTCATCTATTATTTTACTTATTCTATCAGTTGGATCGCATGGATCGTAGCATTTATTGACTTTTAACTTTTTTGGTGTTTTCTTTTCTCCTCCCCAATATAGTTTAACCTCATCAGCAAGTTTTTCTAATAGCTGCTTCATAAATAAGGTGGTTCGACCATTATTATCATTGGTTTTATCATAAGAAATTTTGTCGGGATTTAGCTTTTCAGGTACGTCTTTGGCAGTAGGTATAGCATAACGAAATTGTCCTACATGCAGTGCAATATCATCAGATGGCCAAGGTTCTCCAAGGTTTAGAGGATCTCGAGATACATAAGCATATGTATATAATTTATCTCCGTAGTTTCTTAACGCTATGTGCTCGAAGTCTACCTCTTGGCAGAAACAGGCTATCTTTTGCAGAATGGATAAATCATCTTCAGGAATAAGCTTTGCTTGTAACGGATCTACCTTAACTGTTTGTAACGTAGCGACCCTCGCTTCCCAATGCAAAAGCCCTTTCTTACTTTCTATTGGAAGCAGACAAGTAAAAACGTATAGTTTACGTGCTTGTCCACCTTCCCAACCAAAATCCGCCACTTTTTGAGCAAGCCTTATCAGGCGCTCTTTCATTAGAGCAGTTGCATAGTACTTCTGTCGATAATCTCTGAAAAAAATTAGTCTCTTATCTTCCTCATTATCCTCATTTTCCGCATCGTATTCCTCAAGACTTTTTAGCTTATCAATAGTGGGTAGAGCCTCAGCACGAATTCTACCTACAATATTTTCCGGGTCATCTTCCCCTGAAGGCCCAAAATCTCCATCACCCACTAGTACCTCGTCACATAGATTCCTATCAGCCATAATTCAGTATTATCTAGGTTAAATTGGACTATCTCTTTTTAGCTCAAATACCAAGTTCTACATTGTCAAACACTGTTACACCTGTAGTTAAGTACTTTAAGAGGTATAGGTCAGCCTTTTTAGAGATATTTTGAGATAACCCAAAACTAACTGACTCCTTATTGTCAGCAATGAGAAATATAAATTTTTCAATCGGGTTCTTGGAATCATCAACTCCTAAAGGCTTTAATTTTGCTTGTCCATCCAAGGCTGGAGCTGCATCACCGAATAGAACCGTTCGGTGTAGAGCATAAATTTCATCCGAATCTCCATCTTGGGGAGAAGATGAAGGGATAATGACAACAGCTGCCAATTTTGGGGATAATTGTGATGGGTTGAGGAACTTAATCTGTTTGGGTGATTCATATAAATCGGCAAAGCGACCGACTGAAAACTTTGGCTCTTCTCCATCTGGTAAGTCAACTCTACCGGCCCAACTTATTTGTAGCAGTGGACGGGTATTTTCATCGCTGGGGTCTTCATTTAGATTAAATTGCCAGAGAACAGTCTTATGCTCATCAGTAGTTGTTTCAGTTAGCTCTATAAAATCATCTGAAAGAGGCTGGATAAGATGCGTGTTTGCCTGCACCACTTTTTTGTCTTGTAATTCCTCTTCTTCAGTAATTTTTTCGCCTGCAAGGCAATTAAAATAAATTTCAAATTGTCGATCATTAATTTTATAGACACGCCAATTATCACCATTAGCAGCTGTATTTCCTAAAATCCCTCTAATGCTGACTGTGCTTCCTGTCTCAAGCCCGTGATTCGTATCTGTTGAAATCAAGATGGGAGCCGTATTCGTCACATCCTCAATAACAAAATTCATGGGATTATCATCTTCCCCTAAGACCTCTTGAGTATCTCTACTATTTGGATCGTATACTCCATTCCCAAAGGAGATGCTATGTAGGTAGTAGTTGATGGGATCATCAGAGTGCTTAAAAACTCGCCAATCTCCAATAGCCTCTGATAAATCGCCTGCTCCTAAAATACGGATAAACGGCTCTGTATTCTTCTCAGGCCCTTCAATAACTTGAACTAAGGGCGAATTCGCAATCGTTTTAAGTTTATAGTTCTGCTGTTGTGGAGATAGTTGAAAATAGGGCTTAATTCTTGCCTTCACTCGTCTCCAATTTCCTTCTGACTCAGGCGTCGTATTGCTTACTATGGCTTGGGAAAGTAAAGCCATTTGCTTCTTATTAAGTTGCCTCCATACAAGCCACGGGATTTGTTGTGTATTGGCAGCCGTACATCCCAAAACATTAGAAACAAATATTTCTTGGCCAGAGGTGATTTCGGCTGGTATTACATCTTCTGATTCCAAGATGATTGGTGAAGTGTTGAGCGTTTTGGCAATGTCTTTGGAAATTTCATCTCCCTGACCAACATACCTATACTTGTCATTATTATCATTGTTTTCATATCGACCATTACTGACTGAGTCTCGGGTTAGGTAAAACTTGTTTGTGTTGGCTTCAACACGTAACAATCGCCAGCGATCTCGATTAGCTTCAGGTACTTCGCCAACACCCCAAATATCGATGACATCTCCATCCGAGATGGAATCTACTCCTGGGCCATCATTTAGTTCAACTTGCAGCGGTTCATTTGCTTCCGAAGCAAGAACCTTTAAGGTTCCTCCGATATCGGCCACGATTCTGTGGGTACTGAGCTGCTGGAGCCTAGTAGTTAGGAACATTTGTGCATATTGGCGAATTCGCTTTACTTGTGAATCGGGACTCTCCCTATACTCAATCTCATAAGCAGGTATGGCTGGCTCAGTAGGCAACACACTAAGGACATCATGATTGAACTGAACCATCATTTGTAACGGTTTTTGGCGCAATTCAATCTCGCCATTATTGACTACGATCCAAGGTTCATCAGTTTGCAATGAGGCTCCATTTGGAGCAGGTAAAAATGGATCGTTTTTTCTACAAGCCAATCTTGGATCCACGTCAACTGTGCCGAGGATTTCATCCCAAACAAATTGGAGTAGAGCAATATTATCGGTTTCTTTGACACGTTTGATGGAGGCTGACTTCAATTCAACAGCAGCTGTAACGCACCCTCCAATACGAATCTGCTGAGGATCGCGCAAGGCGCGATCTAGGCTAGGCTCTAGAACCCAATTCCAATCTCCTGCATTGTCGTAAGTCCCTGTCTGAACCTGCAGTAATTGATGAAACATCGCGCCTGGTTTGTCGTAGGCATAGCGAATATCAATTGTGCGGGGGAGAAATACCTGATTGTCCCTTCCCGGTTCGGACGAATCTGTCCCAGGGCGTCGGCCGCGTTGTGGCTGCTTGAACAGCGATGGCATACTGCGAAATGCTGTTGATTCCGTCATGCGGAGGTGAGGGACTTCTTCCAGGGCGAAGCTTTCGAAGGTTGTAGTTTCCGTAGTGCGCTGATAGCGGATTTCCCGTTGAGGCGTACAGCAATCTTGCCGATACGGGTCTTCAGATAGTGGAACAAACTGATATTCTCGCTTAGGCTCTACTGTTTCGTCATTTCCTTCTGTATCATGCAAAACAGACCACTTTAGTACCTGTTTTGGGTGTACAGTTCGTAGGTCTAAGCTTCCTTGTATGGGAACTGGTTCTTCAAGAGATCTAATAGACTCACGTTCAACTTGAACAATTGTTTCAATTGAATCTGGTCTATCGTCGCTTTTTCGGGAGAAGAAGGGGGAATTTACAAAGCTAAAATGAACTATGCCATTTTGTTCTAAACGGCGGCTAAGGGCGACCCCAGCAGAACTTGATTTGCGATGCAGTTCTTCATAAAGCTTGTCCTTAATATGTAGTAATTGCTCGTAGTTGTTTAGCAAGGTTGTGCGATTATCCAATACCGTCATAAAAGGAGACGGTAGAGTTTCAGCTGTTTTACTGTTTGCCCCTACTGATGTTGGACGGAACAAAACAAGCAAAGATTCTGTAACGAATTTCGAATCGCTTGGGGCGCTGTTAAGCTTACTCAGCCAGCCCGTTTCCTCAAGCTGAATAAAGCGTTTTGTATCACTAACAACTGGGGACAGAAGCATGTAACGGGAGTTTAGAAGAACCTCTTCCCCTACCTTGGCAGCAACAGATTCGAAGCGATCACTGTCGAGGCTGTAGCGTAGTCGACTACCACCACTACGACGATGGATGAGTTGCAAAGTATCTGCTGCCTGTCTAGGGACACGCCGCTTTGCGCCAGGTTCCAAATCGAGATCTAGTGGGATGAGATCGCGAGAGACCGTTCTCAGTTTGATTTCGACTTCCGTGTCATTGCCATCAAAGCTCAGCTGTACGTATTGACTGGGCATTGATTTCTGTTGCTCACTAGATTGGCTTGATGTGTTTGGCAGTAAGAAATTGGCTTCTTCCACTGCATAAAAAATCGCTGTTTGCTTATCTTGAGGAATTGCTAATTCTGGGATACGGCCGTCATTCGGTCTCTGACTTACCACTTCCACAGTCTGTAACCAAGCAACATCGCCTACCTGAGGTTTCTCGTTTTCATCATTATGTTTGTGAATGAGTGTGGGTTGATCTGATAGTGGGTTGTGGTTCAGTAATCTGATCGGTGATTGCAGTTCGTGTTCAATGCTAGTTGCCTCTGGGTCGAAAGTCCCCTTACTGAGTAGAAGCGAGCCACTCACGAGCATATCAATAGCAGAGGCGGGAGGAAAGTACTGTTCTCCCTCTAGAATCAGCTCAATTTTTTGGTCGGATGTCCTAGATATGTGTTCAAGGCGTCGGTTTTCCGATCGGTAGCGAATCCATTCCACTTTGCTACCTCGTAATCGCGAAGCGTGAATATTTAGTGCGATTAGTGGCCCCGAAAGAGTGACAGTTCGATTTCGATCATTGTCGAGTCTGAGTTGGACTTCACTGTTTGAATGGCGCTCCTGACGGATTAGCATTGCACCTAGCTGTCGCTTCCGCTCGGAGCGCTCGTCTAAATCTCCTTCATTCCAGAGGACTAAGGCGGCTTGGCCTTCACTGCCATCGGCAGCTGTCGGTTCGACTAAGAAACATCGATAGGGTCCCTGTTCTAATTGGTCTACAACAGGCAGGCGACTGTCTGTTTCAGTGTCCTCGAGAATGAGTTTGAGTTGTCGTGCTCGCGTAGCTTGTGCGTAAAGTAGATAGCGATCATCGAGTGTAAACGCGCCATTGTCTGCAGCTAACAATTGCAGTTGAGAGGCTTCGGATTTGTCACTATTAAACACTAATGGTATCTGCTGCGAGAGCTGACGATCTCGGGTAGGAGGAGTGCGCAGAGAAATGTCGAAATGGTAAATGGGTCGATCGCTGCTGCTGGATGTGACTCTTAGCAAGCTGTCAGGAGTCCACAATTGAAGCTGAGATACGCCGGATTCGTCCTCGATTCCCAAGAGAAGGCGTAGACCAAAGTCTGTGTTGGTAGCAGCTAAGCAGGTGACTGGTTGTGAGCTGGCGAAAGACCAATAGGGTGATGGGGGAGCATCTCCTTCTGCGAGGATGCCACCGAACCAAAGACGTAAAGATTTAGCGATTGTACCGTTGCTATGAGCTGAAGCTAGAATCAACTGCTCGTCGTCAAAGCTTAGTGACAGCCTGACGGAGGTTTCCTCTGCACCTTCGTAGGGAACGAAAGGTGCAGATGTTGGTGTTACTGTAGGCGGATTTCCTGGAGAGATCGCCCAAATACCCGCTCTTCCTGTGACAGTTGCTGCGGCGACTATGGTTCGCGCTGGGGTGTGTTGAAGGAGTGTAAGGGAGTCAATGTCTTCATCGAGTTTAAGCTCTAGTGATGCTATCTTTACAAGTTCTTCAGTAGGATCGAGCGAGGCGGATTCCACATCCCAAAAGTGAACAGTATTTGCACTAGCAGTTGCAGCAATAGCACGCGTTCCTATGTACCCAGTAACTAATTGAGAGATCGGGGCACTGAGCATTTCAGATCGTTGTAAGTCATCTTGGGTTTGTTCCTGATCGCCATCATCAATGCGATCAAGCCAGAAACGAGCCTCAACGCCACCAGGCGTCACGGCTAAGAGTCGATCTTGAGCGCGAATAATAAAAGCGGTTTGGCACTTGGGGGTGGCAGCAGAATTGATCCTCCAGCTATTTGTAAACTTTGTGGTGGAGTCAGTGACTTGCCAGAGTTCGACACGGGTTTGAGGATCTCCTTTGTCGCTCGTGTGTTGACCTGCCAGTAGAAGGAAGTCAATAAATCCACTATTATTTTCGCTGGGCAAACGAATGAAATCGACTGCATAAATAACATCGATCTCGACAGTTACTTGTATTTCAGATCGAAGTTCTTCACTGGAACTTTTGGCAATCCAAGAAAATTGTGTCAGTCCTGTTGCCCGAGAAATCCCCAAGGCATTGCCTTCTACAACAGCCAAGTACATTGCTTCTAATCGGTCTTGGGATATGTCCTCAAGGTGACTGAAATGCAACGAACGATTCCAAGTAGTACGGGTGGGAATCGCACTCTCTGGAAATTCAGTTGTAACGAGGGGAAACTGAGAGCTATTGCCATCGCTAGGAATCTGTTCCCGAATGGAGAATTTTTCCTGCTTGGCAGGTAAATTTTCTATATTGAATCGTCCCTGACAAACAAGGGTTGTAGGTAGTTTTGAAAGGGGCCAAAGGCGACCGAAGACAACGCTTCGAGATAGGGAGGCATCGTGAGTAATGAGAATTTGACCTCCATTGGTATTATCGAGGGCTACTCTACCTACCAATCGGGATAGCTGAGCTGGAAAACCACCGTTAGGATCGTTCTCTTGTGTTTGACGACTTAGGGAAAATACCCAGTCAATAGTACTGCTTGAATCAATTGCAATCTGATTCTGGCCGTCTTGTATGAAATTGACTGTGAGGAGGATGACCGATTGCCGAGCGATCGCACTACGAACGAAGCTGGGAATGTCCCCGAGTTCCGTTGTCTGCTCGACACCAGCAGCCAATTCGTCAGGATTAATCAGAACGGCTTCAAGAAGCATCTCAAGTGGCTGAGTGCCATTCATTTGTAGCCGCCGTAGGCGAGTCACATAAATAGGTATTCCGTACAGTCGTGGCCAATAGTCCAAGGGGGCAAGACCCGAGTTGTCGGCAGCAGTAATACCAGAAAAGAAACCGTAGGTACCCAAATAGTAAGGAGCTTCCTGAAAGGCTGTGAAGGGAATCTCTCCGTCTTTTGTTACTTTCAACGCTTCACATGAAAAGCGAATATCGGTGATATTTCCTGCGGAAGTACGTGCAATATTGATTGAGTTAGCTGTAATCGAGATCAGACGTTCCAATTCGCCTTTACTTGTAGGGGCATGCAGTTGACGAACGGTCCATCCTTCGTTAGATTGGCTGGCGGATTGGCGCAGAACACCTAAGTTATCTAAAGAGTGCTTGGGGATGGGAGTAGTGGGAACCTCTATTTGTTCGGCAGAGCGTCCTTCCCAAGCTTGGACGGTGCCGCTACCTGTTGCAGCAATCAAGCGGAAGATCTGCAGGTCCCCATTACCGCGAACGGTGAGGGAGGTTTTCTCGCTATCGACGAATAGAACGTCCTCCCTCTCAGTGCTGTAGAGGCGCGTCACTACAGGTCTTGGAGTCATGCGCCACAGTCGTACAAATCCATCTCGGGCTCCGGTGATTGTGAAAGGGGTTTGTTTTTCGGGAGATCGATCGCTGCGCAAGTCAAGATTTGAGGCAAAGGTTGAGGTAAGGGTTGAAACCTCCGTGGGATGTTCGAGGGGGGTCGGTTTCGTTTGAACCACAAATAGCTCGAATTCATTTGACTTTAGCCTCTCGGTTCTAACCCTAAATATTCCGTTAGCGGCTGGGTTACCCTCCACCTCAGCGATTTTTACGATCGTGCCTGACGACAATCCGCGTTCACTACTTGTTCCAATCAAAATGGGGGGGGACTCGAACTCACCTTGGGCACCATCCTGAGCACTGACGATGGTGCCCGACGCATCTGCCCAAATGGCGCTCCATCTGCCGCCACTGCCAGTGTCTCCACGTCCCGTTTGTGGCTTTTGGAAAGGGTTGATTGGGGAACTCCAGCTGTATACCCAGCGACTGCCATTGGAGGAAGTTGTGATGATGTTGGAATCTGCGGTAAGGGCGATCGCGACATTACGAATCGGTTCTAATGGCTCGTCATCTGTGCGCTCGCCACTGCGTTCGTGAACGTGGAGTTGTTGAAGGGTCGGAGTGTTATCACTCACTAACCAGCGAGTTATCTCTCCGCTAGCATGCCCCACTAATAAATGATAAGTCTGTGAACTCTCTTGCACGTCTAGAGCAATATCTGTAACTTGGCGCGGCTCTGCCGCAGGAGTGAGGTCGATATAGATCGTGTCCTGCCAGTCGGCACCATCGTGGCGAGCGAGCAATATCTGCGACCTTTCTGCTTGGTTGAAGGCAAAGACGATCGCTAAACCCCCACCATCTTGGGCGATCGCAGTTGCTACCAACGCACCACGATTCTCAGGTAGATTGTTGGGAAGCCCAATGGAACTGTCTATCATTCTCTTCGCATTCAGAGAAAAGACGAGAACCTTTCCGTCAGCACGACCGACAACTCCCCATATTGCAGCACTAACCTCCGGAGCCCGATCGGTCATGCCAACGCCGATAAGAGCTGAAGCCGATACAGGATACGCCAGAGAAACGTCTTCTCCCCACGGCAGTGGCACCTCTCTACCTGTTGTACTCAACCACAGAGCGGCTTCCTTTGTAGGACGCGAAATTAGAACAACATAATCACTTCGAAGCACTGATGCGGGACTGCGGAGAGATCTCCAACTTCCGGTGTCAACCTTGTATTCGGATATGTCGGTTGTATTTTTTAGGTCAAACTTTGTGTCATCGATAACCGTAATTTCGTGAGCTCCATTTACACCTAAGGTGCCTTCAACGCCTGTGATCTGGATAGACTCTCCGGTGACCAGCCCATGGGGTTGATTAGTAGTAATGCGGATGGGACGTGTACCGTCGCTGGGTTCCAATTCTCCTATCGATCCTTGCGGAACTACGCGGAGAGCTCTCCAACTTCCAGTGTTAGGCGTGTATGCGGATGTGTCGGTTGTATTTTGTAAGTCAAACTTTGTTTCATCTATGACTGTAATTTGGTGAGGTCCATTGGCGTTTGATGTGCCCTCAACGGCCGTAATCAGAACAAACTCTTCAGAAGACAGTCCGTGCGATGCATCAGTTTCAATCCGAATAGGCCACGTACCGTCGCTAGGTTGCAGGTTTGATATCGGTCCATGCGGCACAAATGGAGCATAGGCCAAAGCTAACGGCGTGCTGCGATCGAATAACAATGGTGCAGCTGAATTCACAACACGACGTTTATCCTCAGAGGGGACTGAGCGGGCATCGCTGATGCGGAGGGTTGGTTTAGTTCCAATTTCGAGGTTGTCGGCCTGGACGTCGTAGGTTAACCAATTGTCTTTGGCTTCGGGCTCGTCAGGCCTCCTAATCTTGAGAGTTTGTTGGTTAGGTAGATCCATAGAGGGAGGACTTCCACCGCCTGGCTCAATGTCCCACCTCAACTCGATTTTTGGAAACGGGTTATCAGGTAGTTCGGTAAACTTTAGTTTTGGTTGTATTCCTTGATCGCCAACAGCGGATTTTAAATCCATACCTGGCAGCCAATTCCGAATCGCTGTAGCTTCGTCGCTGGACTCAAGTAGGTTCCCGGAAGCTTCGGTATAGCGATCGCGAACAGCCTGAATAAAATCTCTAAAGGGAAGCAGGGGACTGGACACTTGCCCGGTATCGGGGGCGGCTGGTGGCCCGCCTGGTGGGA
>ERZ1740065.1734-NODE-1734-length-13279-cov-11.324561_pt1 | contig 13279 bp, 14 predicted proteins | sample MGYA00581738_ERZ1740065 | MGnify/ENA primary metagenome ERZ1740065 (study PRJEB43018, sample SAMN04849749) | marine metagenome | isolation source: floating plastic debris | place: Pacific Ocean | collected 2008-09-01 | study: EMG produced TPA metagenomics... | reverse complement strand
ATGACAAAAACTTCCATGAAGCGCACGCTCCTTAAGAGGCGTACAAATTTACCGTTAAGTCTAATCCTTTTAGGGCTGAGTGGACTGTGAAGTTGGCAGCGGCATCACAATCAAGGTGTTGCCTTCCCGCGCTACGACGACCACCAGGTGGCCCGGCGCGATCGCGGCATCACTAATTTGACAACGCGCTTGCCACAAAGTGCCTTCATACTGCACGCGCCCCGTCGCGCCAGAGGCAATGGCGTCACAAGCGCGCCCATAGTGGGCCGGTTCGAGATCGGGTGACTCGCGCGGCAAAAAACCGCGAATGAGCCCAATCAACAGAGCGGCGGCAAGGCCATAAACCAGCAACTGACTGGGAAACAGTGGCACGCTGATCGCGACCAAGGCAGTGATAATGCCCGCAAACCCTAAGGCCGCCAACGTCGGTTCAGGAATCAGCAAATGACTGCCCAAGAACAGCAAGCCCACTAGCAGCCAAGGCGTTGGCCCAAGAGCCATCGTCAAAAGATTCGGTAGATTCATGCGTTTATCCCGGTTGAGCGATGGGCAACTCCGCTGGTTGCACCGGCTGCTCATACGATTGGCTACAGCGATAAACGGAATCATTCCTCACTGGACACATCAAAAAGTTGGGAAGCGATCGCCCGTTTACTGCGCCCCTGAAACAATGTTTTCAGAAGGTTTTCTATAGTAATTCTAATTAAGAATGAGGATGTATTTGGTCTTAAGCACATTGATAATTGGCGACGACTTCATCCAGCGTGGTGCCATCGGGAGCATAGGCCAAAATCGTTTTCAAGGCGGCAAAGTCATGCTCAATTTGTTGAAATCAGGGGAGTAGGGGGGCAGAAATAACACGTGATGCCCTGCCGCTTCAGCCATCTCAGTGACCGCCTCGGGACGATGAAAGCGAGCATTATCAAGAATTAAGAGCGCTCGCGGGGACAACATCGGGCAGAGATGCTCCTTCAACCAGGTTTCAAAGACTATCGCTGTAATGCTGCCAGAGACAATCATCGGGACCAAGAATTCTTGGCAGTTCCTGGCCGCCAAGAGATTCTGGCGGGGCGGTCGCGTCAGCGGCCGCTCGCCGTAGACCACCTTGCCGCAAGGAGTCCAAGCCAAAAGTATTGGATACTCCGGTTGAAACCCACCCTCATCGAGATAGAGCATGGCGTCTCGACCTCGCTCCTGCAGAAACTGACGCAGACGAGCTGGAAAGACTTATCGTTGCCGATGGTCACGTTGGCGGTAGCGGAACGGTTTTTTGGACCGTGATGCGGTGTCGCTTGAGGGCAAAACCGATGGCACTGGGATGCACGCCAAAATTCTTGGCTCGGTCTTTCAAACGGGCCTCGGGATAGTCGCGGACATGTTGCCGCAGCGCTTCTGGGTCAAGCTGGCGGCGGCGCTGGCTGACCACTGTCCGCTCGAGAGAAGGACGCTGTCGCCAACGGTAAATGGTGGCGGGACTGATTTGAAAGAGGGCGGCCGTTTCCTCAACCGAATGCCCTTGCCTGACCCGCTCGATCACCCGTTGACGGAGAGTCAAACTGTAAGCCATGATTCTCATTCTTATCTAGAAATACTACAACAGGCTTTGCCTTAACTCGAACTGACGTTAACTCGGTTGGCGAGCGCTATAACCGGAGGGTTTTGAAATTTGAATTCAAAGATAGGGACTGGAACGCCTCAGAACGCTCCAAAATCAGGCATCAAAGACGGCTATCATTCTTAAATCAAGCAAGGCCGAAACCTTAAGCAATGGTGATTTCAGACGAGAGATACACGTCTTGAATCAGGTGAAACAGTTTCACCCCTTCTTGGAAATCACGCTGAAAGGTCTTGCGTCCAGAAATCAGACCGCACCCTCCGGCGCGTTTGTTGATCACCGCAGTGCGCACCGCTTCAGCAAAGTCATTTTTGCCCGAGGCTCCACCAGAGTTGATCAACCCAGCTCGACCCGCATAGCAGTTCAAGACTTGATAGCGAGTCAGGTCAATCGGGTGATCGCTCGTCAACTCGCTATAGACCCGATCATCGGTGCGGCCAAACTTTTGGCCCGTGGCCTTAGCGACCGCCCCATAACCACCATTGGTCGTGGGCAACTTTTGCTTGATGATATCGGCCTGAATCGTCGTCCCCAGATGGTTCGCCTGCCCGGTTAAGTCGGCTGAGAGGTGGTAGTCTTGCTCCTGTTGAAAGGCGCTGTTGCGGAGATAGCACCACAAAATTGTGGCCATGCCCAACTCGTGGGCGCGAGCAAAAGCCGCCCGCACCTCCTGCAGTTGCCGAGTTGCCTCGCCAGAACCGAAGTAAACGGTGGCTCCCACTGCGACTGCGCCTAAGTTCCAGGCCTGCTCAACAGAGGCATACATAACCTGGTCGTTAGCGTTGGGAAAGGTCAGCAGCTCGCTATGGTTGAGTTTGACAATGAAGGGGATTTTGTAGGCGTATTGGCGAGTGACGCTGCCCAAAACACCTACCGTGGTTGCTACAGCATTGCAGCCCCCCGCGATCGCCAGCTCAATAATGTTTTGTGGATCAAAATAAATGGGATTGGGCGCAAATGAGGCCGCTGCAGAATGCTCAATCCCCTGATCGACGGGCAAGATTGAGAGATAGCCGGTATTGGCTAACCGACCGGTGCCATAAAGCTGCTGCAAACTGCGAAGAACTTGGGGACTGCGATCGCTCTGGGCAAAATTTCTCTCGACCCAGTCAGGGCCAGGCAAGTGCAGCAGTGACTGGGATACTTTCGCTTCGTAGTCGAGCAGATAACTCGCTTCATCGCCGAGATGGTCGGCAATAGACTGGGGGGAAGCAGCCGTAACAACCATGGGGTTCTCCTGTGAAAGCTTGAGACATTGCCGGATGGCATGGTCAAGTATTGGCGAATTCGGAAAAGCCACTGAACATTTCAGTCATCGATAACTCGATAGCCCCGCAGAGTGCCAGCGAGCGCCAGACAATTTGGAGCAGCGACCTGTCAGAATGAGGCTAACAAATCTGACTTAAAACTAACTGTGGGTATTAAGGACAGTGTGGAAAAAGCAAACTAATCAGTTCAGTCCTCTAGTTGCCAAGTCCCACTATTCACCGGTTAGATGCGTGATGATGAAACTTACTGGTTGAGTTGCAAGGCCGCCAACGCAACCCTGACTTTTCCGTCCATCGTCAAGGTTGAGGGGTGAATACTTGAGAGATCTGCTTGGGGAGGCTAGTTTGGTCAATCAAACGATTTGTGCCGAAGCCTTTGTGGCGCTGGCAACCTGTCAGGTGAACGACGCAGCCCAATTTTATGAAGCGCTCTTTGACCGGCCACCGCAGGCGTTTGTGGCCGATCGCTATGCTGAATTTGCGCTGCCAGGGTGCAAGCTGGCACTGTTTCAGCCGCAAAAGCCGGATGCTGATGAGTTTGCTCACCCAGCGGGTTCGGCCATGAGCCTGTGTTTAGAGGTAACTGATCTGGAATGGGCGATCGCCCATCTCACCCAGCTTGGCTATCCGCCGCCCGGTGTCATCCAAACCGCCTCCCACGGGCAAGAAGTTTATGCCTATGATCCCGACGGTAACCGACTGATTTTGCACCAGAGCCAGCCGCCACGCGCGCTCTCGTAGATGCAAAGTTGGCTGCTTTCTCAGGATTGCAATTGACTAAGACTCTTCGGGCTGTTGCAGCTTTAGCACTGCCTGTCGAAAGCCCAAGACTACCAGAATATTAGAAATGCTTAAAAACAGCTCAGCTGACCCGTGAAGCCAATCAACATCGGCAAGTTCAGCACCGAAGGCTTGGCGAGCATAGAGCCCCGCCGGAATCGTGACCGCGACGAAAATCAGCAGCACATAAAAACCAATGAGCGCTAGCCGAGGCGTCTGCCCCGATCGCGTCAGAAAGTAGAGGAACCCCAGATAGGGAAACAGGGACACGGCGAACAAATTTTGTTTGTCAAACATTGGCCTGATTGCGAATCCACAGAGCAGAAACGGTTCTGTAAGGGTTTGGCAGTGCTAAACCCGGGTGCTCAGGGACGCTATTTTGGGCGCAACTCCCCCAGCGCAGCGATATTGAGGCTGTATCTTCGACGGCCTGCACATCAAACCCGTCGAGTGATGTGACTCAGCTTAGCCCTCAAGTGGTAGTTGAGCCAAGCGATCGCGCTGAGCATGGTGGGGCTCAACGTGGGGAATCAGAGAGTGAGGCTTTTCGAGGCCGTGGGCTTCCATCAGGGGTTGGTCGCCCATCACTTCAACCGGGTCACCATCGGCAATGATGCGACCTTCATCGATCAGCACCACGCGATCGCACACCTCCAGCAAAAATTCCAGATCATGGGAGGCCAGCAGCAACGTTTCGTCAGAGCGCTGCAAAAACCGAATTAAGCGTCGCCGGGTGCGCAGATCCAGGCTGGCAGTCGGTTCGTCATAGAGCAACACACGCGGACACATGGCGATCAGGCCTGCGATCGCCACCATTTGCTTCTCCCCGCCCGATAAATGGTGCGGCGGTCGTTCTTCCAAAGCTTTAATGCCCGTGAGTTCCAAGGCCGCTTCGACCCGCTCGGTGATCTCCGCTTCCGACAGACCGAGGTTTTGGGGGCCAAAGGCGATGTCATCGCGCACTGAGGGTGAAAAGAGTTGATCCTCCGGGTCTTGAAACAAAAAGCCAATCTCGGAGCGAAATTGGTTTGGTTGTACCGGCTGATCAAACAGTTGAATCGTCCCGGACTGAGGGGGCAGCAGGCCGCAGACCAGTCTAAACAGCGTCGTTTTGCCACAGCCGTTGTGGCCGATTAGTCCAACCCGTTCGCCCTCACGAATACTCAGACTGATGTCTGTCAGAATGTCAGGATTATCGGGATAGGAAAAAGACAGGTTTTGGACCGCGATCGCCGTCGCGGGCGTCAAAAAGTCTTTCGCAGTAGGAATCGAAACGGATGGCGGCGTACTGGATGAAAATTGACTCATAACGCTAGGAAAATCCCCTCGGCGATAACAAAACTCAAGGCAGACAGCAAGGTTAAAACCGTCATGAGTGCGGGAGCCGATCGGGCTGGGCCAGATGCAGGGGCATGAGACAGCCCTTGCCCTTGTTGGCCGTAGCCGCGCAGGCGCATCGCCTGATAAACCCGCTGCGATCGCTCATAGCTTCTTAATAACAGACTGCCAAACAACGCGACCAGCCAGCCCCACTGGCGCTGTAACGTTTGACGAAGCAAGCCATGCCCCCGTAGGCGCATCGCTTGGCGCATGGTTGCCAACTGCGCCGCAATGTTAAACAAATAGCGATAGGTGAGCAGGGCCATGTCGGTGAGCAGCGGCGACAGTCCCAAAGATCGCAGCGCCGCCAAAAGATCGAGGAAGGGGGTCGTCCCCAGTAGCACAAAGCCGGTGAGCAAAATGGCGAGAAACCGGCCGGCAATCAGAGCCGCTGTTTGTAACCCCTCTAAATGCAGAGCTAAAAATGACCACTGCCAAATCACCGTTTCGCCCGAAACCCACGGCAGCAGACCCACCATCGCGACGATGAAGACACCGGGATACGGCAAACGACGCAACAGATATTGGCGCGGCAACCGTGAGGCCAGATACAAACTGCCGACAACGACAAAAACCCAGGGCAGTAGCAACAAATGTCGCACCAGGGCGATCGCAAACATCAGCGTCAACAAGCTCAGCAGCTTGGGGCGCACCGCCCAGCGATGAATAGGAGAATCGCCGGGAACAAACACATCAGCATGAAGCGCGATCGCCATAAAGAGTCAGCTTTCCAAAAGTTCGGGTTTGATGCGTAGCAAAAAAAAGCAAAGCAGTGTCGTAAAAACTCCCTCCAAAAAGATCAGCGGCACGTGCGCCACCATCAGGGCGGTCAGAAACCCTTGCTCGGCACTGCGGTCCAAGGTGGATGGCACCGCAAAGATAATCAGCGTAAAAAAAATCAAAGCCGCTAGCCCTACACCGATCGCTCCCGCCAAAAAGCTGAAGACGGCCAGCGATCGCTTGGGCGAAAGCGGCTTACCCAACCGATGCCGCAGCTGAAAGACTCGCGCGGCGATCAAAGCCGGTACGCCCATCATCACGGCATCTACCCCCAGTGTGGTCAAGCCCCCATGGCCCAGCAAAACCGCCTGTAGCAACAGCCCAATCAAAATTGCCAACCAGGCATACCACCCGAGCAGCGCTCCCAACAGACCATTCAGCACCAAATGCACGCTGGCTGGGGGCACCGGCAAGCTGATGGAAGAGCCGACAAAAAAGGCCGCTGCCAGCAACGCTGCCTTAGGTACCTCCGCTTGAGGATCGACGGTTTGATTAATGCGCTTGAGAGCCAGCCAGGTCACCCCGCCGGCGATCGCATACCCCGCGACACACACCGGCGCTGGAAGAATACCGTCTGGAATATGCACTACCGCTTACCTCGCCCAAAAAAGAGTGCCGTGCCCACACAGCCCCAGGCCACCGCGCCGAGCACCACCCCCCGCTGTAGCGGCGTGAGCCCCGCCGATTGCGTAAACCCAGCAGCGATCGCCCCATCGGCCTCAACGGGAATGACGGCAATATCGCCGTGGCCCGCCTGCCGCACCGACACCTCCCAATCGCCCGGTTGCTGAGGCACAAACACAAATCGACCGGCTGTGTCAGTCACTCCAGTAAATCGGGGCGTCTCGGGATCATCGGGAGCAAAGACCTGCACAGTGGCAGCCGCCATCGGTTCCCCAGAATCATAGGCCGCTTGAATTTCCACCGCAGAGGTTGTGCGAGACTGCACGTGAGCTCCGTGGGCCATTGCGGCTAAGGGAGTGCAGGCTCCCGCTGCCACCACCAGCCCTAACCGTTGTAACGCCCAAATTACCGTTCGCCGCAATTTAAATGGCTTCATTTAGCTATTGGTCAGGATGGTTTCGTCACAATGGCCCTCACCGACATGGCCCAAGCTCGGCAAGATGTTGATCAGCGCCGTATAGTCCTCAGGGGTGAGCTGCGCCTCTAGCTCCGCCATATCGACCTCTAAGCTGCCATCGGTGGCGATCGCCGCCAGCGGCTCAAAGCCCAAGGCACCGGTGTTAATGTCATCGTCAGGCGCGGCTTCGCCATCGCCAAACAAATGATCAAAATGGAAGGTGGCTTCCAGATCGGCCTGATCGGCGGCCTCAAGAATGCCTTTGCGGTTGTCACCGACAAAATCGCCGCAGACAAACTGCAAAGTGGGATCTAATTTGACGACGAAGGCAATTGTTTCATCCGCCTTCGCAGCGGTGCCTTCTAGCCAGATTGTTTGGCCCTCAGCAGGCCCCGTTGCCGCTGGCTGCATCTGCCACGAGAGCGCATTATAGCGACCCGCTGGGGCCTCCACCGTAGCAATCAAGATTGGGTCGGCATCGTCACCACCCTCGGCCAAATCAACCGTCATGGGCGCGTCAAGATTAACCATTTGCTGGGCCTGAGGCTGCCCCCCCGCTTCGGCATCAAAGGGCGGATCGCTCTGGTAAGCGGTTACCTCAGCGAGCGTCACGTAGACATGGTCAAAGGTAACCTGCCAGTCATCTTTGGTGACAAAACCCTGGCGCACAAAGTCTTCGCCATTGGCCCGAATGGTCAACTGGCCAGCAGCCTGATCGTCAGACGGAGCCGTTTCGGCCGTCGGTTCGGCCGGTTCTACTGGCGGAGTCGATTCGGGACTACAGGCAAGCAAGGCGAGTAGCGGCATAGCGCTAGCGATGCGAAAGAGGAGCGAAAGTCTAGACATAATAGGTCTGAACAATAATCCATGAAGTGATTGAGTCGTTGAACGAAACATTAAGTTGTTGAATCCTAATATTCCGTTACTGAACGCTATTTTCAGTACTTGAACTCTTCCATCAGTTAAGCGACAAGAACTGGGAAAAACAATACCCCTAGGGGGCATATGGGTTCAGGGGAAATCATTCATAGCCATTGCATGAACAAAATGAGCTTTGGATCGTTCAAATCATTGTCAGTCATGAGTCAGAGCGACTTTTAACTGAGGGTAATTATATTTTTACGTCACGAACTAATTATCTATTCTAAAGATTGAAATCATTGCGGAGTCAGCACTTGAACGAATGTAAGAAATATTTTATGGGGTGGTATTTGTTGCGGCTCTGCCTGATGAGTGAGGCAAAAATGCGACATCTCTTTACATCGACGTCACCAAAAATACTGCACGGGTAATTCAGCAAATATCTGGGTTGCGTCCGCAGGGTTGATGTTAAGTGTGTTCAAGCCCTGTTGAACAACCATCATTGAGGCCCGTCGCGTTCCCCTATGGATTCTATTGAAGATGGATACGCACCAAAAAGCCCCTCACCATTCAGGTGAGGGGCATGGAGCAATGATGAGTTAGCTGAGAATATTCTAAGCGGCTTGCTTTTTCTTCAATGCTCCACCGGCAGCAACGGCCCCCACAGCGAGCAGACCAAGCAGGGAAGCAGGTTCGGGCACTGCCGCCGCTTCGACCGAAATGTCATCAACATTAGCGCCCAGGGTATCGCGCTTGCCCAAGGACAAGAACTTCAGACGAGTCGTGGTATCGGTAGCGGTGATGGTTTGAGTAAAGCGCTGCCAGCCATCAACGCTGTTGCCCGCATCAAATTCTTCGTAGAGATTGCCGAAAGTAACCGATAGCAAATTGTCACCATTGACATTGCTTTGTTCACGCGGCCCGTAGACAAAAGAAAGCGTATATTTTTTGCCGATTTCTGTGACGATGTCTTGGAAGAAACCAATTTCGTCAGCCTGTTTGTCATAGTAATGGCTGTCAACTTCGGCGAAGTGCTTGCCTTCGTAAGCTGTTCCAACTACACGATTGCGAATTTCAATTCTGCTCCCTTCAGTGGGTGTCCAGCCGCTCACTTCGCCATTGCCAAAGTGCTTCCAACTGCCGTCTCTTAGACCGGTCTCCTCGAAGCCACCATTGACGACAAGGTTGCCAGCCATTGCTGGGGTAGCAGCGGTAAATAGCAAGGTCGCTGCACAGATTAGGCCAGAACCGATTGCAGAATTTTTCATTGAGTCTCCTGAGGTGCTTGTGCTGTGTGGTGTCTGCACGTTTTCAATATGAATGAACTCAATTTAATTAGAAAGGTTTTATGAGAGTTTTTTTCTGGTCTTGATAACGATGGGTGATCATCCTATGACTAACTTTATTGATACTCAAAAATAGTTCTATTGATGAGTGCGATTACGGGGATTTCCAAACGATGTCAGCCATCTAAAAGCCAGGTTCTCCGTGATCTTTGCTAAGCGAATATTTGATGCGCAGCATATTTCTAGGGGCAACACTAAGTTTGCTCTCCTGCCGTCCCTCAACTTGATGCAAATGGTCGATTCTCCCCGTAAGAACACTTGCCATACTGCCTATGCGTAAGGGACAAAAAATTGCTCCAGTGATCAGGGCTGCAGTGATCTTGTCCTTTCATAGAGGGACGGACATCTGAGGCGCGATCGCAACATAAACAGCTCAATGGACGGTTTTGCGATTTAATGTTTCTCTAAGTTTCGCGATCGCCCGCTGGTTCGATTTCAACGTTCGGTGGGATGAGATCGCCCTTTTTGGAGTTATCTTCCATGACCAATTTTGAGCCAAATCGCTTTCCTTCCCGGATGTTTGTGCGGTTCATTGCCCGCAAACAGCTGGTCGCCGATGCCACTGGGCTGACTACCACCCTCAAGGCCCAGCGTCGGGGCAAGGGCCTCTTTTATCAGCAATTTGTGCCTGAGCGGGCCGTGCCTGCTGTGATGGCGAGCGACGATCTTGCGAACCAGACGTTGGCAGCCAGCCCAGCCCTCAATGGGCGATCGCCAGCAGCGCCTGACCCCGAATCGGCTCCTCAGTGGGTTCCGTCTGACCCAACAGAACTGCTTGATGAGGCTTTGCTCGCCGAGATTTGCCAGACCACCCTAGCGCCGCAGCATTGGCCAGCCCTTTACCAAGCCTGCGCCACAACGGCAGCCGCGACTGAGCTAGAACTAGAAGCCGCTGCCGACATTGTGACTACCTATCGCCACCTCAAAGCCAACCAAAGCACCGCGATCGTGCAGCAGCTCAATCAATGGCTAACGCTGTAGGCAATGCTTGCCAGCGCTCGTGTTTCGCGCGATGCGGTCCTGGTTACAGGACTGCATCGATGCCGAAAAATGGCTACAGCAGAAAAGAACCGTCTAGACGCAGATTAGGGTTGTAGTAGGGATCCCAACCGATGCTTTCGAGGTAGGGCATCCAGCGATCTTTGAGGTTAGTAAGTTCTTCGGTCGTCACTACGCGCGGGCGCGAGGCCGATTCGTGGTGAATTAGCTCAGCAAACGGGGTAAAGACATTACGATAACCGAACTTGTGCAGCTTCAGGCAAAAGTCAACGTCATTGAAGTTGAGAGGGAAAAGCTCATCCATGCCGCCGACTTCCTCAAAGACCGAGCGCCGCAGCATGAGACAGGCTCCGGTCACGCACAGATAATTGCGGGTGACCAAATTCGAGAAAAAATAGCCGGGTTCATCCCCCTCGCTATCATAAAAAACATGGCCTGGATTGCCATGCAGTAAAACGACACCAGCATGTTGAATGTTGCCAGTGGGAAAGTATAGCTTCGAGCCCACTGCCCCAATTTCTGACTGCTGCGCGAGCTCTAGCATGGCCTCAATCCAATCGGGGGTGAGAACCTCGACATCGTCGTTGAGCAGCACGATGACATCCCCACGACTCTGGCTAACGCCGAGATTGACTCGCATCGAGAAGTTAAACGGCTCGTCGCACCGTACTAAATTGACGCCCACTTCTTTGACCTTGTCTAATACCGGAGACGGCAGGTCATAGCCATCGACAACGACGATCTCAATGTTGGGATAGGTACTGCGAGTCACCAGGCTCTCAAGACAGTTTTCCAAATGAGAGCGATCGCTCTCGGGCATGGGGGTGCCCGCACTGGGAATGACGATGCTCACTAAGGGCTGCTTCACCAAATGGCGGCGTACCCGATAGAACCCCGCATCTTTTAGTTCTTCGACATGGCCAGGGTAAGCACTGCGCTGGGTCATCTCGGTGAGGGCGCGCTGCGCCGCATCATAGGCCCATTCCTTTACCTCCGCGCCAGCGGTAACAGAGGTTGCTGTGAGCCGCCAGTGATAAAGCACCTTAGGGATGTGATAAATCTGCTGCGACTGTTCGGTTAGACGCAGCATGAGATCCCAGTCTTGAGCCCCATCAAACTCAGAACGAAAGCCGCCAATCTGTCGCACTAAAGACGTGCGGTACACCCCTAAGTGGCAGGTGTACATGCAGCCCTGAAAATACTCCGGCGACCAGTCGGGTTTAAAGAACGGATCGCGGCGACGGCCAGATTCGGTGATTTTGTCTTCGTCGCTGTAGAGAATGTCGAGTTCAGGATGCTGGCGAATGACCTTGGCATTTTCGTAAAGGGCATTGATCGCCAATTCGTCATCGTGATCAAGTAGGGCAATGTAATCGCCAGTGGCCGCTGCTAAAGCCGCATTGGTGGCCGTGGAGATGCCGCCATTTTTCTCTAGAAAGATGACGTTAATACGGCTATCTTCATCGGCATATTGCTTGAGAACCCGCTGAGTGGCCCGAGAAGGTGAGCAATCATCGGCAAGATAAAGCTGCCAGTGAGGATAGAGCTGCGATCGCACCGATTCGATCGCGTTTTTCAGCAGTCTAGGTCGGGTGTTGTAAACGGGCACCAAGATTGAAAAGGTTGGTGCGTTTTCCCACTGTTCGATTTCTTTGCGGACGCGAATGATCTCTGATTCAGTTAGCTGCTGCGCTTTAACCCAATTGAGATATTGACTACGGTCTTTTTGCAACCATTTGAGGTAATTAACAGAATCCCTGATGGCACTTAGTAAGCCTCGCTCTTGCCACACCTTGGCGAATGCTTTGGGCTTATTCAGCCAAAACTTTAGGAGCATAGAAAAATTCAGGCAATTTTTTTAGCAGATACTAGCATGACCCTAGAGCGTCGCTAGCGGTTCCTCGTTCTTCAAAATCTTACAGGTAAGTGGGTTTTTAGAACCGCAGGCAGCAAAATTTGACGCAGGTAAGGCCTGCTGGAACCACCGTCGATCGCGGTGCTCGGTTCACGCGCTCACTAGCCCCGATTGCTGACACCAACGAACCTTCGCGCCTCGCAATTCCCAGCTCTGGGGCAACGCTTGATTGATCACATGCCGTGCGGCAATCGAGTGCCGGTATCAGCGAGTCGCGGTCAAAAACAGCTGAGTGGATTGCCACGGCACGGTTTGATTTTGCAAGGTTCGCCGTAGCTGCCGTTCCAAAGTCACCAACTCGGCGTCAGACAACGCCGGGGCCAAGCGATTTCGATAACTAGCCGGATTCGCCCCGTCAAACCAGCGATCGCACAACGTGGGACTAATCCACAGGTCATGCTCGGCGACTGCTTGTGACCACTGCACCGAGAGCCCTGCCGCTTCGAGGAGGGCGGCTAAGGTATCGCCATTCCAACTAAAGCGGGCACTCTGCGGGTCGTGATAGAGGGCCTCTTCGGCCTGCCGCCAGCGATCTCGCAGGGACGTCTCAACTCGGTCGGCGGGCAGAAGCGCCCACAGTCGCTGACTCTCACGGGGCAGGGTTTCACTCAGCGCCCATCGACCGTTGGGGGCCAGCTGTTCTGTTAGGGATTGGATCAGTTCGGCGGTCGGGGCGATCGCGCTAAAGACATGACGACCGACCAGGCGATCAAACTGGACGTCGGGAGCAGCGCTGGCTAAAGCTGTCGGCAGCTCTGCCAGCGCTGCTTGCAAAATCATGGGCTGGTGCAGTTCGGGCAAGCGCGCCGCCTGTTCGGTTAGGGCAGCAAAATCTTGTTCGGCGTCAACACGAGCATACACTCCGCCTTCGGGCACTTGACGCACCGCCTCCCAGGTGAGCAGGCCACTACGGGCATTCAGATCAAGCACGGTGTGATGACGTTGGGGCGATAAGGCGACAAACAGGCGATCGCGCACTTGTCCTAACCGTTCCCCGGTTTGGCTCAGGGTGCGCTGTAGCCAGCGATCGCGGGCCGGATCAGCGGGACTATAGGTGAGCGCTTCCGAGCTGGGCGTGCTGGTGCCTTCGACCATTGCCGCCAGTTGAGCCTCGCGTCGCCGCACCACCTGAGCCTGAATCGACTGCTCATAGCCCTGTTCAGAGGGCTGATAAAACACTTGCCCCTGCAGCCCCGACGGCAGATATTGCTGCTCGACCCAATGCTCGCGATAGGAATGGGGATACAGGTAGCC
>ERZ1740065.1733-NODE-1733-length-13282-cov-10.776064_pt1 | contig 13282 bp, 14 predicted proteins | sample MGYA00581738_ERZ1740065 | MGnify/ENA primary metagenome ERZ1740065 (study PRJEB43018, sample SAMN04849749) | marine metagenome | isolation source: floating plastic debris | place: Pacific Ocean | collected 2008-09-01 | study: EMG produced TPA metagenomics... | reverse complement strand
CTTGCTTTCCACATTTTGGACAAACCTGTAGATCACGATGAGTATCGTGAATGGTATACGACATAGTCACCTATATTTTTGAACTCCTATTAATACGTGTTCCTAGAAAAAATCTTGTGACGGTAGAGATATGTTGGTCCCTATCAAATTAGTAGGCTCGGTCGTACTTTGAATTTATGGGTGGTTGTTTCAATAGCCTGAACTAAGGGCTAAGAGGCTAGCTGTATAATTTGGCTTCATATCAAAAAAGCATCTCAGCGATCGCTGAGATGCTTTGAAAATATTGCTTGCTGTCTCACACAGGTTAAATAAGGATGATGCAAAAAATCATCCAAACTAGGGCTGCTAAGGTAAACCATGAAATGGATTCCTCAATAAAGACAGTCTGCAGAAACTGCCCCAGTTGCGATGTGTTGTGCTGACTCCTGGTAAGTGCTGGGCTGGGAGCTTGAAGGGTATTGTACTCAGGGACGTTCGGTAAGCTCTCCAAAAATAGCTGCCGATTCAGTGAAGATCGCAATGATTGAGTCGAGTCATAAAGCATCTCAACTCTGGGATATCGATGGGAAAAACCGGCATTTCTCACACGCTCTCGCTGTCCCATCGTTGAAAAGCTCATCAAGATTTGTCGGTCATTCTCGCTCAAGATATGTTCTCGGATACGAGCCGTTTCATTATCAAAATAAGGCTGCTCATCGATATCATAAAAGCCGAGTTCTTGAAACGTGATTTCATCAACCTCGTTCATCAGAAAGCAAAGAGTATCATCTACTTCCCCCATCCGGAGGATCTGTTGCAGCCGAGTTGCCTGAGCCGCAGAGAGTTCCGGTAGCTTAGCTAAGTAGTAATACTCTTCTACAACCTCTCTATGCTCGATATCGGAAGCTGCTAGAAAGGCTCTAAGGTCACGGGATTCTTCTGGTCGCATAAAAGTTGCACCAATCCTTTTAGTTAATTGCTTGGCTGTCTGCTATGTTCCTTCCCTCGTAGGGATAAGCTAGTTATTGACAGATAAGACACCTTTTCTAAGTTTTTCGAGTGCTCTTTTTCCTTGTGTTCTTAGCTTTGAAATTAAAGAGTCACTGTAGCGAGATTCGAGTCCCCACTCTACAAACGTGTAGGCCACTTCTTTCCAAGAATAGCCATAGACGATACGTAGGGTCAGAACTTTCTGGTCCCTTTCAGGTAACGTTTTGAAGGAACTCCACAGCGTATCTATGGTTTCTGGGTTGATGCCGTCTGTATAGGAGTGATCGTCTGCCAAAGAACTCTCCTCGTCGGCCCGAGCTAACTTCTGACGAATATTAGAACTACGTCTTCGCTGTTTGCTCTTTTCCAAAATGATCAACTGAGAAACCCGAGTGAGATAAGCGGGAAATTTTTGGACTTCTTGGCCAGCCAGGATTTTCTGACGAACTCTTAAATAAGCCTCGATGAGAATTTCACTCTCGTGCCATTCTGGGTAAAGGCCCATTTGATTTAGCGATCGCCGAATGAAGAAGATTAGATTTTTTGAAGTTCCCACCTCCTGAGGTAATAGTGAGCGACTGACGACCTCATGTAGCAATTCCAGCTGCTTGTAGATCTTATGCATAGGGATTTTTATCCTCCTACAGACATGTGTCATCAGCAGTTAGTTATGTGACATCTCAGTCGTTCGATGTCGCTGTTAGCTGGTATTGCATGAGGATGAATGGACGATCTGCCGATGCATAGGGTCTAGGAAGTCAGGTCAGACTGCGATTTCTAGAGATGATGAGGCTCTCAGTCAGACTGAGAATGTTGGCAACACCCACGATAAAGCTGTGGACAGTTTTGGGATGAGCTGAATCTGTCCCTCGCTCCAACCAGTACTGTCTTTTGCCTATGCCTTACGTGGCAATAGAAGAAAACATCGTGACAGAAGCTTCACTTTTCTTAAAGAAGCTAGCTGCATCGCAGTCAGAATCTGGAGATGCTAAAAGAATTCGGGTTGTGTAAGCACAGTAGAATGCCTGTGGCGAGAAACGGCGTGGATAGAAGTCTACTTTTTGGCTGGTCGGCTTTCGAGGCGAAAGATAAGCACCATTAGGGTAACCACGCCGAGCTGTAGCGCTAAGTTTGGCAGGACGTTGGCTAAGTTTCGGGTGACTAAAAGCGAGCGTTTGGCCAAGCAGGCTCGAAGAGATCTTGAATAGCGCTAGCTTACCGGCTACTGACACCATACCGAACAATGGCCTGCCGCTGGCTGGCTATTGCATTGCTGCTTTGAGAGCGAAATCGTGAATGAACATCCACAATTTCGCTCTACTACGTCATCGGTAGTGTTAGTCCTCCCGATGACGTTATCGCCAATCAGCACTCTCCTCCGACTGAGGGCGATCCTCATGGCTAACCCTAGTGTCGATGCGCACATCAGTTCAGACCAGAGTGGCGAGAGATGGGAATAGAGACTGACAAGCCGCTGCTACTTTCTCGACATGGCGATGATCAGTGCCGCAGCAGCCACCCAATACATTCAGAGCCGGGAAGGTATGCTTGAGTTGAATGTACTCCTGTCCGAGTTGATTCGGGTTACCGTCATCGAGCTCATCGGCGGCATCTAGCTCCGCATGGCTCATGCGAGAAGCGTTCGCCCGCAACCCTTGCAAGCGATCGCGCAAGATTTCATCCTTGGATGATTTGAGCTGGAAGTGGACAGGATGGGCACAGTTGACCGCGTAATAGGCTGGATAAGCTGCCGTTGCTGCATCCACTCGGGCGATCGCTGCCGCTAAAGGCTGACCCGTCGGTAGGCAACCATCGGTTTCAATGGTGAAAGAAATCACGACGGGTATGTCAGCTTGCTGGGCAGCTTGAACAATCCCGATTGCCTCTTCGACATAATTGATCGTCATTGCCGAGACCAGATCCACGCCCGACTGGACCAAGGTTTGGATTTGTGGCAAGTGATAGGCGGCAGCCTCCTGGGACGACATAGCACTATCAGCGACATAGCCATCACCGCGAGGCCCAACACAGCCACTGATGACGATGGGCGTTTGGTGAGTGTCATAGTCCTGACGTAGCGACTCCATCAGCTGAATTGACTGGCGATTTGCCTCAGCTAGCGCCTCGGTTGAGTAGCCCAACAGTTCACCCCAGTCAGCGTTAGCTCGCCAGGTCGGGCTTTCTAACACAAAACCAGTCCTAAAGCGCTGAGCAATCTTGAGATAGGTGCGATAGTACTTTTCGAGGGCGGCTTGGCCCATGGCATCTTTGAGCAGGTCAAAAGCAGCGAAATAAGGGAGATCCAACCCTTTGTGAAAGATCAGTGTCGTTTCCAGACCACCATCGGTGAGAAACAACTCTCCGTCGAGCTGCGGTAAATGGTAACGGTATTTAGCCATGGGTCTTTTCCTCAAAAAGGGGGCATCGAGTGTTTAGAGACTCAACTGCTGCTGAGAGTTCAATTGAGTCATGCAAACGGGAAGATGCCGAGAGGAAGATTCTGCGATCGCGCGCTCTCGATTGTGTAAAACAGCTCGATCAAGAGGAACTGGAATGTTACTCAATCGCTCCTTTGCACTCAGAGCAGAGGCTGCACCAAACATCAAGGGAAGTGCTGCAGGCGCTGAGATTCAGTCAGATGTTCAAAACCAAGTCTGAATCTGGAGGAGGATTTATTCGATCTGGCCGGGATTGAGACAATAAAAAAGGGGCCATTGGCCCCTAGATGGCTTTAGTGAGGAGTTTTCAGGTCTCCCACGTATTCGTTATGAGTCGGCGATCTTAACCTTGCGAGCTAAGCCAAGCGCTTGCAGCAGGCGAACGTGCAGCCAAGTGATATCAATTTCCCACCACTTCAGGCCATGACGGGCTGAGTGCTGATAAGCATGGTGGTTGTTGTGCCAGCCTTCGCCATAGGTAACCAGGGCAACCCACCAGCAATTCGTAGAAGTATCGTCGGTGTCGTAGGTGCGATAGCCAAACTTGTGGGTGGCACTATTCACAAACCAGGTGCAGTGATACACCACCACCAGACGTACAAAAATGCCCCAGATGACAAACGGCCAACCGCCCATCAAATAGAGAGCGATGCCCAAGGGCACCTGCATCGACAAAAAGTATTTTTCAAAAAATTTGTAAACCGGATCATCCGCGATATCGCGAGTAAACTTGTGAATCTCATCTTTTGCTGGCACTTCTCTCAGCAGCCAGCCCATGTGGCTCCACCAAAAGCCTTTGCCTGCATCATGGTGATCGTTAGGTTGATCAGAATACCGATGGTGATGGCGATGGAGACCAATCCACACGATAGGGCCATGCTGGCAGGCAAGCGTGCCACAGACCACAAAGAAATACTCTAGCCACTTAGGGACTTCAAAGCTTTTGTGGGCGATCAATCGGTGCCAGCCCAAGGTAATGCCGAGGCAGCCAGTAATCCAGTGCAGCACCAGCGCCACGCCAACAGCGGCCCAGGTGGTGTTGCCAGGAATAAAGGCCAGCAGGGCCAATCCGTGAATCGCCACCATAAAGAGGGTTGTCGGCCAATCAACAGTCGGTCTATCTAAATTTCGAACAGCAGTTGTCATGCACAATTTCTCAGATTTTGGACAGGAAGATACCAACTCACAGGAGAATAAACTCTACACAGCATAGACATTGACTCCCCGATGAATTCCCCAGACAAAGTTCAAGTCTCTGAGGTCGCACTCTCCCAGATCTTTTGGCATATTGACCTACAGGTCAAAGCCAATCTGAGTCGGGTGCTGGCTGCTATGGGTAAGCACCGGGTAGGCAGTCACCATTTTGCCAGTGTGTCTGGCTATGGTCACAATGACCTGGGCCGCGCCACGTTAGATCGCGTCTTTGCCGATGTCATGCAGGCAGAGGCAGCTGCGGTCAGAGTGCAGTTGGTTTCAGGAACTCACGCGATCGCGTGTGCCTTGTTTGGCGTTTTACGTCCTGGCGACGAACTACTGGCCGTAGCTGGCCCGCCCTACGACACCTTAGAAGAGGTGATCGGGCTTCGAGGTAATCATCAGGGTTCCCTAAAGGAGTTTGGTGTTACTTATTGTGAACTACCCCTTACTATAGACGCTTCCGTTGACTGGCAGAGCCTGGAACAAGCAATCAAGCCCAAAACGCGGATGGTTTTAATCCAGCGATCGTGCGGCTATAGCTGGCGTCGCAGCCTCACCATTGCTGAGATTGAGCGCATTGTGCAGGTAGTCAAGCAACAAAATTCCCAAACGGTTTGTTTTGTCGATAATTGCTACGGCGAGTTTGTAGAAACTCGCGAACCGACCGCTGTTGGAGTGGATTTAATGGCGGGCTCGTTAATCAAAAATCCCGGCGGCACGATCGCGACGACTGGTGGTTACTTGGCGGGACGTGAAGCTTTGGTTGAAATGGCCCTCTGTCGTTTAACCGCGCCTGGCATTGGTAGTAGCGGTGGCGCCAGTCTGAACCAAAACCGGTTGTTGTTCCAGGGCTTGTTTCTCGCGCCGCAAATGGTGGGGGAAGCTATGAAGGGCAATGCACTCATCGCTCACACTTTTGACCAACTCGGTTACGCGGTGAATCCCCCTCCGGCAGCTCGCCAGCGCGACGTCATTCAGGCGATCAAATTAGGTTCGCCGGAAAAGCTCATCGCTTTTTGCAAAGCCATCCAGCAACATTCGCCGGTGGAATCTTATGTGGAACCGATTCCGGCGGGCATGCCAGGATACGACAGCGATTTGGTGATGGCAGGTGGCACCTTCATCGACGGCAGCACCTCAGAACTCTCTGCCGATGGCCCCCTGCGAGAACCGTATGTGGCCTATTGCCAGGGGGGCACGCACTGGACGCATGTGGCGATCGCGATCGAAGCGGCAGTCAAGGCAATTAAACAGTTAAGCATCGAGTCAACAAGTTCATAATCGAGTCAACAAGTTCATAAAAGATGAAGCTCATGCTGTCTGGTCAAGAACGGTCGAAATCATCCAATCAGATGGGAGTCGTCGTTGTCTGGCACCAGGTCTGTGAGCATTTACCGATACTAGAGGTGGTTTGGGTTGATAGGACTATTCTGGTGAGGAGTTGGCTCTGGCCGTTTAACCAGTGTGTGGTAACAGTGTGTGAGGTCAGGCATCGAACGGACGACCATAACTTCGAAGTGTTACCGCAGCGCTGGAGGGTCGAACACACCCGCGGCTGGCTGAACCTTTATTGGCTGATGAGCAAGGATTATGGGATTTGCACTGATCATCGCGAAGGCATGATCTACTGTGCATTGATTTGACTGATGCGAGATCGTCTAGCTGCTTAAAGTTGCGTTCAGACGTTGATCGCAGTCTATTTTTTGGCTGGACGGCTTTCAAGACGAAAGAGAAACACCATCAGGGCCACCACGCCGAGCTGTAGCGCTAAGTTTGGTAGGGCGTTGGCCACGTCACGTCCGGCTAGCACCTGAGAAAAAAAGATGAATCCCCCGATCGCTCCGGAAGCCGCAAAGGTGCCATAGACAAATTTGCGTAAGCCTTTGTAGGGGGCTTTGGCCTCGGCCATGAGCCGTTCGTATCGTTCGGGGCTCATGCCTTGAGGTTTGAGATCGCGATCGGCCATGATTTCGTTCGGGTAAAAGAGTGCGGTCAGTAAACGGAGGATTGGCAAGCTGGAGCTATTGCCCACTCGCTACTGACACCATACCGAACAATGGCCGACCGCTGTTTAGCTATTGCATTTCTGCCTTTTGCACATAGGCATCTTGAGGGCCTAACAGCAGCTTGAGGGGACGATCCGCTTCTGCAGCTTTGACGGCAGTGCGATAGACCGAGTCGTCCGCCGGTAAAGTGACTGTTTCACCCCCTTGCTCAAAGGCCAGCGTGAAGTCGATGGATTTGTTAATCAGGGGTTCGGAGAAGACCTCGCCGTCTTTTTGACGGGCTTCCAGCTCTTCGACTGTCGGTTTAGGGGGAATCGCGGGCCACCAGATGCCATCTTTGTCGCGCTCGCCCGTGGGATCAACCGTGGGCTGGCCGTTTGTGTTGACCAGAGAATTGGTTTCGAAGGTTTCGATGCGTCCTTCGCGGGGACGATCAGGAGAAACGCCGCGCGGTGTGTACTCGGCCCGCCAGGTATAGGTGGTCACGGCCATGGCTTCGTAATCTTGTGTGACCACCTCTTCGCAACTAGCGATCGCCAGCCCGACCCCGAGGCTAGCAACCAGACTCAAGAGGCGAGCGGGACGTGAGGTCAGCGATGAAATCATAGTGACTACAGGAATTAAGGACGTTATCGAGTGGAGACTTGATAGTCGAGATAGGCGAGGACGGCTAACACTGGCACAATACTAGCGGCTGCCAGGAGCCAAAAGCTATGGGCCATATGTGGGGATTGATCGAGTGCCCATCCCCCCAACGGTGGAGCCACAAAGTAGCCCAGCGCCCAACACATCGAGTTGATAGAGAGATAGACGCCGCGCAGCGCCTCGGGTGCCAGCATGGCGACAAAAGATGAGGCAATCGGTGTGTAAGCGGTGGTGGCGATCGCCATCACTGCGAGTGCGAGGGCCGTTCCGACACTGGCACGACTCAACAGGCCAGTCCCGGTTGCCCACACCAGCGCAAAACCGGCTCCCCAAAGCACGGTCGAAATCATCAAGGCCCGAGGCTGCGCTAGTGGTTTTAACAGCCGGGCTACCGGTAGCTGGCAAAGCGCCGTGAGAATGACATGACCAGTGAACAAGACGCTAAGCGTAGCTTCCGAAAAGCCAGTGGCCTCGGCGTTGGGCACAAACTGGTTGAGGTAAACCGGCAGCGTACTCTGTACCTGAGCGATGTAGCCGGTGAGGAGAATGTTGACCGCGACATATACCCACAAAACCGAGTCTTTGAGGGCGATGCTCCACCCTTGCCAAAATGAGCGATCGCCTGGTTGCTCAGGCCGCGTTTCGGCGATCGCCCAGTAGATGAGGGCGAAAAACAGGAGAAATGATACACCATCCACCGCAAACAGTAGCCGATAGCGCTGGGTGGTTGAGATCAACACGCCGCCGAGAATGACGCCTAAACCCAAACCCACACTATCTGCCAGACGAACCACGGCAAAGGCTTCGTTGCGTTCACCTGCTGGAGTGATGTCCGCCACGACAGCTTCTGTCGAAGGCCAATAAAAGCCCACCCCCAGCCCCATCAACACATTGCCTGCGATAAAAATGGGGAAGCCGTTGGACAGCAAAAAGATGCCATCGGCGATCGCCGAAATCAGTGCTGACAGCAGCAGCGTTTGCCGCCGACCCCACCGTTGCGAATCGGTCATGGAACCACCCAAAAAACGACCGACCAGTCCTGATAGGGCCTGACTGCCGACTCCCAGCCCGACCTGCGTCGCGGATAGCCCCACCTGATTAACAAAAAAGATCGGTGCATAAAACAGCACAAAGCCGATGCCAATCTGAGAGAGCAGACGGCCCGCAGCCAAGAGCCAGACACGACGATCAAGCTGCGGAAACCAGCGCTGAAATTGTTGGTGCACGATGCCGCTGCCAGTGGGAAGTCCTCTTGTCAGTGTATCGAGGTACCCCCTTGCGGTTCACGAAAACCCCTGGCAAGCTGATAGCCATTGTCGTGGTGACAGGAGGACCGGTGGCCTCAGATGCATTTCGCCGTGAGCTGCAGCAGGAAGCGCAGCGTTGGCGCTCTGCTGGGCTGATTTCGGAAGAGCAGTTTCAGCAGCTGTCGCAGCAATATGAGTTTGTCACTCTTGAAACGGCGGCGCGCGATCGCTTCGTCATGATTTTGCTGGGTCTGGGCAGCATTTTGGTGGGCATTGGCGCAATGACCTTTGTGGCTGCTAACTGGCAAGCCCTGCCGCAAACCTGGAAGGCAGGCTTGCTGGTTATGGCCATGGTGATCTGTAATTTCAGCGGCTTTACGCTGATCAATCGCATTGCCCCGAATGATCGTTGGCGGCGGTTAGGGCAAGCCCTATTGCTGCTAGGGGCGCTGCTGCTGGGTGCTAACCTGGCTCTGATGGGGCAAATTGTGCATACGAGCAGTACCCGCTATGAGCTGTGTGCCGCTTGGGCGATCGGGGTGCTGGCGATGGCCTATGGTGTGCGCCTGCCGTTTTTGGGCCTATTGGCACTGCTCATTTTGGGCATTGGCTACTGGAGCGCCCTGTGGGATCTGCTCTGGCTACAAAGCTCTATTTTTGGCGTGTGGACGCTGCAGATGATGCCGCTGCTGGCTGCGATCGCCTTCTTGCCGCTCTGCTATCGCTGTCAATCATCGCTGCTGTTTGCCCTTAGCGCTATGGCCGTCACGTCTTCGCTGATGGTGCTGATCTTTGATGTGGGGCGATCGTTGCCGGCTCTGTTTGATGCGCTGCTGCTGGTCATGCCCTTTGCGCTGCTGTGGGCCTACGATGACACGCTATGGCAGCAGTTGCGCCGGCTGATGGGGTGGCGCTCTCAACCCCTAGTTGCTAGTCCTGATAGTAGTGATGAAGCGGCGGAGACGTCGTTATCTTTTCAACCGGTGGCGCGGGGGCTCATGCTGTTTAGTCTGAGCCTGTTGTACTGGCTGCTGTCATTTCAAGATGTTTGGTTTACGTCCGCTAGTCGCAGTTTGCTGAACCCGCCGATGGTGTGGCGTAACACGAGCCTCGTGTTACTGACGCTGTTGGTGTTTGCCGGTTGGACGATTGGGGCTTGGGTCTATCTAGGGTGGCGACAGCAGCGACCTTGGCGGCTGGATGCTCTGAGCGCCGTCATTTTGGGATTTTTGGGGGTGACTGCGATCCTCTTCTTTTGGACATTTAATGCGGGGCCGATTCCCATTGTGGCCACGACCGTGATGAACATCCTGTTGACGGTGCTGGCCCTCGGTATGATGCGAGAAGGGTTGGGCTCGGGCACGCGATCGCCCTTTTGGTGGGGCTTGGTGATGCTGACCTTACAAATCTTGAGCCGCGTTTTGGAATACGAGACTGGCCTACTGGTGAAGTCCCTCGTGTTTGTCGGCTGTGGCCTGGGGGTGATTTTGATTGGCTTGTGGTTTGAACGATACGTTCGCACGTTGAGGACTCCTTCGGTATGACTGCGCCGCGTCCCATCTCGAAATGGCAGCAGCGCAGTCTGTGGGCAATCGTTCTGCCCCTGCTGGTGCAAACGTTGTTGATTATGGCTGTGCCGCTACAATCGGCGATCGCCACTGCCGTGGGGACAACTGTCATTTTGCGAACGGTGCCGGTTGATCCCTATGATCCCTTTCGGGGCTATTACACAACGCTGCAGTACGACATTTCGCAGCGGGGGGTCTTGAGCACGCTGGCTGGGTGGGATGAAATCCGTCCAAGTTTAGAACCCTCCGCAGCAGGCAAACTATTGCGATCCGGACAAACGTTTTTTGTCGTTTTAGCGAATCCTGACAATACCGAAGCCGGCGCGACTGAACTGAGTGGCGGCTCTCCCTGGCAGCCGGTCGCCGTTGCGCGGCGGCGACCGGCCAATCTGCCTGCTAACCAAATTGCGCTGCAAGGCACCTATCGCCGCGATCGCATTGTTTATGGTTTAGAACGTTATTATCTGCCAGAGGCCGAACGCCTTGACCTCGAACGCCGCATTCGCGAGGCTCAAGCCGGTGCCGAGCAACCCCGTTTTCGGGTAGAGATTCGCATTGGCCCCTTCGGCAAAGCCGTGCCGATCGCCCTCTGGCTGCAGGATGAACGCATTGAGTTTTAGCTCATTCCCGGACCAACGGCGGCTCAACAGAGCGCATCCCGGCCCTGACTGGCTCGCCCTTGGCTAGGACGGGGCTATCCCCGTGCCATCGCTAGTGTCCACAATCATTCCTGTGGGCGGAAAAGGACTCAGTCGTCAAACACAGCCGCCATAATAGAAACAGTGTTTGCCGGTTGCCCGCCAAGTTCTTTTCACCGGAGTTGTTCTGTGTCTGCTAGCCCATCGCCGACTCATGTAAATCCTGTTCGCCGTCGTTGGCAAACTGTGCGCGATCGCTGGCAGACGACCTCACCAGAAGTGGAAGATTCGGTCTTGCTACGGGGCTTGGTGCAGCTGTTAGTGAGTGTCGGAATTGCGTCTGTGTCCGTCGCTGCGATCGGCGTCACCGAGGCCTCCTATCTGAATTTGTTAGCGATTCCCCTCAGTGCGGCTGGCGGCTATTGGAGCTGGAAATCTCGTCTCCGCCGTAATATGGCCGCTAAGTTTTTGATTGCCTTTGGCATGCTGACCGCGCTAGGTATTTTTTTGGTGGGCCTCGTGGGTGGTAGCGGCGATACGCGTGTTCGGCTGGCAGAGTTGCTCATCCATCTGCAGGTATTGCATAGCTTTGATATGCCGCGCCGCAAAGACTTAGGCTATTCCATCGTGATTGGCTTAATCCTGTTGGGCGTGGCGGCGACGGTGAGCCAGTCTCTGACCTTTGCACCAATGCTGATTTTGTTTTTGGCGATTGCCCTGCCGGTCTTGATGCTCGACTATCAATCACGCCTAGGTTTGCCGGCTCCCACGGTGACAGCAGGGCTCCGGTCGGCTCCCAAACTCAAGCGGCTGGCTTGGTTATTGGTGCTGGTGATCGGGGTCGGGTTGGCGATTTTTGCGGCATTGCCGCGACTGCCAGGGTATCAAATTCGTAATTTTCCCGTGAGTACGACCATTGAGTTTCAGGGCGAATTTTCGGGTGAGCAGATTATCAATTCGGGCTATTCTTCCGGCGATTCGCTGACGAACGGAGGCGACACTGCTGCTGGTGACAGCTCCCAAATTCAAGGTAGTCCGACTGAAGGTCCCGGTGAACTCGACACCACGACCTATTACGGTTTTAGTCAACAGATGAACCAAAATCTGCGGGGCACGCTGGAGCCGCAGGTGGTAATGCGCGTGCGCTCGCAGTCGCCGGGATTTTGGCGGGTGCTAGCCTTTGACCATTACACCGGTCAGGGCTGGGAAATTTCGCGTGAGGATGAGGTCGAAGTCTTTGAGCGCTCCGCCTCTTCCTTCCGCAGCTATTTGCCGCCGGCTGCCTTCAAAGCTGGACACCACAATACCGAAGGGCGCGAGCGAGAAATCGTCCAAACCTACACCATTGTCAATGACCTGCCCAATCTGATTCCGGCGCTCTATCAGGCTGAGCAGCTTTATTTTCCCACCCGAGAAGTGGCCATTGATGCTGAAGGGTCTCTGCGATCGCCGTTGCCCTTATCCCCTGGGGTGACCTACAGCGTGGTTTCCGACGTGCCCTATCGCGATCGTACGCAGCTCGGTACTGCCAGCACGAGCTATGAAAGTGACCTGCAAAGTACCTATCTACAGGTGCCGGAGGCGATTCGCGATCGCGTGCGCCAACAGGCTGAAGCGCTGCTTGCTCAATCCCCTCAACCGTTGACGAATCCCTATGAGCAGACGCTGTATTTAGCCCAAAGCCTGAAGCAAAACTATACCCTGCAAACCGATGTCCCCTTTTTGGCCGAAGCTGAAGACTTGGTAGAAACCTTTTTGTTCACCACTGAAGGCGGCTATCCCGATCATTTTTCGACGACGCTGACAGTGATGTTGCGCAGTCTGGGCATTCCAGCCCGGCTCGTCACGGGTTTTGCCCCGGGGCGCTTTAATCCCTTCACGGGTTATTACGTGGTGAGCAACACCGATGCCTATGCCATGGCTGAGGTGTTTTTTCCGGGCTATGGGTGGTTTCCCTTTGACCCCATTCCAGGACATGAGCTGATTCCACCTTCCATCAAAGACAGCCAAACCTTTACTGTGCTGCGGCAATTTTGGCACTGGGCGGCGGGGTGGTTGCCGTCACCGGTGTCGGGTTGGCTTTCAGGGGTGTTTGCGGCTGTGATCGGTTTGGTAGCAGGGCTGGTGAAGTTCTTTACCCAGGGCATCGTCGGCTTTTTGGCAGCGCTACTGGCCTTGACGGGACTTGCCTTTGCGCTGTGGTTGATGCTCCAAGGGTGGCGACGGTGGCGGCAACGGTGGCATTGGCAGCGCTTGCCTGCAATTGAACGGATTTATCAACAGATGTTGGCTGGATTGGCCGCACAGGGCTATCCCAAACGACCGACCCAAACGCCGCTGGAATATGCGATCGCGCTGCGTCGCCACCATAAATTCCCTCAGGCGGATCAGGTAATGGCCGTGGTGCAAGCCTACATGCAGTGGCGCTATGGCAATTTGCCTGCTGATGCTGACGCTTTAGGACAGCAGGTTAAAGCCCTCAAACAGGCATCCCGACCATTAGCGTAGGGCGATTGCAAATTATTCTTTACGCAACCCCAACGCCCCCTTGAGGCCCACCCAAGCATTGCGTAA
>ERZ1740065.1732-NODE-1732-length-13287-cov-5.796856_pt1 | contig 13287 bp, 11 predicted proteins | sample MGYA00581738_ERZ1740065 | MGnify/ENA primary metagenome ERZ1740065 (study PRJEB43018, sample SAMN04849749) | marine metagenome | isolation source: floating plastic debris | place: Pacific Ocean | collected 2008-09-01 | study: EMG produced TPA metagenomics... | reverse complement strand
GGACAATGCGGCGGCGATGCAGGAGAGTCACGAGACGGCCCTGGCGGTTGTGGTGGAGGTTGAGCAGGAATTGGGGGGCAAAAAATAAGGCCGCAACTCAACGTTGCGGCCCAATTGAAAACCTAAAACCCTATTGAAATATTCTATAACCTATTCTAATTCTTAGGCAATTTCGACCATGCGGGGGCCTTTCTCTTTTTCTTCCTCTTTCTTGGGAAGTGTAACCGAGAGGATGCCATTTTCGTAGTTCGCTACGATGGCATCAGCTTCGACGGTCTCGGGGAGGTAGAAGCTCCGCTGGAAGGTGCCGTAGTTGAATTCGCGCCGGGAGTACTTGCCGTTGTTGTCTTCGGTGTGTTGCTCCACTTTGGCGGCGATGAGCAGTTGATCTTTTTCGATGCTCACTTTGAAATCTTCCCTTTTTAAACCCGGCGCAGCCACTTCCAGTTTAAAATCATCGGCACTTTCTACGACATTTACCAAAGGTTTTTGCTTAAAACCCTGGTAATTGGGGCGATTGGCTTTAAAAAAGTCGTCAAAAACGCGATCGAAGTGGTTGAAGCTTACGGGGGTGAAGGGTTTGAATTTTACCAGTTTCTTGATTCAGTTATTTTTTTAGGTGGACTAAATTTTCGATTAATGATTCTGGCATAGGTATATCAATAGCTGGACCATTCCGTTTTTTCGGTCTTTGTGGCGGGATTTGGGGAGGTGTAGGTGCCATTTTGGCATTTATGTTTGTTTTTGGGTGTCATTTTGGCGGTTTGAGGGGTGTCGCAAAGGGCGCGAAGGGGCGCAAAGGGAGGACCACGGAGGACCACGGAGGGGTTTTAAAGATGAGTCAGATTTATTGGTGGGTATTTGTAGGACGTTATCTAATGGAGTTTAAGGAGACCGAAGGAATATTCCTTTCTTCCCACTGGGCGGCACAGGAGCATGGCTTGTTCGGTGGTGCTAGCCAAATTGCTTTGCAGCATGACCTCACTGTCGTTGTACAATTCGGTATCGGATTCCAGCTTTCCACTGGAATTGAAGACGGCGAGTCGGGATGCGTAATTGTATTGCTTATTGCGTCTTTTGAGCCCCGTCGGGGCGAGGCAGTTATAGGTCAAGTATAATTTATTATTGCGCTTGCTGAGGATTTGGGCTTTTTTATCACTGATGGCGGGCGATCTTTCGATGGTGGGGATAGTGATCAAATTGCCCGTTTGATCAAAACAGATCAGCGCCAGGTCTGCGGCCCCGTAGTATTGGTAGGTCCCCGAAGCAGAACCATCGGAGCCAGTGGTGTAGCGAAAGTAAGGAAGGTCGTTGCTGGCGAGGAGGGCGAAGGCCCCATCATCGAATTCCACCAAGTCCCGTATCCTGAAGATGAAATTGCGATCGGCGTCCTTGTCCCGGTCGAATTGGTTCATGGTGATTCGCTCCCGTTCGTTGAATGGGAGGAGCTGATTAGCTGGAGTCCCATCCGCTGCGCTGGTGGTACCGCGGGACAGAAAGATGCCCGACAGGCTTTCTTCTTTGCGATTGGACGTGTACAATCCGGCTACCAAAAATTCTCCTTTGCGGTCCTTTGGAAAAAACATTCCCGCATCGGTGGCAAAGGCCGTGGGACCGAGTTCGATGGGGTATTCTAGCAGCTCCTCCTCACCGATGCGAAATATCAGATAGGAGAAGTCGATGATCAAGTCTTGTTTTTTCTTCACCTTTTTGGGGAGATGCTTGCGGGCGAGTAAAAAGACCTCTCCCGCATCGCTGATCAAGGCTTGTTCGATGTAAACTTCTCGGTACGCGTAGGGGAGCACTTGTTTTTTCTCCCACAGTAAATTATAATCTCGGTCGAAGATGTGGAGCATGACCTTTTGTTTGGTACCTTTCAAGTCTTGGATGGCATAGGGCACTACGGAGGCGAGTTTTTGCCCGTCTGGGCTAAGCAGCAATTGCTGATTGGGCTGGTGAACTTCATCGTAAGCACCATTGAAGCCCGGGCTAAATCCATTGAATGCCATGAGGTCTTCAAAGCGGTGTTTAACCAGTAGCCGGGGCTCGGACAATTGTCCCGCCGTAAAGTTACTCGCCCATAGTTCGACCCCGTAGGTGTATCGTTTAACCCCGGTGAAGTAAGCGATCGCTCCGTCGGGAGTGTGGAGAAGGTACTTGCGGTAATCCGGACGGTGGGGGAGCCCGAATCCGGTCTCTTCCGAACGAATCAGTTGGTGATTGAAATCAAAAGTCAAGATGGTACTTTGCTTGCGGTGACCGCTTAGCAGGTAGTAGTGCTGGTCGTCCATTCCCAGTGACTCAAAATAATAAATCGCTTTACCAGGGTTTTTGAAGACTGGCCCCCAGTCGATCTCGTAATTTTGGGCCTCCAGTCCTCCAACAATACCAATAAGGAGGAGGAAGTACAAGGGAAATAAGGACTTACTCATAACTTTAAATTTCTTAGAAATCTCGTCAAAAGGTAAGCAATCCTCAGTCCAATTCCAAGCTGCCAAAGGCATATTTCACGTGCGAAACCTTACCCAGCAGGAGGGTGCCCTCCCGCAAGGCAAACAGGCGGGGGTGGAATACGAGATCCGGGTCCCGGCCCGGGGCCAGCCGCTGGGGGGTACCGATCTGGCCTTCACCATCTATGGACACCAGCTGGAGGTCTACCCTTCCCGGTCGCTGCCCGTCCGCCGCCATCCTGGCTTGCCGTTCGTCCCGCGTCAGGCGATCGTTGAATACCAGCCAGTGCCGCTCCCCATCCCGGGCCAGGGCAAAGGAAGGCGTCAACGGTTCTTCGCCCTTATCGTAGCGCTCGATGACCTGCATACCCAACCACTTCCCCGCCCTGCTAAAACGGGCGAGGAAAATCGGGCCCCAGTTGTATTTAATGTTCTCGCTTCCACCAAGGCATATCTCATAGGCCTCCTCTCCCAAAAAACCGTAGGTCCCATCGGGGAATTCGATCAGCCGATCGATCGTCAACGCCCGGGTGGTGGGTCGCTGCTGCCGTCCGCGATGATCGCTTGGAGACGCCTCCCAAAAGTCGGCCTCGATCCGGTGGCTACGGACCCGCAGCGCCCGCTCCCCGCCCTGGCCCCAAGCCAAAAACATGCCCGCCGGGGTATTGGGCCGCTCCTCCGTTTGGTAAAAACCCGCCACCAAAAATTGCTGGGGCTCCCCGGCCGGTAGAAATAGACCCGCATCAGTGGGCACCAGCCCCGCATCCAGCTGGAGCTCGTATTCCACTAGCCCCGCCTCGGTCAGGCGAAAAATCCGGTAGCTAAACGGGCGGCTGTCCTCCCAGCCCACCGCCGGCATTATCCGCTCCCGCTGGCCCCGATACAGCCGCATCAGGACCAGAACTTCCCCCGTCGCATCGACTACCACTCGCTCAAAATATACGTCCCGATCGGGGTAGGGAAAGGCAAATTGTCGGTCCCAAACCAATGCCAAATCGGCATCAAAAACGGCCACGGCCAGCTGCTGGATACCCACCAAGTCCCAATCCCCGAGCGGACTGAAGAAGGCCGCCATCGTACCCTCGTTATTGGCATGCAGCTCCGGGGCCAAGCTCCACTCGATGTCGTTGGGCAATAGGGACAAATCAAACTGGCGTTCGTACACCTGGCGGGGTTGCGACGGCTGGCTGCCCTCCCACGTACTGACGTAGGCCTTGAGGTTTTTACCCCGCCGGTCGTGACTGGTCCAGTAGGTGTACTCGCCGCTGGCGGTACGGATGAATTGGTGCAGGCGCCGCCGCTCCCCGTCGGTCCGTACCTTGATGATTTTGGTGGCGAGTGGATCATGCTGGGCGTTGAACTTCATCAGCACGCCATTGCGGCGGCCACCCGTTTTTAGGTAATAATGTTGGTCCGATTCCGGGGCGGCGAGTTGTAGGGGTTCGGCCGGTAGGCCCTTGATGCGATAGCTAGGGCCCCATTCGGCGGGGTAGCTTTGGGCGTGGAGTCCGAGATGGACATAAGTCAGCAGGCCCACTAACAGAAAGGTTAATTTCATAACTTTTGGCGTTTAATGAGTGCACGGCTTTTAAGCCAATTGTAATGGTGGGGGGCTGAAAATTGTCGTCGTCGATAAAGGTTTGTTCCTTATTCCAACTCCAAGATGCCGAGGGAATATTTCCGCGGCGAAGATGTTCCGATGATCAGGGTGCTGCCCGAAAATTTGAACAGGCGGGAGTCGAAAGACAAAGCAATATCTCTATTGTTAAACAAATTAGTTTGGGTTTCGATTTCGCCCGCGGTGTTAATTATGGCCAGATCGGTATAAAATTTTCCCTTTTTGCCCCCATCGGCCGATTTGATGTCGCGTCGCTCTTCTGCCGTCTTCATATCGTTAAAAACCAGATGCACCTTATCGCGGTACAGGGCAAAGGAATAGGAGATGTTTTGGGGGAGCAAACTGCGGAAAGACTTCTCGACTCGCTGGATGTTCTCAAACGCTCCCTCCGCACTAAAGTGCGGGATGATGACGTCACCGCTATGGTATATGTTGCGGCTCCGGGTCCGACCCGCTGAATTGGTAGAGCTGGAAGTCATTACGTACCTATCTTCCGCAAGAAAACTGAAAGAGCCATCGCTAAACTCAATCAGGCGATCGATTTTGAAGGAGTTCTCTAAGCCCTGGTCGTTGCGGAGTCGCTCCTCGGAGATCAGGTCGGCCAAAAAGGTCTGGTCAAAGGGGTGAATGTTTTTCTGAATACTGCCATCTTCGACCTCCCCGCGAGCAAAAAATACCCCCTTCCCACCACTCTCGTACCCCTCGTCGGTATAAATACCCGCCACCAGAAATTGTTGCTGCGCCGCTTTGGGAAAAAATAAGCCCGCATTTGTCGGTGCTATCCGATCGCCCAAGTGAAGTTCGTACTCTTGAAAGTCGTCGGCCGTCACCCGAAAAATGCGGTAATCATAATCGGGTAATCCATTGGGCTTGCCATCCGGTCCCTTGGGGCGCTTTCGCTGATGGTACACCCGGGCCAGCAAAAAGACCGTCCCCGCATCGTCGAGAATCACCTGCTCAAAACGGATGTTCTGATCATTGTACTCAAAGTCCTGCTGCTTGTCCCAAATGGGTTTAAAGTCAGCATCAAAAACGACGATGGCCAACTGTTCGGTACGCTCTTGGTCCTTGTTCGATAGGGGGTTGACGAATACTACCAAACTATCGTTGCTACTGACCTGCAAACGCCGGGTGACATCCTGGTTGAAGCCATCGTTTAGGCCGAGCACACCAAAGTATCGATAGGCGGTGAAGGGGTGTTCGTATACCTTTTGGGGGGGCGACAAGCGATCTCCACGAAAATTACTGGCGTACATCTTGATGAACTTGTTTTTGCGGTCGAAACTAATGTAGAAGGCATAATCCCCCGTGACGGTACGCGCGAAATGGCTTAGGAACAAACGGTCCTTGCCGACCCGCTTGTCGATGGGCTGGGTGTCCAATAAGCGGTGCTGGAGGTTAAACTTAGCCAAGCTACCCTTTCGGTAATCACCAGTAAGTAGGTAGTAGTGAGGATGGTCCAGTTTGAAGAGTCGCGCTACACCGTTGCGGCCCCCTACTTTTTTATACACGGGCCCCCAGTCGACCGAGTAGTCTTGGGCACGAAGGTTAGGGAGTAGGAAATACAAGGAACAGAGCAAGAGCAGAAGGAGTCTCATAGCTGCTTAGTTGCGGCCAACACCGCGATAGGGCGCTGACCATGATTCGTAAATGACACTCCAAGTCACAAAAATAGCAAAGCCCCGGAGCAAATGCAAGCCCCGGAGCTTTTGCCAACCAGCCACCATCAAATCAAGGGAGGGGTCAGATTGGCAGGGTCAGGTCAAAGTTGAGGGGTACCTCTTCTTCGGGCCCGTTGCCGGTAAACTTAAACTTGGAGCGGAAGATCATCCCATCGCCTTTCACCTGGTAGGGCTTGCTGTCCGAAATTTCGAAGGTAAGGGGAACGGTCTTACTCACGCCCTTGAGCGTCAGCAGCGCATCACAGGTATAAGTGCCGTCGCCCTTGGGCTGCGCCCCCTGAATGGCGACGCGGGCAATGGGAAATTTGCTGACGTAGAAATAGTCCTTTTTGGACTTGACCCCTTTTTCCAGATCTTTCCAATCGGTGGTTAGAGAAGCCGTACTGATTTCGATGGCCAAATCGAGGTTTTCCACCTTACCATCGGGCATCTCGGCTTTGGTAAAGCGCCATTTTTCGAAGGTAAATACGTTGGAGCCCCCCGCCGTCCCGATGACCGAGATGACACCTGGGGCCGCGGGCCAGTTGGCGGGCGCTACCGTAGGAGCGGCGGCCGTATCTTTGGATTGGGTACAGGCAAATAGGAGGGCCATTGCGTTGACCAGAATGGCGAGACAAATGATTCGTGAACTCATAATCGCAAGAGTTTTAGGTTGGTGAGTTAAATGGTGCTCTGCTGGAGCAAGAAATTGAGGTTGAACAGCAAAGTTTTGCGAGCGGGGTCGGGCCCGTCGGGCCCCTTGATCTTAAAGTCGTCGGTAATGTTGAGGGTAAAACTGGCCTCCACCTGGAGCAGGGCCCGCCCGTCGTCGTCGAGCAAGGGCGTCAATTGGGCCACGACCCGTACGGGCCGTACGATGTTCAGGAGTTTAAAATCACCTTCTACGGTGGTGGCCGTGGTCTGTCCCCAGGCGAGGGAACTCTGCCCTTCCAGTTTGTCAAAACTAAAGGAAGCGCGGGGGAATTTGTCACTCTTCAAATAGTACTTCAGCACCTTGGCATCCAAGTCGGCACTGCCCATCGTCATACTAGAGGTGGCCACTTCAAACCGTCCCGCCTGCAGGGCCAGGTCGGCACTCAGGGCCAGGGTACCCGACAGCTCACTCACCTCTCCCGAATAGCGGTCGAGGGGCTCGGGAAAACGAAATTGGACCTGGGGCGTGTCCTCATCGACCACCCCGAAGTACTTCCACTGCTGGGGGACGCTAAAGTCAGCGGGTAGGGCCAGCGTTTGGTTGGCGGGCGCCTCCGGCAAAACGATGTCCAGTGCTTCCCAGCTCCGGACCGGAACCGCCTCATCCACTACGCTCAGGGCATCGCCATTCTCGGCTTCGCGGAGGTGTTGGAAAACGACTGCTTCCATCTGTTGTCCCAGTTGGGCAAAAAGCTGTGGAAAATCGGTGTAGGCACCGCGCAGGGGGTCCGCATAATTGGACCAAATGGATTTGATACAACTGAACTGGGCGTACACCTCAGCCGAGAGGACCAGCTGCCCATCCTTGCCGTAGTAAGGGTGAACGTCGAAGTAAAAGGTCCGGTCCGACTTTTCGATACAGGCGCGCTCGGCGGTGAGGAATTGCTGCATGCCCCCGCGGAAGGCCCGTTCGGCTTCCTGGGCAAAAATGGCCGCCTTGAAGCGACGGGGCTTCTTGCCCTGTAATTCGGTAAGCTTGATGGGGGCCACCAGTTGGGTCCGCCCGCTGCGCCAGGCCAGGACGTTGTCCCGACAATTGTCGGCGGCCTGCTGGGGCAGGCGGCGGCTGGTGCGGATAAAGTTTTTGATGGTTGAGATCTCGGTGTAGCGGCCGGCGTAGAGTGAGCGGCCCCGGTAATTTTGAAAGACAATGGCCGGGGTGCTGGTCAGTTCCGCCGGAAGGCCGTCCACCGCCTGGCGCTCCTCGATGGCAATGCCGAGTTGCTGGGCCAGTTGGCGAATTTCGGGCAGACTTTGCTGTAGGAAAAAACGGTCGCGTTCGGACTGGCTGAACACGATCAAACTAGCCGCCTCGTCGATGCTGGTGGGCGGGGAGGGCGGTGCTTCCCTTTCGGGAATTCGCTCTCCCAAAGACGGAAGCAGGTAGAGCAGGGGAATTAAGATTAAAAAACGCATAATGAGAGGTTGTTACATGACAAAAAGCGGGCATGGCTATCCTGGGATAGCACGTCCGCTTATTCTCAATGTTTTAGAAAATGGGAATTACCTTAGGTAATTCTGTATCAAATGGTGGCTTTGTAAAAACTACAATACACTACAAAGCTGCTTTCTTTTCGGTGCTGGCGACCTTCCCGGCCACCCGTTCGTTGGGTGGGGTACCGAAATGTTTTTCGGCTGATGCCCCCTCCCAAAGCGGGCGCGATTCACTGGACGGTCACTAGAAGCTATATCGACACTTTATTCGGCCAGGCGAGTTTCTACCCGCGATTCCTCCATTAAGGTACGATGTACCGGGCATTTATTGGCAATTTCGAGCAAGCGATTTTTCTGTTCCGGCGTCAAATCTCCCTCTAATTGGATGATTCTCAAGAAATGATCGACTTTGGAGGAGGGTTTTTCAAATTCCTCGCAATCGGTGAGGTACTTTTTATCGTGACTCAGATGGACCGTGACTTCCTGTAAGTCCCACTTTTTGCGACGGGCGTACATCTGTAGGGTCATGGCCGTACAGGCACCGAGGGAAGCCGAGAGGTATTCGTAGGGAGAAGGGCCGAGGTTGCTGCCGCCTACGGTTTCGGGTTCGTCGGCCGTGAGGGGATGTTGGCCCGCCTTGATATCCGTGGTAAAGCCTTCGCCGAGCCGGACCACAACCTGCTCTTTGGTACGGAGGTTTTCCTTCTGGGGAAGGTCCAGGTAGCGCATGGCCCAGGAGCCGATCAGGTCGCCGGCGTAGGTCGCATCCTTGCGGTTGGTGAGCATGTGGTCGGCCCCGTCGAGGGTGACGTAGCTTTTGGGGTGATGGGCGGCGTGGTAGATGCGAGCGGCATTTTCGATCTCGACGATGCGATCCTGAGGTGAATGGAGGACGAGTAGGGCCTTGCGCAGGTGGCGGATGATTTTAAACATGTTCTGGTTGCGCAGGTCGTCGAGGAACTCTTTTTTGATCATAAACTCATTGGAGCCGATCGAGACTTTGGCCATTCCCCGAGCCTCAATGTCTTCGATGCTGTCGCGAAGCAGGTGGCTGACGTGTTCGGGCTCGGAGGGGGTACCAATGGTGGCTACTGCCTTGACCGAACGCAGTTGGCTGGCCGCAAAAAGGGCGGCGGCTCCACCGAGCGAGTGCCCGACGATGACGGCCGGAGCGCGGTGTGGCGTTTCGAGGTACAGAGCGGCAGCAATCAGGTCTTCCACGTTGGAGGTAAAGGTGGTTTCGGCAAATTCACCTTCGCTTTCGCCCAGCCCCGTAAAGTCAAAGCGGAGCACGCCAAAGCCATTCATCGTAAGGCCCCGACTGATGTATTTGACCGCGTTGAGGTTTTTGTGGCCCGTAAAAACGTGGGCAAAAAGGACAAAGTTGTGGGGGTGCTGGTCGATGGGCAATTCCAGGCGGGCGGCTAGGGCGTAGCCGTTCTTATTGGTAAATTCTACTTTTTTGGTGCGCATGTTGGGTTTGGCTATTGATCAATGGTTCGATAATTTTTCGTGGGTAAAGTCGATGGGGTAAGTCCTGGGGCGTGGCAGGTTGCCGGTGCGTTGGCAGTAAGCCTGGTGGCGCGCTTCGGCGGCATAAAAAGGACCCCGTGCTGCCACCTGGGTGACGATGTCGTAACCCGCCGCCCGCAATTTTTTGATGAGGGCCCGAGCCGCCACGGCCTGCTCGGGACCGTGGGTAAAGATGGCCGAACGGTAGTTGCCCTCGTGGTCGGCCCCCTGGCGTTCGCGGCTGGTGGGATTGTGGTTTGCAAAGAAAATACGGAGCAACTCAGCGTAGCTAATGCACTCGGGGTCGTAGCGGATCTCCACTGCCTCAGCGTGGCCACTGCGCTTGGAGCAAACCTCCAGGTAGCTGGGAGCTTCGGTATGCCCACCGGTATAGCCCACCCGCGTCGATCGTACCCCGGGTACTTGCTGAAAAAGGTACTCCTTACCCCAAAAGCAACCGAGGGCAAAGGTCGCTTGCGCCTCCTTATTCGGCGCTGCCAAGGTCCTCGCGTTTGATAAAACGCATCGACAGCGAGTTGACACAGTGGCGGGTATTTTTAGCCGTAAAACGCTCCCCGACAAAGACGTGGCCGAGGTGGCCCCCACAATTGTCGCACAGAATTTCCGTCCGGCGGCCATCCGCATCCGTCTTGCGGCGGACGGCACCGGGGATTTCATCGTCAAAGCTGGGCCAGCCGCAGCCCGAATCGAATTTGTCCTTAGAATCGTAAAGGGGGGTATCACAGCGGCGGCAAACGAAGATTCCGTCCCGCTTGAAGTGGTTGTATTCCCCGCTAAAGGGCCGTTCGGTACCCTTGTGGACGAGGATTCTTTCTTCCTCGCGACTCAGCTTTTTGTAAGACATAACGTTTCTAATTATGTGAGACCATCATCGTCTATCATAGCAACAAGTACTGGCCCGTCGTGTTCAAAGACACGGCGGTAGGTGGTGACGGTTGACTTGTTTGCCAAAACCGGCGAGGAAAACGGGGGACACCTAGTGCTGAATGACCAATTTGATGACCTTGCTCTGTGCACCGCGTTCCAGGCGTAGGAAGTAGACACCGGAGGGAAAATCCTCGACGGGAAGGTTGTAGCGGAGGGCCCGGCTTTGTTCAAACCAGACTTGGCGACCCACCGCATCCTGTAGGCGGAGGACGGTGTTTTCCCCCTGGGCATTGTCCAAATTGATGAAAATTTCGTTGTTGGCTGGGTTGGGCGAGGCACTCCAATCGAGCGTTTGGCCCTTGCTGTCCTGGGTGGAGGTGGTGATGCCTTCGTCAAAGCGGTTGCCGGAGTTGATGATTTCGCGGGTGGCATCGTCCTGGACGTAAGCCATGACGTAAATCTCTTCGGCCGTCCAGCTGGGGTCGAGGGTATAGTTGTAGGACAGTTGTACCCCTTCTCCATCGGCGGCGGGGCTAAAATCGACGCCGTTAGCGAGGAATTGGCGGAAAACGTTGTGGTGGACCGATTCGCCGTTGGGAGCGTTGTAATTGTAGCGTTTTTCGAGGATGGCGACGTAGAGCTTGAGGTCGCCACCGGGGGCTTGGCCATAGGTTTGAATGTCCACGTTGACCTCGCGGTCGTTGCCTTCGGTTTCGCTTACGACGATGCCCAGGGGGCTGGTGTCGCTGAGGGTGGCGGCGAGGGCCTGGGTGGTGATGAGGGCACCGGGGCCGGTTGCCGTACCGTTGAGGAAGACGCGGGTCGTTCCAAAGATGTCGTAATAATTGGCGCGGTCCGCATTTTCCGTGGGGTTAGACTCGTAAATGAGGCAGTTGGGGTAGGGGACTGGGGGGTGATAAGCGATGTGGTGGACGTCGGGATACTGGTCGAGGATTGCGAAGAACGGAGGGTTCCGACTGGAGCAAATGACACAGCGGGTATTGGTAAAATGTTCGAGGAGAACGTAGCGCTTGACGCCCTGTGCGTCGAGACTGTTTTGCGCCAGTAGGCAGCAGAAGAATCCTAATAGTAGTGCTCTTTTCATCGATAATGTTGTTTTGAGTAGCGTTTTATGGCCTATCTTACGTAGATTTTCACGTAAAGTTAACACCTTTAGTGGCAAAGCGGTTGGCGGACTCCCCCATTGCAATGTCTGTTCGTCGACAAATGTTCCTGATTGCTCGGAAGTGGGTCGTGGAACGACCGGAAGGTACAAAGTGAGAGAAATAAGGATCATTTTGGGGAATGGAGTGCGAAATCCGCGCGGCAATGGGTATATTTAGGAAGAGAAGCAATAATCGCTTGATAGGATGTCGCTCAACCGCAGAAAATTTCTTGGTCAAATTGGAAGATTTACGGGAACCTTTGCCTTTTCCAGTTTTCTCCAACCCGCCCTGGCTCGCCAGCTGGAAGCCGCGTTGCACGAGCGCGCCGGGATGAGCCCCGAATCCTGCGCCCACGACGAAGACTTCTGGCGCCAAATTCGACTGGCCTACACCGTTTCCAACAGCATCATCGATCTCAACAATGGCGGCGTAAGCCCCCAGGCCCGCGCGGTGCAGGAGGCCCAAGCCCACTACAACCGCCTCTGCAACGAGGGACCTTCTTTTTACATGTGGCGACACCTCGACCGGCGGCGCAACGTAGTGCGCCAGCGGCTAGCCGAGTTGGCGGGCTGCCCCAGCCACTCGATCGCCATTACCCGCAACGCCTCCGAATCTCTCGAAACCATCATTTTTGGCCTCCCCCTCCAAGCGGGTGACGAGGTCGTACTCAGCAAGCAGGGCTACCCCAATATGATCCACGCCTGGCAACAACGCGCCCGTCGCGATGGCATCGTACTGCGCTGGTTGGATTTTGAATTGCCCCAGGAAAATGGGGATTATTTTGTCAAACAATACCAATCCGCCATCGGTCCGCGAACCAAATTGCTGCACGTCACCCACGTCATCAACTGGACGGGACAGGTGCTTCCCGTCGCCCGAATCGCCCAATTGGCCGAGGGGAGCGACATCGAAGTACTGGTGGATGGAGCGCACTCTTTTGCCCAACTGGAATACCAGATTCCCGATTTGGCCTGCGATTATTTTGGTACCAGCCTGCACAAGTGGCTGGGAGCGCCCTTTGGTACGGGCCTGCTCTACGTCCGTCCCGAAAAGATCAAAAAGGTGTACCCCCTCTTCGCCGCCCCCGAACAGGACGAGGCAAACATCCGCAAATTTGAACACCAGGGAACCCGCTCCTCCGCGGTCGAACAGGCCATCATCCCGGCCATTGATTTCCACGAGGCCATCGGTACCGCCCGTAAGCAAAGCCGCCTGCGCTTGCTCAAAAATTACTGGATTGAGGCTGCGCGTAGCCTGCCCGGCTTCCGTTTGCACAGCCCCCGCCAGTCGGAATGGGATTGTGCGATCGCCCTCTTTTCCATCGACGGACAGGATTCCAAAAAGATCAGTCAAAAGCTATGGATCCAGCATTTTATCCACACCGTAGCCATCGACTGGGAAAACATCCACGGCATTCGCGTAAGTCCCAACGTATACACCCTCCGATCGGATCTGGATCGTTTTGTCAAAGCCCTGCGGTCGATTGTCGCGACCTGAGTAAAAGGCCGTATTCCACCTCTACCTCGCTGGCGATACCCTTGCAGAAACATGGAGCGATAAATACCCCCCATACCCCCGTTTTCATTTTCGGCCTGATATTTGAATAATTTTTAATGTCAATTCCAAGGTTTCGTTCCCTTTGGGACGAGAGGACCCCAAAGCTGGTCCTCCTACAAACCCTTCCCTTGGAAGAACCCTATTGTTATGCGTCCTTTCTTACTGCTCGTTGGACTCTACTGTTTTGTCGTTTGCTGTCCTGGCCAATCGGAGGATTGGTATACGGCCAGTCGCTTGGACTCCCTGCTCCAAGTATGGGCGACGATGCCCGACGACAGCGCCAAGGT
>ERZ1740065.1731-NODE-1731-length-13288-cov-12.357666_pt1 | contig 13288 bp, 13 predicted proteins | sample MGYA00581738_ERZ1740065 | MGnify/ENA primary metagenome ERZ1740065 (study PRJEB43018, sample SAMN04849749) | marine metagenome | isolation source: floating plastic debris | place: Pacific Ocean | collected 2008-09-01 | study: EMG produced TPA metagenomics... | reverse complement strand
TATACATACGTACTATAGAGTTATATACATACGTACTATAGAGTTATATACATACACGCTTGGATGTCGGTTTGTTTCAAAGTAATATACAGCATGCCAATTAATCGATCAATCAATTAATCAATCAGAATCCGTTCCTAAGAAAAAGCCATATGCTCTAACTACCTTTGTGATGGATAAATGCGGTGATTTGGGGAAGAGCATAAAACGTTCCAAACCACATTTTATTTTATATTTTATGTTAATGTCTGAGTCTTCCTGTACATTTTATTGTATATTTTATTGCATTTTATACTATGTTTGACTAAACTTACTCTCTTCTTTCCTCTACTCCGACAAGGTACAACCACGTACTTGTACAACCACGTACTTGTACTACCACGTACTTGTACAACCATGTACTTGTACTACCACGTACTTGTACAACCATGTACTTGTACAACCACGTACTTGTACAACCACGTACTTGTACAACTAAGTAGTACAAGTACCTAATGGTACCCTGGTACTACTACCTTACAGTACTCTCTCCTCTAGTACCAATAGTGAATATATAATGAAAATTGAGTCTATTTCTAGGTCATGCTTCAACACGAACAGGATGAGAAGAAGGCTGCCAAAGCTCGGATTGAGGAGCTGAAGCAGAGAAAACTCTTTACTCGCCAGCAGAAGCAGATCGAACTGATGCTCTTTGGGCCGCGAGGTGCGTGTCGTAGACCAGCTGATGTCATAGTGCCATACTGCCGTACCGCAAGCCTTGCAGTAGGTCTAGTCTGTTCGTAACTGTCGCTTGTGTGATGGAACTGAGATTTTCAGTTATTGTTGACAAGTACTGCGGTTGACAGAAATTAGCAGGTGCTATGGTATTGCGCAATACTGTTGCATGAATGGTAGAATCAAGAATTCAGAAACGAGTTTGTTAGTCACACGCAGAAGTTATTTTGCTGACAGCGCGGTATAACTATAAGCCTCATCAACTTGACGAGATACTGTAGAACAGGAAATTTTTGCGAGCACAATCTTTGCGTTTTAGTTTGTGGTGTAATTTTGCGAAAATGTATTTTTATGTTTCTTGCTGTTAGTGTATAGACAATCAATCAAACAAAGAAATATTCGCGCGTTCAGTTTTTGTGATTGGCCGAAAATTCTTGAGAACGCAGAAGTTTCCTGTTCTACAATAAAGCATGAGATTTTTGCGTTTGTCTCACTTTTTCGTCTTTGCCAACTCTCGATAGATCACAAAAACGAAGTAGAAAATATTTCTCTATTCTATTGACGCACTATGTATCAGTTGCATAAGACGCAGAAGAGTGTTCTGTAAAATTTCGTAAGAGAAACACAAAAACTGCCTGCCGATAAATCGGATTTTACAGTAGCTAACTAGATGTGTTAATGCAACACGATTGCCAAAGTTACGTACTTGGAACCTTGCGTCTGTATTCATGTAATCCTGAAAGTTTTCTACCCAAATTTGGTGTCTGCAGATATTGATGACGAAGTCCAAGCCTTCCATGATTACTACACTCAGGCCGACCGCGATCTCACCTCATTCCTCGCTATCAGGTACATGGGCGAAGCTAGAGGGGTTATCACCTCCTGTACTGGGAATACCGATACTACATACCATAGTCATACAGGTCTGACTGGGACCAGTTTGTGGTCAGTGATGGCAACGGCAGTGCGATACCTCGTGGCTGGGTTCAGCCAGTAGCGCCTTCGTCCGCGGATTGGGCAGAACATACCCGAGACAACGGTGACAATGGACTGGCCAGTAACGCTACATCTAAAGAGTGCTCATGATGCTGGAACAAGTAAGTGCGAAGACCACTAGTAAGTATCTATCAATTTTTAATTTTATCTGGATGATATAAAGTTTATGCAATCTCTTTAGGGGCTGATTTGATGAAAACAGAAATATATTGCTGTCAAAGTTGCTGACGTCAGAAAACTAAGTGTTGTTCTTCATGCCGTAGCTTAGGCTGGCTGTGCATCAATCCGCGGGACTCACCGATGCCTCTGTTGGCAACATTGGCACATTGTGGAATAAGCCTAATGTATGGCGCTGCAGATAACCTGAGCAAACAGCAGGAATCGCTACTTCGCTATTGTATTTTGCCATGGAGTACCGTAAAAGTGGAAACATTAGCAGTAGAAATATTCAGCAGCTTTCTTGCTCATTTTGGGAAAACGTTAAATGCTTATGGATGGAGCCTAGTTAGAAAATGCAGTAAAGTACCGCCTCAATGGAAAAATCAGCATGAACATATGCCTACGGTCATGGGAGGGGGGGTTCCATCCAGTGTGACCAGTGGACCAGTGGACCAGTGGACCAGTAGACCAGTGGACCAGTGATTTACCAGTTGTCTCCTCATCCGCCCGACTTAGACTAAATTATTACTCCAGTATATTGGCTCTGTCCATGACCGGATTAACTTCTTTTCTATAGTGGTCCACAAGATCTACCCCCCCCCCACCCTCTGCTGGAGCATCAACCCTGGACCCACCAGGGTCTAGGCAGCCACTGACCTTGGCCTGTGGAGACACTACTCCGGTCAACTAGAGAACTGCCTCTAATTATACCTACTGATGCAACCGTTATGCTCATAAACATCAATTCAAAATTACTTCTCTGGAGTGAGAGGAACCCACTTTGTATTTCATCCCTACCCCGCGGAGGTAAGAATCTGTGCTCATAAAATCAGTCATACGTGACCGGTACTTTCTTACCACAGAGCTATTGATAAAGGAGATTTATGTCTGAAGCCAGTAAACAGTCACCTGTGTAGAAGACACACAGGTCAGCTTACTGTGATGAATTTATTGGTGAATGAAGGAAAAACAGCGCTTTCTCGACAATCCGCTGGGGGAGCAGTGCAGTCGCCTTGATGCACAGGCTGAGCGACATCGACCACAATCCCTGGTCTCATCCGCTGTTAGGGGTGGGATATGTCATGATAAATTGGGGATTTCATGAGTTTCGTGGCGACCAACCTTCGCCGGAAGCAAAAGAAGCCCAGCCCATAGACTCATTTTTTTTACCAGTCGCAAACATAGCCTCTTCTAATTATTATCACATAAAAAACGAACCATGGTTAACAGATCATTACAACTGTATTGAACAGGAAAAATAAAGGAGTCCTGTAAATGTAACAATGTTGACATAGAGCAGCACTAGCATCAGGCACACATTTGCCATCACTATATACTTAAAAGCCTCCTCTACCACCTCTATAGCCTCCTCGGCCACCTCCACCGTAGCCTCCTCTGTCACCACGGAAGCCACCATATCCGCCTCTGCTGCCACCACCTTAAAAAATAGTTTCAAAAGTGAGCAGTCAGTAAGGTGCTGGTTATAAGTACCAATCACTATCAACCCAACACACCTCTCCGGTCTTGTTTGAACTCAACAACCGCCATCCTGCCTTCGATGTCGACACTGCAACCGACTCCACCAACTCGATCTAGATTATCTTGAGCAGTCTCCGCATCCGCGAACTTTACAAATCCAAACCTAAATGAAAAATCTCAATTGAACAGCTAACAGATGCACCTGAGATTTGCATCAAAGGATCATGAAATGTGATCACATGCAATAAGTGAGAAAAGGAAGCGAGACGAGTAAACACAAGTTATGTTGTGAAGGGAACTTTCACAAGAATTTCATATCATCTTGAATCCTTGCAGCAACTAGTAATATACTTGTCAGGCGCCCTCTCGCAAGATGACAGCCCCACAGGTTTGGAATGGCTGCCAGCAAGCTAGACATGTGAAGGGAATAGCGTTACATCGCCATTAAGTTCATCCCTACGACAATACTATGACCTAAAACATCACATGACACACATTACCGGTAAGGTGAGTGGTCGATCAGTCACCCAATTTTCTCGCAATTATAATGCATATTATATCACATCAAAGTTTCTCAGACGCAGTGTGGTACAACGCCACATCACACATATGTCAACCTAAATATATTGAATCTGTAAAAGCAGGAAGGAATGTTTCTTACCCTCTGGATCTGCCAGTTTCACGATCAGTAACTATCTCGGCACTGACACAGTCGGGAAACACTTTGCGGAGGCTGTTTTCATCAGCAGCCCAGGCCAAGTTACGCACGTAAAGCGAATCTGAAACAGCTGAAAAAGCGAATTCATATGCATAAGACTTGTGTCATTAGTAATAGTTGATCTATACGATGAAATCATAAGGACCCAACTCACACATCTTCTCTAACACGCTACGGTTGACAAAGAGGATCATTGACGGACGCCGCCAAAAAATTGCCCGGTAAAATGATGTGGCGGTATTCGTCAGACAAAGCACCCCAACACGTGAAATCCCATAGAGCTAGAGATGCAGCGCTATTCGCTCATCCTAGATTGAGCGAATAGCGTTGGATCTCTAGCTCTATGTGAAATCCACTCACGGTTTTTTTCCTTAGAGGAATATATATATATATATATATATATATATATATATATATATATATATTTTATATATATATATATATATATATATATATATATATATATATATATATATATATATTATATGTATTATATCTTCCTCTAAGGTTTTTTCAGACGAGAACCGCCACTGAATTTTCTACGAATGAGAAGACAACTCTCGAATGAGCACACAGGCTGATTATTCAAATGTATTTCGATCGTAAATAATGTGACGCTAGGGATATTGTTGTTGAAATTTTGAAAAACGAGCACTGTTTTGCTGCTCATCCCATCTTATTTTATATGTGGAGATAACAAATACGTATCCTGTGTTTAGTGATATGACATGACATATCACTAAACTGCTAAACCACTAAACACTGCGTTCAAGTCTCCTCGAAGCTGTTTTCCATAAATACTCGACTCGGTCAGCGTCCTAAATATTCGGTATTTGATTGGCTGTTTCTGAATTACTCGGTATTTCATTGGCTACTCGAGTTTCTTTTTACTTTGATTGTGGTCACCTCGCCACCACTGTTTGCACCGCTTCACCTGCCTGCTAGCAGCAGTTGTTTGTTTGTTTCATTCATCCAACCTATTGAGAGCGGCAGTATACTGATGTAATGCTAGCTCAATCAGTCACCCATTGATGACATATGATTATGAGATTTATGAATGGAGTGATTGGGTGAGTCTGGTAACTTTTTAAGAGTATTTTCTCATGGCTGTAGCGTTATGAGACCAAATCAAATCAAGCTTCCATGACTGTGTTACTACCCTCTCAAACCTCATGTGCATTTCAATTGTTTCCTCCTAACTTTAGTAAGCCCTGCACAAACTAAGTATGATGATGTGCTGAGCCAGGGATCTCAACTACTCGGATTTAATCCTTACTGCTCGGATTTTCAGCTTGTGCAAGGATGAAAGGACGGATTTCATGTAGCATGCGGATTTTTATTGACCCACTCGGATTTTTGCCTTGTAGTTCGGATTTTGGATATTGTCACTCACCTCCCTTGGTAAAATGATGCCATAAGTAAGCAATTTGTTCCCAAGTATCCCCAAAATGACTAAAAGTCAGTTTTTTATGTAGAAAAACTATAAAAATATGATACGGATAAGACAATTCAGAGCTATTCATGGTGCTATGATACGGCCAAATTTCAATTTTTTCCATGATGGCCTCCTCACACCTACTGTAAGGATTTTTTGTTCACCCAGGTTGAGAACAGGTGTGAACAACCTAGTACCCCCTTGCCTTTTGACTGTTCGCTCTTGCCAAGCAATTCAAGCAAGTACATTGAGTTAATAGAAATTACTTTTAATTACTTTTAATTTTAATTATTTCCTCTTTTTGGCCTCGGTCTTGGCCTCATCTTCATACTCATCTTCATACTCACCTTGACCCGTTTTCAACGCCTTGGGCCTTGACAAGGTTTTTGAGCGAATTACTCATACTCGCCTTGGCCTCGCAGGCCAGTACTCGGGCCTCATCTCAAAATGTACACCTAGGCCCTGGTCCCAGACCTGGCAACATCCATTGGCAAGTAGAAAAATGCTGGCTCTGAGATGTGAACCTACACACCATGCACTTCCGCACGACAATCCAGTGTTCTGAGGCTCCCACTGGCCGCTCATGGTGAGCGTGATTAGCTAGGAATATATCGAGTCATGGACTGGCAAATGGCCTTTGAGACTGTCCTCAGCAAATTTCTTCATCAAATCTTAATCTGCTCGCATCTGCCTTGCACTTAGGAGCTCTAAAATCTGACAGAATGCACCCTCACATAGCCCCTCACATAGCCGAAAGTGAAGATGTCTTAGGTTTTGTTGCTGTTAATGCCAGGAAATAGAAGCCTTGTGTTGACCAAGTTGTCTGGACAGGAAAATGAGGTTTGGCAGAGCTTCATGAAGGTACTGTAAAACTTCGTTTCAGATAAATTTATGTTGACATGTATGCTTATACCAGTGGATAATTAGAGAGATCACCGGTTTTCAGGGATATGTTAAGGACCCATTCTTGCACATATTCATTGCAGCCCATGATTTCTATTGGGTGCTGACCACGGAGTTTGTTTACAAGTGTCATCGGTATGGGCAGGTTCATCATCATAACCAGGATACATGTCTTGGCATATTTTGGCACATTTGGAATGCCATTCTGGGAGTATAGACAGTCTATCCTTACACTTGCGTACCCATTGGTGACTGTTCAAACCATCTATATGGGCATGAAATGAAGAGTGCTACGTCTCGAGTTCTGTGGCAGCAAATCGCGTTGATCATCAGGGCAAAATGGATTCTGGTATTACAAATCATGCTTATCGATAAGCGAGCATCATGCTTGAAATAATTTATCCAGCATTTGGCAGTGAACTAGTACGTTGTAATACACTATGTCACCACCCGAAGATGATAGGAAAGATAATTGTAAGAGGAGCTCAGAATACTCAGCAAGGAAAGATAGATCCTAGATCCTAAATCTCATATCACCACACAAGGGCTGAACACCGACAGAACAGGCTACGCAATGACAGTCAGTCCGCATTTTACATGTGGTATAATTACACTTTTTAATTTAGCTATCCTATACACGTATGGTCGCGCAAACTCTCTATTCAGGTATCTCCCCCCTCTCTCTCCTTGCAGCTTCCCCTCCCTCTGCAGCTCAGCCATTAAAGGAATTGATCTCAGTCTAAAGAAAAAATTTTGAGTAAGTTCTGAAGAAATACCGCTTCATTCTCTGAATCTTGGAATTGGCAAGTCTTTTCAGGTGTGATAAATATGGCACATTTGAATTGGCGATAATTTAATTGATTTTTAATTTGGAAAATGTTAATAAAATGGATGACAACTAGAAAACAAAAAAAGGAAATATTCATTTCCATTCAACATAAAACAACTTAAGGCTTCATCTGGGAGGATTGGAAGGTTAATTACAAACGGATATTTCAACTTTTTTCTGCAATCAAATACTACTGTGTGAAAATTAAGAGATTCACTAAAATGAACTGAGTCAGCATGCGTCTGAGAAATCATACAAGTTGTGTGTAAAAAGACTGTCAGAGTACAGTACAGGCACAAAAGTCATTCAGGCAATATTTGATGAGTCAAGAGCACAAATGCACCAGACTGACATGGATGGATATCGGGTATGAAATATGTCACTGTATATTCCCTAGTGTTCCGCGAGTGCTGCTACCATCTGACGGTTGTCATTGCCAGACGCCCGCGTAATTACCGAACAGGCTGGCAGGTAACGGACCTCCCGCAGCAAAGAGTCTACATCCAGAGTCATCATAGCAGTGGGTGTATATGGCATTGTGATAGTCCAGGCCGCTGAAATAGTCTCTCCACATGTCGTCTCGCTTCTATGGAGGCAAATAAAGCAGTGGCATGAGCGGCGAGTGGAGCGAGCTGTGTGTAGGATGGAGAGTGATAGAAGACATACCAGGAATCCTGCTCCTGAGTGTAGTACGCAGTTGTTACCGCAGCAGCACTCGAGGTACTTCCCAGCATTAAGATCATAAAATAGGATGCTGCCCAGGCCGGTTCCAATGGTGATTATGTTTTCATTGAATGACACGGATCTGATACCTGAAATAATGTCTGCTGGATGAACAATGGAACAGACAGACGCTCATTGAAACAGTGGACCAATGTGGAGGCAGCGGGATGTGGAGAGGAAGAAAGAGAGAGGGAGAGGGAGGGAGAGATGTAGAGAGAGGGAGAGGGAGGGAGAGATGTAGAGAGAGGGAGGGAGAGGGAGAGGGGAAGAGAGGGAGGGAGGGAGGGAGACGGAGGGAGGGAGTGAAGGGGAGGAAGAGAGCAAGGGGAGGGAGAGAGCGAGGGAAGGGAGAGAGGGATTGGGAGAGAGGGACGGATATGTTCAAGAGATGCTCCTACCAAATCCTTTCTGTAGTGATTCAATGTTGAGCACGGGTTTTAGATCTCTGTCCATGAGCGTGACGTGAGACTGTGAGCCGACGGCGTAGACCTGCTTGTTGACATCGTAGGTCATACAGACCGTCTCGCGGGTGTACGGCAGCCTCCTCGAATCTTTCTACAACACACCGAGCTGAAGCTGCAGATGTCTTCTGCACCAAAAACTGTAAGGTAGATGGATGGAGCTATACCTGAGAGAAAGTGAGTACATCCCACGTGTGTATCTTGTTATTGAGAGACAAGACCCCGAGTTCCTGTAATCAGAGAGGTGATGATGCGAGGTGGGTGTGGCAGTATTCCAACCTCGTGGCAGTCGGTTCCCAATACTCACCAGGCTCTGGTCGTTATAAGCTAAGGCACGGATTTTCTCAGCATCATCACAGATTTTCATCTCGACAGGCTCGCCAAACTGGTAGTTGAGGGAGGGTATGGAGCTGATGCTGGAGATGAAGCTACTCACCGTAGAGTCACTCATGTCATCGTAATCCCTCACCTTCCAGAGGGCCAGCTTGCTGTCTCTGGAGCCTACGATAGACACCAGATATAGACAAGATGATAAACGAGACGTAAACTGATGAGAATGTTCAGGTCTTACGCCACACATGTTAAAGACCAATTTAATACTGTACAAATGGAAACCGTACGTTTAGCGAATAGCACGATTTGAAAGAGATTGCTATTGGCAAATCCAGCTAAGCGTCCTGTCGGAGTTGTCGCATCATGAAAACTTTGGAGTTGTCATCTCATTATGAATAGAAATCCTATGATCATATGACTTTATAGATACTGATGGTTTAGGGGGAAGAGGAGGTATCCTACTCCGCTTCTAAAAAGGGACACCATCCGCAAAGGCCAAATATATGTCTTCCCGCTATCATACTTTCGTTGACAAATGCTAAATATGTTGCAAGCCAATATTTCCACTTTTACAGCACAATGGCCAGGAAGTTGAGCTGCGTGCTCAACTAGTCTAGTGTATGTCATCAATGCTTGAGTTTTCGACGGGAGAACCCACACTACCAAACCACCTTTTGATTTGGGATTCGCTGAAATTTCATTTGATTAAAGTTTAAACCGCGGAAACTCCACGATATGTAGATGATGACCATTGCAGTCTCGCTACAAACAGCCATAGGACATTGCAAGGCTGACGCGAGTGATTTCACGAGACACAGCACGACTTGAATGGGCTTATGGAGATTTGATGTGGCGGTTTGAAGAGTCAGGAAACCAAAATCAAGGGAAATCGTATGTGGCGCTGTACGTGGCGGCACAGTATTACACAATGTAAAAAGCAGAGATGAGGGGCGGCGGTATCGAGAGATTAAGAGAAACATCATTGATAGTGAGGCATTGGGGGAGAATGTCCACCACCTTCAATATTATAATCTACAGCTTAGTCGACGCCACAACCTTGCCTGTAACTGTCGGTAATTCACCTGTAAAGCAGTATTCGTCGTCGACCCATTTCATGTCGAATATCCAGTCCGTATGGCCTCCCTGAAACATAGGCGGGACATGAAGTCAGCTCTCTACGACTGACATGCCGACGTCTAACAAGCCTCACCTCTCCAATGAATACTGGGTCAAACGAAGGCAGCCTGTATACGGCCAGATCGTTAGTGTTGTCAGCACCAGTGGCGAGCAGTGTCCGAGACGGGTTGATGGCGATAGAATGTATTCCACACGGGCAGTCAGCCGGCTCTGACTTACCGCTACCTTTCAGACTGGGTATCATGATTGTGTCGTCGGTGAGCACATCTTTGATGAGAATCTGTAGTTAACAAAATGGTTTCTCTGACATGATACAAATCGTGAGTTGAGGTGGCAGCAGCACAACTGCATAATTACCTTGTTGCACTTTGTTCCCATCACTACCCGACTATCGTTGAGCCACTGAGAGGCAAATACCTTGTTCACCGAACCGAGGATCAGCTCTCTCTCTTTGACCATAATTGGTACAGTTTTTGAGAGTTGTTTGGACGCTATCTTGCGCACTGGTTCGCTGCCGAGTCCGTAAATCTCACGTTTGATTACGTGGTTAAAAAGATTCATCATGGGCCGTTCAAACTTTACAGGCTTGACGTCGGATGATTCTCGCGGCATTTTGTAATATTTAGCGTGAAGTCTTTTACGTCTGCGACGCATGGCCAGCAAGTGACGCCCTTGTGACCGTCTGCTGTGACTATGCTCTCCAGAGGTTGACTCGTCCTGACTGCTCATGGTGTTGGCTGAACGAGCTACTGCCTCCACTGCCACCGATCTGTCATCAAACAGAATCAACTGGTGAGATACTAACTGCAGGCAAGATTGCATCCTTTAAATCCCAACATCTGTACAGGAATAATAGATGCCAAGACCAATTCACACACACCTTGTTGAGAGGTACAGTTTTATGAATGGTTACCATGATCAATGTAGAATATAATTTGCTGACAGCTCAAATATAAGACAAGGTAAGCTAAGCTTCCTCGTACAACCACTGGTGCAAACTGGATATTGAATGTGTTAGCACTTTAGCGGAGACACCAAAGGATATGAATGCTATGCTATAGAGAGCAGAGCAGAATGGGACCTGAGATAGAATTTTAAAATATATCATTGATGACAGTGTTTAATCATATAAAGAACACAAACCTGCGGCTAATTGGTGGATCAGTGTGAAAGAACAACTACCAATGATCTAAAAAATAAGAGTTGGGTATGAGCTAAAGTTCACAGAGGAAAAGTCACCATCATTTTTGTTTTTGCACATCATCGTCAAGCTGATGGAAATTGGTGACACAGAAATCCAACATGTCATGTGTGGACGACATTTAACAGTGTTGCGATCCGAGCAGAAAGGAAGTAGTATGGAAGTGTTTTTACCTCGCTCAATCAATTCGTCGCAAAGCCAAGCAAATGCTCGATTTGAAACTAATATCTTTTCTCATAACGTGATTGCGTAAAGAACAACGAGAAAGTACCGCAAAATTGAAACTTTAACAGCAAGTTACAAAACCATGCTTGCACCAACTAGATTGAGGAAATGGAAACATATATACAATGTTGAAATCACTATTACTAGGTAAACAATCGAGCACGAAGCGCAAAGCTATTCGGTAGCCCACCTCTCCCAATCGATGTTGAAGCTACACTGCTTTATTATCTCCTGGCTGTGCTCACCACTGCTGCAATAATCTCCCCTTCGTCTCGAATGAGCTATTGCTTCCTGGAGTCGCAGCTTCCTTGGGTCTTGGGTGCGTTTGCCTGGCAAGTTACCACACTGCACGTACTCTTCCCTCACACAGGAAAGATATCGGATGACGAAGCAGACAAAGGTGACGGTACGTTTAGTCGTACCAACATATATAATATGATCATTGTGAGCGAGCACCTGCAAATGTATCGTTATACTAGATCGATCTACTTCGCTACACGCTGCGTAGTCGTGTGCATTTTTGTGGCGACAGCAGCGCAGAGCATGAGCAGACCATCTATAACTTTATAACTCTATGGAGCAGACTAACCAGAAATTGAGAAAAGCTGTATAAATTACCCGTACTAATATATTTATGCGTAGTGGACGTTTTTACACATAATTAGTCACATGTGACCTATATTTCGGGTGTACAGCAACACCAATACCGCCCCTACTCGAGCTTACACAACAGCAGCTGCTTTGTTTCCTCACTCCGATATTCAGAAACCTAATAGTGTTTGCGGCATTGCTATGAAAATGATGTTACGTAGCCATAGTATGATAACCTTGAATTAATAACAATTGGCTGACTGAATCAGCTTCGATCATAATTTCGCCTACCTAAGCTGCAATGGCCTAAGCTGCACTGACCTGGCCTGGATGTACTAGCGTATACCACAAAGGTCCTAAACTCATTTACTAGTATGTCACTAACTGCGAACTGCCAGGTACCAAGTTGAGGGTAGATCTATTGTCAACATGACAAGTAATGTAGAAAATGCAATATTCATCTAAATTAATTTGCCATCTTCATTCATCTTTCCCTTTTCATGTGATGCAGATACTGCCGTTGGCAGCATGTAGTACTGTCACCTTTTAGCCTATTTCTATAGCATGCAATGGTATGCAACAAATATTGCCACTGCTGATCCACATTTCCATAACGGTGTTCAATAAAGCTACACTGCTGGACATCTTACGGCAGTTTTTATGCTTCTTACTCTTCTATCGGTAGGTGCATCGGCTTCATAAATGCAGGTGTAAAGTGTAAAGCAGGAATAAGTGCGGACAAAAGCCTGCATAACGCCAATGCATGATGTGGCGCATGATGTAACACCAGCGCATGATTCCGGCACCTACCGATAGAAGAACAAAAAATGCCAAAATGGCATAGTTTTCCTACAGGAATTTTGGACTGACTGCTTTGTAGATGATGTTCATAATGCAAGTAAAGCCAATTCATTGATTTCATAAGTGAAGATTGCTCAACTGTTCAACATAGACTTCCTTTTAATCTGCTAACTTACAACACACCTATCATAGGACATAAAAACCTGCTCAAAAACTGCTCACTCGTGGCAAACAACCATATTAGTGATCAACCGATTATTTCAGCTCGCTCAGACTCCTTTTTCAACCACATAGTCCAGGATTTTAGCCGGTGTGTCCATTTTCTCAGCAATAGCATCAGGGATTTCAAACCCTAAAAATAGAGTATATATTTGGCAAAAGGAATAGAGAATGAGAATAGAAGAGAAGTTGGTCAGAGTAAGATTTGCCAATACATAACTGAAACAAATTGGCTGACATTATGGCTGCTAACTAACACGGCGGGGGGGGGGTGAATGCATTAAACTGCTGCTGCTGATTACCAAACTCAACATCCACAATCATAAACTTCACCCCATGAACCAAACTATCCATCGATAGATCG
>ERZ1740065.1730-NODE-1730-length-13291-cov-6.687670_pt1 | contig 13291 bp, 12 predicted proteins | sample MGYA00581738_ERZ1740065 | MGnify/ENA primary metagenome ERZ1740065 (study PRJEB43018, sample SAMN04849749) | marine metagenome | isolation source: floating plastic debris | place: Pacific Ocean | collected 2008-09-01 | study: EMG produced TPA metagenomics... | reverse complement strand
CCTCCGAAGGCAGAGGCCAGAGGTTCGAATCCTCTCGGGTGCGCCATTTTGGCGGTCCTTGCGCCCCGTCGGCGCGGTCACACCACGCGCGGGGCTTTGGCGAGGCTCTTGCGCTCGATCAGTTCGAACGCGTCACCCGCATCGTCCGGATCGGGCGCGGCGCTTTTTTCAGCGCGCGCAATAAGCTTCTCGCAACAGGACCTGAATAAGCGCTCATAGGGTTGGAACAGCGCGGAAACAGCGGGTGTGGCGCGCGACAGACTCGCACGTTCCTCAAGCGAGAGCAGCGACAAGTCACGCGGCACCGCAATTTTGAGCTCGCGCGCGACATCAAGGATGGCAAGAGCCACTTCTTCGGTTTCAGCGATGATTGCGGTGGGCCGGATGGTGGGCGCGAGCCAACTCTTTGCGAGCGCCACGGCTTCAGCAAAGCCCAGCCGGCCATCGGCGGTGAAGTGACGGTGCGCGCGACTGCCGGATTGCGCCATGACGCGGCGGTAGCCGACCAGCCGCCGATCAGAGCGGCGCGGGTCGGACGATCCGGTGACAAAACCAATCTGGCGGTGGCCCAGTTTGAGCAGGTGGCGCGTGGCGCTCTCCCCCAGCGCGCCATCGTCGATCCCTGGTACTGCGCGGCCGAACTCGACCCGTTCACCCAGACACTCCAGCGCAATGTTGCGATGGTCGACCGAGGCGCGCAAATCGACCCGCTCCTCCAAAGGAGGTGTCAAAATCACGCCATCCGGGCTCAAGGCCGTGAGCGCGCGATTAAACTGCGCGTGGCTCGCCTCGCGATCGGTTTCAAGCTGCTCGAACAGAATGTGATAGCCCGCCGCGGAGCAGCTCTCGAGCCCGGCCAAAAGCATCGCGTCGAGCGGCAGGCGTCCGGTGCGCGCACCGGCACCGGCGGCTCCGGCTCCGCGTCCGATCACCGCCAAAAGCAAGTAACTGCGGGCGCCGCCCATTCGCCGCGCGGCCGCGTTGGGCACATACCCCAGCTCGTCAATGGCCGCTTCCACGCGCTTGCGCACGCTGTCTTTCACATTGTTGCGACGATTAATGACGCGCGAGACGGTTTGTCGCGAGACGCCGGCGGCCTTGGCCACATCTTCGATAGTAAGGCTGCCTTTGATCAAAATGCCCCACGTCTTGTTCGATTGTATAGCTATCCCCGACTAACGTGTGCGCCAAGAACCTTTCCAGAAAAAGACAGTTTGGCGATTCTCTGGCTAGGTGGCGCAAGAGCCCACTTTTTCTCGAGCGAACCGAAGCGGCGTGGAGGAGGAGCGCAGGCAGGGAACGTCATCAAGGGCGTCTTCCACTGCCTGTGCGCTCACCATCGCCGGAATCACGCAGAGTGGTTCGCTCTCGTCGAACACCGGCACCGGGTCGTCGCTTGCGGATCGATGAGAACTCTTGCAAATTCGATGATTGCACCGATCTACCCGCGCATCGCCCGCGCGAGATTGCGACACAACCGAGTCAAAATTGCAAAGACATTAAGTCAAATTGACGCTAACAGGACGCTTATGGCCACGTCGATTTACGAGTTTGCTCAGATGCCCGAGACGCAGGCGGTCACAGTCGGCGCGCGCGGCCGCGAAAACGCTCGGCAGCCTGGCGAAGCGCCGCGCGTTGGCGTAATCTACAACCCGCGCAGCCATCGCAACAAGGGCGCGGACTTTGACTGCGGCGTATGCCCGCAAGTTCACATCGCAACACCGGAAAAGCGCGACGCGCTGCCTCTGGCTTTGGCCGAATTCGGCGAGGCGGAGATTGATCTGCTGGTGATCAATGGCGGCGATGGCACAGTGCGCGACGTTTTGACCTGCGGGCATGCGATTTTCGGTGATGACTGGCCGGCTGTTGCGGTTATTCCCAAAGGCAAGACCAACGCGCTCACAGTCGATCTGGGCGTTCCGATCGAATGGTCGTTGCAAGACGCGATCGACGCTTTTGAGAGCGGTGAGCGCGTGGTGCGCCGACCGGTTGCGGTGCGCGATTTGACGAAGAGCGCTTCGAGCGAGGTGCTCGGTTTCATTCTTGGTGCGGGGGCGTTCACACACGCGACCAAAGCCGGACAGAGCGCGCATAAGCTGGGCGCCTTTAACAGCGCTGTTGTGGCGGTGACCGCGATCTGGGGGATTACGCAAGCGCTCTTTGCGACGCGCAAAAATCCCTGGCGGCGCGGGGCGCGTATGGCGCTTACTCTTGGCAAGGGTGAGGCCGGCCTGGCGCATAGCGGTTCGGGCGATCCGGCTTTTCGCCAGCTGCTCGTCGCTTCGACGCTTGAGCGTTTGCCTGCCAAACTGCGCCCCTTTGGCCGCCTGCAGACGGGCCTGCGGCTGGTGGCTGTCGATCAGGTCGATCGGCGCACGACGGCGCTGTTGCCTTTGGCGGCGCTCGGCAAGGTGCAATCGGGCCTGCGCCAACGCGGCATCCATCAGCTTGGCCTTTCAGAGTTCACGCTGGCGATCGACGACGCTTTCATTTTCGATGGTGAGGCGTTCCCGCCGGGGCGTTATCGCGTTGGCCAAGGCCCTGCGATAGAGTTTGTGACGCCCGCTGCCGCTTCGGCATGACCTCGGATCAAGCGAACGCCTTGCGCGGTCGCCTCCAGACCCAGCTTGCAACGCCCACGCACCCCGAAGTGGGCGCCTTTGCGCAGACCTTGGCGCAAGAGGCCGGCGCGTTGGCGGTGCTTTTCTATGGGTCCAATCTGCGCACCGGATCGCTGGAGGGTGTGCTGGATTTCTATATCTTGCTTCCAGGCGAGGCGCGCGAAGAGCCGGCCATCTGGCCCCGTGTGAGCTATCACGAACGCGATGGCTGCGGGCAAAGGCTGCGGGCGAAGGTGGCGACGATGCGCTTGGCGACCTTTGCCCAGGCCGCCTCGGGTGACCTTAACGACACAACCATCTGGGCCCGCTTTGTGCAGCCTTGCGCTTTGGTGTGGCAAAAAGACGAGAACGCACGCGCGCCCGTGGTGTCGGCCATCGCGCAGGCCTGCGCAACGGCGGCGCGCTTGGCGGTTGCGTTGGGCCCACAGAGCGCAAGCGCCGAAGACTATTGGCGCGCGCTGTTCCAAGCGACGTACAAAGCGGAAATGCGGGTCGAGAAGCCCGGCCGCGAGAACGATATTCTGAGCGTCAACGCCGCGCATTTTGAGGGCCTTCTCCCGCATGCGCTTGAGGAAGCCGGTGTGGCCTTCGACCTCGAAGCCGGTCGAATTACCCCGCGCCTGACCGATCGCGAACGCGCGCGGATACTGGGTTGGTGGAGGCGCCGCCAACGGCTGGGCAAGCCGATCAACCTGGTGCGCCTCATAAAGGCGAGCGTCACGTTTGATGGCGCGGCGCGCTATGCGGCCTGGAAGATTGAGCGCCACACCGGGATGCCGGTTGCCGTCACGCCCTTTCGCGAGCGCTACCCGATCCTTGCCGCGCCCGGCGTGTTGTGGGCGCTGTGGCGCCACAAGAGCCGCGGTCGCAACACAGGGTAAGTGTTAGCCGCCCCCCGAGCGCTCAGCCAAAATACAGCATGGTGATCGACATCCGCTCGACCCCGTCGCCTATGGTAAAGCGGGTCTTGTCGACGCCAGGGCGCCCGAGATTGAAGATGTTGATCGAAGGGTTGTTCGACATCGCTCCGCCATCTGCGGTGACATCGGTCTGCCTGTTATCGTTTGCATCATGGCGCGCGGCGATCGCGTAATCGCCGGGGCCGGGTATCGGCAGGCAAAAGGTCATCGAACCCTTGCGCGCTGGCAGTTCGATGCGGTTGATCCATTTGCCCTTGGCCAGCCAGTCTGCCTTGGTTGCGCGATAGCTTTGCAAACGCACGGTGCCTGTTGAGCTCTTGATGCCGCGCACGGTTACACGCACCGCCGGTCCACTTCCGGGCGCGCATTGCCGCATGTCATTGCGGATCGTCTCGCGGTATTGCGCCTGGGCTTCGCTCGGGGCGAGAGCGGCCACGCCGACCATAACGAGGGCAAGGCCTACGATCACGCCGGACGCGCGCCATGCGGCTGCGATTGAGATCATGAGCAATTCGTCTTTCCCGTCAGAAGCCCAGCGCCCCGACCCGATCCCCCGGCTCCCGAAGCGCTTGCGGCGTTGGCCCAGAAGTGTGCCGCAAATATGACAACGGTTTTGCCAGCGCGCCTGTGAATTCAGGCTGAATTGGCCGTCAAGGCAAGGGTGTGGGCGCTTTACCGCCCCGGTGGAAAAGCCGGTTGGCCCGCTTGTGGGGCGATTCGCAGCAACTTAACTGCCTAAGGTGACCCAGGAGAGTTAACTCAGACGCAACCATGTCCGCACCGCTCATCTCGCCATCGATCCTTTCAGCCGATTTCGCTCGGCTTGGCGAGGAAGTGCGCGCGATCGACAAAGCCGGCGCAGACTGGATCCACATCGATGTGATGGATGGCCATTTCGTGCCCAATCTGACGATCGGTCCGGACGTCGTGAAGGCGCTGCGCCCGCACAGCGATAAGCCGTTCGACGTTCATCTCATGATTGCCCCGGTCGATCCCTATCTCGAAGCCTTTGCCAGCGCTGGTGCGGACATCATCACCGTGCATCCGGAAGCCGGGCCCCATGTCCACCGCACGCTTCAGGCGATTAGGGCGCTGGGCAAGAAAGCGGGCGTGGTGCTGAACCCCGGCACGCCGGTGAGCGCGCTCGACAATCTGATGGATCTTGTGGACCTCATTCTCGTGATGAGCGTCAATCCTGGCTTCGGGGGCCAAAGCTTCATCGCCTCGCAATTGGCAAAGATCGAAGCGATCCGCGCAATGATTGATGCGATACAGCGCTCCGTCCACCTCCAGGTCGATGGCGGGGTGAACCCCCAAACCGCGCGCCAATGCGTGGCCGCGGGCGCGGACGTTCTTGTAGCCGGATCGGCCACGTTCAAAGGCGGCCCTGATCACTACGCGGGCAACATCGCCGCTTTGAAGGGGGCGGCGTGATGGAGACGTTGTTCGACGACGAACGCGCCGGCCAACTGGTCGACACGCCGGGCGACAGCAGCGCGGTGCCGCTGGCAAGAGGCGAGGAGCGGCTCAGCGACGGCTCCGTGTCCCCCAACCACGACCCCGCCAAGGGCCCAGCCAACGGCGAAGCGACCGAGACATCGCGCGCTTTGGCGCTGGCCGACGTCATGGCGCCGCGCACCAGCGCGGGCGAAGCGCTGATCCGGTTGGCTTATCGCATGGGGGTGCCGGGCCACGCTTTGGCGGCGCCGTTCCGCCGTGCCTCCAGCCCGCGTCTGCTCGCGCAGGTCGAAACCCCGGTCATGGGCGATCGCACAGCCGGCATAGCGCTTCGCGCAGGGTACTTCCTCGTCGACAGCGTCAAACTGCCCATCGCGCAGGTTGATTTTGGCGGTCAGACTCGTCTGGCCCCGGGGGTTGAGCGCTGTGTGCATTCCTTTGGTTGGCTCTCTAATCTCGCCGCCAGCGCTCCGCGCGAAGCGTGCAGTGATGTAGCTGGACGCCTTACGCGCAAATGGCTGGCGGCCAACGCAATCCCGCCCAAACGCGCCGCAAAGCAGGGGGCGTGGGCGGTCGAAAACGCAGGATTGCGGCTGATGGCCTGGCTGGTCCACGCGCCGATTGTGATTAGAGCGTCGGAAGGAGGGCCGCGCCGCGAATTGCTCGACGCGATCGCGGAGACCGCGAACTGGCTCGACCTCATAGCCCTGAAGTGCGGCGCTGGGCTTGGCCAGATGATTGGCTGGGCGGCGGTCACGGCGGCCGGGCTGTTGCTTCCCGAAGGTCGTCCGCGGCGGATTTACGGCCAGGCGGCGCTGATCCGCTCACTGGGCGATCTGGTGGCCGAAGATGGCGGTTTGCTCGCTCGGTGCCCGGCGGCGCAGATGCAGGCGATCGCGACATTGACGGATCTGATCGCGTGCTACGAGGCGGCTGAAACCGACGCGCCCGAGGCCCTGTTCATCATGCGCGAATTGCTGGTCCCGCCGCTCTTGGCGCTGCGTCATGGCGATGGCGCAATCGGCAGCTGGCAGGGCCAGAGCGCGATCCCGGCGGACCGGGTGGCCAACCTTGTCGCCGCCACCGGCGTGCGCACACGGCCGCTCAACGAACCCCAGCATTGGGGCTTTCAACGCGTTCGGGGCGGTGAGACAGTGGTGCAGTTTGACGCCGCGCCGCCACCGCGCGCGCGTCACGCGCGCACCGGCTGCGCGTCAACTCTGGCGTTTGAAATGTCGGATGGCCCGGCTCGCCTCGTTGTCAATTGCGGCGGAGCGGCCCTCGCCGGAGGGCAAGTCCCCGCCCATATCGGCGCGGGCCTGCGCGCTACGGCGGCGCATTCGACCCTGGTGCTCGACAACGCCAATTCCACAGCGGTTCTGCTGCACGGCAAGCTTGGCAAGGGGGCGGAAACAGTCGAGGTCGAGCGCCGCGCCAGCTCCAAGAGCATCACCCGGATCGAGGCCAGCCACGATGGCTACGCCGCGCGATTTGGCCTCAACCACCAGCGCATCCTGAGCCTGAGCCGCGACGGAGGCGAGCTGGCGGGCGAAGACATACTCATCCCCGCCAACCGCAAGGGCAAGCGCGGCAAGATCGGCTTGGCCATCCGCTTTCACCTGGGGCGCGGTGTCGAGGTCCGCCTGTCGCAGGACAAGCGCGGCGCGAGCCTGATCACGCGCGATGGGCGATTGTGGCAGTTCCGTTTGCGCGGCGACGCGGCGGGATCAGGCGAGGTGGCGCTTGCGGTGGAAGACAGCCTATGGGTCGACGGCGAAGGCCGTCCGCATCCCACAGAGCAGCTCGTCATCGAAGGGCTGACATCGCGTGGCGGCGGACAATTCTCCTGGCTGTTCAAGAAAATGGGCTGATTGCGGGCTCCAAGAGGAAATCAGATGGCGGATGTGGTGATCAAGCGGGCGCTGCTCTCAGTGTCCGACAAAAGCGGTTTGGCGCAGTTGGGGGAGGCTCTGGCCGCGCGCGGGGTTGAGCTGGTGAGCACAGGCGGCACCGCGCGCGCCTTGCGCGAGGCGGGGCTGGACGTGCGCGACGTATCGGACCTTACCGGCTTTCCCGAGATGATGGATGGGCGGGTCAAGACGCTCCACCCCAAGGTTCACGGCGGTTTGCTGGCGCTGCGCGACAATGACGAACATGTCGCTGCGATGGAGGCCCACGCAATCGGTGCGATCGATCTGGTGGTGGTCAACCTCTATCCGTTCGAGGCGACGGTTGCGAAAGGCGCCGCGCGCGCGGAGGTGATCGAGAACATCGATATCGGCGGGCCGAGCATGGTGCGCTCGGCGGCGAAGAACCATGGCTTTGTGACGATCCTGACCGATCCGGCGGACTATGCAACGCTGCTGGATGAGATGGACGCGCAGGATGGCGCTACGTCTGAGGCCTTTCGCATTCGGATGGCGGGCAAGGCCTATGCGCGCACCGCCGCCTATGACGCTGCGATCGCCAATTGGTTTGCCTATGGCGATGCGTTCACCCATCCGCTTGGCCCCGACGCGCTTCAGGCGACCCCTTTCACCGAAACCATGCCGCTTGCGTTCAAGCGCGAGGCCACGCTGCGATATGGCGAGAACCCGCACCAATCGGCGGCGGTGTATATCCCCCAAGTTACTGGCGGTGCGGGCGTGCCCCAGGCCGAGCAGCTGCAAGGCAAGGCGCTCAGCTACAACAATCTCAACGACGCGGATGCAGCGCTGGAGTTGGCGGCGGAGTTTACCGATCAGGATCCAGCGGTTGTTATCGTCAAGCACGCTAACCCTTGCGGGGTGGCGCAATCGGGCTCGCTCCTCGATGCGTGGGAAGCCGCGCTCGCGTGCGATAGCGTTTCGGCCTTTGGCGGCATTGTCGCGGTCAACACCGAGCTGGATGGCGCAACGGCGGAAGCGATTGCGGGCATCTTCACCGAAGTTGTGATCGCTCCCAAGGTGTCAGAGGACGCCCGTGCGATCTTTGCCAGGAAGAAGAATCTGCGGCTGCTCGAATGCGGCGCGCTTCCGGACCCGCGACGGGGCGGCTTTGCCATGAAGACCATAGCTGGCGGCCTGCTGATCCAGGGCCGTGACAACGCTGCGGTAAGCGCAGCGGATCTCAAGGTGGTGACCAAGCGCGAGCCATCCAGCCAGGAACTCAAGGACTGCCTGTTCGCCTGGACAGTGGCGCGCCACGTAAAGTCGAACGCGATCGTCTACGCCAAGGACGGGGCGACGGCGGGGATCGGAGCGGGCCAGATGAACCGGCGCGATTCCGCTCGCATTGCCGCGATAAAAGCCAAAGAGGCCGCCGAAGCCCACGATTGGGCCGGGCCTCGAACCCAAGGCAGCGCGGTCGCTTCGGATGCGTTCTTCCCCTTCGCAGACGGCCTCATCTCTGCCGCCGAAGCGGGCGCCACGGCGGTGATCCAGCCGGGCGGATCGATCCGCGACGAAGAGGTGATCAAAGCCGCAGACGATGCGGGTCTGGCGATGGTGTTCACCGCTATGCGCCACTTTCGCCACTGATCTTTTGAAGCCCGTCCGCGTCCAGAGGGCCGTGTGTTGGAGGCGTTAACGCACCGCTCTGCAAAAGCCCTGCTTTGGCGGGTTCAACTTTTTTCGCGTTGGTCCGTAACTTAGAGCAACCACGTAACGAATTGTCGCATGAGAGACCCGTTCACCTTCGCGCAAGTTGGTAAGCGGCAATCGGCGGCCATAAACGCAACGAAGACCCCGCGAGAATCCCATGATGTTCTTCACCTCTGACCTTTACCGCCGGTTCGGCATTGGATTTGTCCTTGGCTCAGCGCTCGTAGCTGCCACTACGGCGGATGACTGGGCGGACCAGATATCGCCCCCGGCTCAGGCCGCTGAGACGCCTCAGGCGCCGGCTCCCTCTCCCGAGTTCCAGATCCAACCGCTTTCCTAAAGGACCGGCCTTCCCGTGCGATCCCTCACTTCTCGATCTGTTCTTGGCCTCGTCGCTGCGGCGCTTGCCTTGGCTGGCGTGAGCGCCCCCGCCAACGCCGAGACGGCGGTTAACGCCCCCGCCTCCAAGCGGATTGCCAAGGAGGGCGCCGGGCTCAAGACCGCGATCTTTGCGGGCGGCTGTTTCTGGGGCGTGGAAGGTGTTTTCAGCCATGTGAAAGGCGTGAAGTCCGCCGTTTCGGGCTTTCATGGCGGCGCGGCGGGCACGGCCAAGTATCGGACCATTGTCACGGGCATGACCAACCACGCCGAAGCGGTGATGATCACCTACGATCCTTACGTTGTGCGCTATGATGAATTGCTGCGCATCTTTTTCTCGGTGGACACCGATCCAAAACAACTCAATCGCCAGGGGCCTGATGTCGGCGCGCATAATCGCTCCGCTCTGGTGCCGTTGAACGGCGAACAGCGGGCGGTGGCCGAGGCCTATCTCAAGCAGCTCGACGCTTCGGGCTTATGGGGCAATCCGGTTGTCACCAAGGTTGAAAAGCACCGCACCTTTTACCCAGCGGAAAGCTACCACCAGGACTATATGGTGAAGAACCCCTATAGCCGCTACATCATGCGCTGGGATCAGCCAAAGGTGGCTGCGCTCAAAGTGATGTTTCCGCGCGACTACCGAGACGAGTTCCTGCGCGACGGCGCCTAAGGCCACTTTCGTAGCTGGAAGTGTAGCGCCAGCCGTATTATAGTGTGGTCTATGGCAAGCACGCAGGCCCATTTGCATACCGAACTCAGCGGCGCCGATTTGGTCTCCGCGGCGCGCGCGGCCCTCACCGGGCGCGGAGAGCAGTGGACGACGATGCGTGCGGCGGTGTTTGAAGAGCTTGCTCGGCACGATCGCCCGATCTCAGCCTATGACATTGCCGACAATCTCTCGGCTGCGCGAGGCAAGCGTGTGGCGCCCAATTCGATCTATCGCATCCTCGATCTGTTCGTTGCAAACACCTTGGCGATGCGCGTCGAGAGTTCGAACGCGTATCTGGCGAATTGCCATCCGGGCAGCGATCACGACTGCATCTTTCTGGTGTGCGATGAATGCGGCGAGGCCACACATATTGATGATGAAGCCGTCAGCCGCAGCGTGCGCGATCTGGCGAACCGCCGCCAGTTCCACACTGAGCGCCCGGTGCTTGAGATTCGTGGGCTTTGCCGCCACTGCGTCTAACCCGCATGACAATCGGATAGGGGTCGCCTAAGCCTCTGCTATCAGGGGATTGTGCGATGTTGGGGGTGAAGCGAAAGGACCGATGGAAGTGGCGCTTTCCGGCGCTGTTGGCCCTCGCCTTTGCGTTGCCTTTTCTCTCGCCGCATGTGGGGTTTGTTGCCTCGCTTGAGCGCACGGTGCACGATGTCTATCGCTTCGCCCTGGCAGAGCGCACGGGCTACGATCCCGACATCGCTTTGGTCGTCTACGACGATGAGGTCGCGCGCGGGGCGCAGCGCACCAGCCCTGTTGACCGGGCTATGCTGGCCAAGGCGCTGACCGCGATCGATTCGGCAAAACCGCGCGCGATTGGGCTGGATATGGCCTTTGTCCAGCAAACCGACGATTTGCCGGCCCTTATCGCGGCCCTGCGCGCCATCGAAGCGCGGATCTTTGTCATCTACGCTGATCCCGAGGGCGATCGCGCGACCTATTGGAGCCCTGTTGTCGACGCAGCGGCGCGGGCGGATCAGGATCGGTTCTGGGAGGCCTTGCGCGCGAGCGGTGTGCGGCCGGCCTCCCCGGCCATCGGCACCGGCCCTGCGCGCATCGCGCGGACATGGCCCCGCACCGGCGAGGGCGGGGCCCCTCTATTAGCGCACGCGCTGGCGCAGACACCGCAGCTCTTGCAAGACTACAGGGGTGCGATCCGCTACCGGTTGCTCGCGCCTGATAGGCTGGCTTCGGCCAAGACCGATATCGACGCCGCCACCGGCATGTTTCCGCGCTATCCGATCGATTTGCTGAGCGATGATGTCTTCGCCGGAGACTTCCTGCCCGCGCTCGCAGGCCGGATCGTGCTGATCGGGGCGGACACGTTCAACACAGATCAGATCGCAACCCCCATTTCGCGCGTCGGCGGCGCGCCGCGTTCGGCGGGGGTGGCGGTGCACGCTCATATGGTGCGCCAGGCGCTTGATCGCGAGTTTCCACCACCGGTCGGCTTTGCCCTTGTGGCCCTCCTCGCGCTGATCGTCGTGGTGAGTGCAGCGCTTTTGGCGCTGATTGAGCGGCGGCTGTTCCTGTTGCTAGGCGCCGCATCGGCGCAGGTCGTGGCGCTCGTCGCGTTGCCCTTTGCGGTCCACGGCGCTGGCTTCGACATCCTCGAGCTGCCGCTTGTCGGGCTGATCGCGGCGAGCGTGGTCAGTTACTTCGCCTGTTCGTCAACCTTGCGAGATCGCCGCTCGCAGGAGCGCGCCTTTGCGCAAGGCGCGCTGGGTCGATACGTGCCGCAAAGCGTCGCTCGCCAGATCCTGGCAGAGCCCGAGCGGCTGCAACTCAGCGGAGAAGAGCGCGAATTGGTGATGATGTTCACCGATCTCGAGGGCTACACCGCCTTTTGCCATGGCCGCGACCCGCGTGAGGCCGCGGCAATCCTCAACACCTATCTCGAAGCGATGACGGAGGTGGTGCTCGCGCATGGCGGCACGCTCGACAAATATGTGGGCGATGCCATTGTCGCGTTTTGGGGCTCGCCGATCGCTTTTGAAGACGATGCGGCGCGCGCTGTCGCGTGCGCGCTTGCCCTGCAAGAGGAGGCCCAACGGGTCGCCGCCGCAACCCGCGAGGCGTTTGGCGAAGCGCTCGGGCGCACGCGCATAGGCCTGCATCTTGGCCCGGCCATTGTGGGCAATTTTGGCGGCACCGCGCGGATGCAATACACCGCTATGGGCGACGCCATGAACATCGCCGCCCGGCTGGAATCGGCCAATAAGCCGATCGGCAGCGCGGTTCTTGTCTCGGGTGAGGTCGCGCGCGCCGCGCCGGACTTTGTCTATCGCAAGCTGGGGCGGATCGCGATGTCGGGACTGGCTACGGGGGTCGCGCTGTTCGAGCCGCTAGATTCCTCGCGCCGCGCGTATGGTGAGGCGTGGAATTCTGCTATTGATGCGTTGGAAAGCGGGAGCCCGGACGCCCAGGCGCAATGGGACAGTGTGGTGGCCATGGGCGCTGGCGATCTGGCGCTGGCCGGGATCGAACGGCGGATCGATGCGATCAAAAAAGGGGAAGTGCATGTCTTGCAGTCAAAGTGATGAGCGAGCGTTGCGTGGCTCTATCGGCTTCGGCGTCATCGCTGTGGGCCTTGCCGCATGCGCCCCCGTCGAGCCAGTCGTCGATACCTCCGCGCCGCCCGTGCCAGAACCGATGGTCATGGCCGAGCCTCCACCACCACCCCCGCCGATCTTTCGCGTGCGCAGCGGATCGCCGAGCGTGCTGGAGCGCTTCCCGCGTGGCTCCGTGATCGATGAGGACACCGAAATCTGCCTGGAAGACGGCGAACAGATCAACGTGATCGGCAATAACGGTCAGACGGTCAGCTATGTTGGCCCCGGTTGCATGACCCGCACCGCGCCTGCATCCAGCGAGAACGAGGGCGGGTTTATCTTCGGTCACCGCGAGAATGGCGACGCGGCCGAGATGTCGGCGCGGTGACGCGTTTGGGCGCCGTGGACCTTTGGCGCCCAACCCAATTCTGTGAGCCAGACCGTGACGCTATGGAAAAGGTACGAGTCGTTGCGATTCGTTTGCGTTAAGCCAGCTTGACACATGATCATGTCAGGCTGATTTGTACATCTGTCGGCAAGGCGGTATGTGTGTACGATCAAGCGTTCATCGACAGTTCGGTTCGCAAGGTGTAAGGCAGGCCCTATATGACAAAGCCACCCGAAACTCCGCTTCTTGATCAGGTGCCTACGCCTGACGAGCTCCGCGGGCTAAAGCCCGAACAACTCCGCCAACTCTCCGATGAATTGCGCGCCGAAATGATCGACGCGGTGAGCGTTTCGGGCGGGCATTTGGGCTCTGGATTGGGCGTGGTCGAGCTGACAGTGGCGATCCATTATGTGTTCAACACGCCGGAGGACCGTCTGGTCTTTGACGTGGGCCACCAATGCTATCCTCACAAAATCATAACCGGCCGTCGCGATCGGATCCGCACCCTGCGCCAAGGCGGAGGCCTTTCCGGATTCACCAAGCGCGCGGAAAGCGAGTACGATCCGTTTGGCGCGGCGCATTCGTCAACGTCGATTTCGGCGGCGCTTGGTTTTGCGGTGGCGAACAAGCTTAACGACAAGCCCGGTCGCGGCATCGCGGTGATCGGCGACG
>ERZ1740065.1729-NODE-1729-length-13291-cov-16.311574_pt1 | contig 13291 bp, 22 predicted proteins | sample MGYA00581738_ERZ1740065 | MGnify/ENA primary metagenome ERZ1740065 (study PRJEB43018, sample SAMN04849749) | marine metagenome | isolation source: floating plastic debris | place: Pacific Ocean | collected 2008-09-01 | study: EMG produced TPA metagenomics... | reverse complement strand
AACTATTATGCACAAATCCAAGGACAGATGGCCATCACTGGTATTCACAGAACATATTTCTTTATTTTCTATAATGTCACCCAGCATCACTTAAAGGTAATTGACTTTGGCAGGCTATTTTCTGATGCCATGACACAACCTGCATCATTTTTATACAGCTCATATAGTACCCAGGTTACTCAGTGGACCAGCTAGGAAGAAGGGAAAGAAGGAAATTGTTGTTGTAGAGTGACGCTGTTATTATATTTATCTCCACTCTTGCTTTTGAAAATATAAATATCAATCGATCGACCCCACATCTATGCACTGTCACCATGCTGACCCTTCCAACTGTGGACTATTGGACCCTGTAGGTTTGTGATGGCAGCAACAACTTTGATGATACTATTACAGTGTCTGATCATACTCACAGAAACCATGCTGCTTAGTATCCTAAAACACTTCATGCGGCGGATGACTCTCTCAACATGTATACGGACATTGGCGACCTTCTTAGTACGTTGAATAGTTTTGGAAGTCATCTGGCTACTACCTTTTGAAGCATGTGGAATTACAAGTGTGGCTCCTTTGAGCATAAATTCCTCTCTCAGACCAAAAGCTCTATCAGCAAGGATCTCATCATGAGGATTAATGTAGTTCAAAAATCCATAATCACGAACGATGTGCCTATCAGAAGTTCTACCCCCATATAGCTCAGAAATGAATGCAATGCTGTCCTGAGGAGTGATTGCCACTAAGAACTTCAAAGTGTTGTGAGATTTATAATCACTCCAAGTGGCAGCTTGAAGCTTTAGGTCAGCTGGTCGTTGTATGAATATCTCACTGCAGTCAATAATACAGCGGATGTTCTTGAAGTTCTTGTACTCTCTGGGAAGTGTTCGGGAGATCTCATTTTTCGTGTAGAAGACCACCAGAGAACATAAAGCTGCAGCCATGACTCTCAGTGTCTCCGAAAACGTCTGAGACATCGTTGGTTGGGACACCAAATCTGGAAAGGGAATGCGTAACAACTCATCAGTGATCTCTGAACTGATCAGTCAACAGCCAGTGCGATGGAAAGATCATCAACTAGCTGAGAGCAAAGCCACACAATAATCACTATACCAGAGTTCACATCGTAATACCGGTCATACTGGTAATTGAATTACCTGTCAGCAAGGTCTTCGTGGAGAAGGCCCAGTCTCAGCTTCATGAGAACCAAGAGGACTCGATCAGGCAGCGTAAGCTTCTTCAGATGAGTAGTTCGTTGGCGGCTGAGACCTTGCTTGTATCGAAGAACTGTGATTTTTGGGGAGGCAGGTTTCTTCTGACTTGACCTTTCCCAGGCATGAATGTACTCATAACAAGGTTGAATATTTCCCTAGAGAGTAGCCCAGTATAAAACTGAAAGTTTGAGTCCTTCACCAAGATCCTCTGGTGAAGAGGCCGTCTCAGCTGTTTCAGCTGGTGCATACTCTCTTTCAATTTCATGCGGTCATGTACTGACCCTGCAGCTTGCCATGCTGCTCGTATAGGTAGGTAGGCATGCTCCAGATGCAATGAGTCAGAAATATACGACTCCCTTTCAACTTCCCTCTTCACCATTACATCACTTTATGATGGCTGAGGGGGTAGCTGTAGCTGTCTGTCAGTAGGACTGTCTTGGACTCTTTGATGTTGAATATGTGGCTGGGTAGTCATTAGTATGTCTTTACGAGCGGGCACTGCTGCAGCTGATAAGCTGAGTTCAGTTGTTTACTAACATCCATAGTTGCATGTGATTGGATACTGCTCACCCTAATTTGAGGGAAAGTAAAACACCCACACTATCCTACTATGGTATGGAATAAGTGTGGTCAGTGGGCCCGAGCACTGCCATGCTAGCATTCTGCGATCAACAGGTCTTCCAAAGTGATTGACCAATTGCAAGCCTCATATGCGTGACATCACTGCTTTTAGGGGTCACCTGTCCACCACTAGATAAACACTGATAGCATTCGTTCCTATCTGAGGTACTATGAAGTGTTATACATGTTGCATGATATAGTCGGGATGTGTATATGCAGCCCTAACAGCCTGTGAGAAATTTCAGGTCTAGAGGCTGCATTACACTGTAGTTCATATGAAAATTGGCCCCCTAAAAGAGGACAGCTCCAAATTCAAAACAGGGGCCAACCGTAGCTGTTAACTAGTCTATATGGGGTCGCAGTTGTCTCTCCTTATCCTACTACTCCTGCTGACATCCCCCGAGTGGGCGCTCTCTAAACCCGTCCCTGGGCCTACCTCGGCGCCCTGGACCTCCGGTGGGCCTCCCACCGTGTCCTGCGGAACCCTCCTGAGGTGCTTCCGGTTCCTCCTCACCAAGGTACCTCCCACCTTCACCCAGTAGCTATCCGGGCCCTCCATTCTTCCCTCTGTCCTCCTGGCTGATCTTAACCCACACGTGGTCCCCTTACTTCAGGGCTGGCAGCTTCTTCGCCTTCCTACCCAAGCTATGGTTAGTCTTCTGCCTTCGCTTCAGGCGGGCGTCCTCGTGCCGAAAATTTTCCGTCTCCGCCTCTACGGTGTGTTGCAGTGGCAGGTTAATTCTGAGCCTCCTCCCTAGCAGCAGTTAATCAGGCCTGTTGCCGCTCTCTAGGGGCGTCGTCCTGTATGTCAACAAGGCGTCCTGTCGATCCCCTCCCTTCCTCCATAAGGTCTTGACTGTCTTAACTGCCTTTTCAGCTAGCCCGTTGCTCTCTGGGTAGTGCGGGCTGCTGGTGACATGCGTCACCCTGCAGTCCTCCATCAGATCCCACCACTCCCTGGATACGAAACACGGCCCGTTGTCTGACGGACACACCCTCGGATATCCCCACCGCGCTAAGAGGGGCCTTGTCCTCCTGGCTACCTCTAGTCCCGTCTGCCCCCTTAGCTCCTGAACCTCAATCTACCGTGAGAAATAGTCCACAAACAGAACAAAATGCCTACCGTCGAGTTCAAACAGGTCCACTGCTATCTCCTCCCATGCCCCTGCTGGTAGCTTAGTACTGTTAAGCGGCTGGTGGGTCATCCTCCTTAATACAGTCAAAGCAATCCTCCACCATCCTAGCTACCTCTTGCCTAACCGACGGCCACCACACACTATCTCTGGCCCGCCTGATGGTACGGACCACCACCTGGTGGCCGGTGTGCAGCCTCTCTAGGACTCTTCTCCTCAACCCCTTTGGGAGGTACAGCCTCGCGTTCATCAACACTAAGCCATCTACAACGCTCAGGCTGTCCCTCATGGCTTTCACCTTTCTCACCTCACCGGATGCATCACCCGGCCACCCTGACTCCACTGCTCGAAGGACCTTATGGTAATCCTCATCGCCCGCTGCGGCCTCCCTCACCTCTTCCAGCAGTACGTCATCTTCGGCCAATACCACCGCCATTGCGTGTCTCTCCACCCTCCTCACCTTCACGCTGCCCCTGGGGGAGGCTAGCCTCGACAACAAATCCACCAAGAACATCTGTGTGCACGCCGTATGAAAGATGATGTAGCTGTATCTCATTAGCCGCATCCTAAACCACTGAATCCTCAACAGCAGATCCGACAAGTCCTTACAGCCAACAACGGCACCAGCAGCTTGTGGTCCGTTTCCACCTCAAAAGCCCTCCCCACTAAGTAGAAGTCGAACTTCTCGCAGGCCAACGTGATCGCCAAGGCCTCCTTCTCTATCTGACCGTATCTCGTCTTGGCCTCTGTCATCTTCCTTGACGCGTATGCCACCGGCTACCACTCAGCCCCCTGCTCCTGCAGCAACGGGGCATCCAGGGTGTGCCTGCCAGCGTCCGCAGTCACTCTGTACTGCTTCCTGATGTCGAACAAGGCCAGCACCGGCGCACTGCTACTGACATCCTTGACCTTCTCATAGCTGGCTTGGTGGTACTCCGTCCACGACCAGCTCGTCCTGTCCTTGTCTAACTCCCTCAGTGGCAGCTGCACTTCCGCCAGGTCGGGACTAAAGCGGCTCAAATAGTTCACCATCGCTATAAACCGCCTAAGGCCCTTCCTGTCTGTCGGGGCTGGCATATTCCTGATAGCCAGCTCCTTGTCCAGGTCGACTTTCACCCCCTCATTATTCATGACGTGGCCCAGGAACTTGACCTCTCTCACCTTGAACTCGCACTTCTCCTTATTCAGGGTCATGCCTGCCTCCTCGATCCTCTCTAGCACCCGTCTCAGCCATTCATCATGTTCCTTCTCCATAGACCCCACCACTAAGATGTCGTCCATCATACAAACCACGCCTTCTAGGCTCTCCAATATCTTCACCATCTGCCGTTGAAAGAATTCCGGGGCTGCCGAAATACCAAACGGCAACTTGCAGAAATTGTACCTCCCAAACAGTGTTATGAAGGTAGTGTACGCCCTGGACTCCTCACTCAGCCTGATCTGGTACTTCAAATCAGTATGACAACTCTGTACGAGAGAAAAATTATTCTGGCTTTATTTAGAGGTAAGAAAGAAACTAGCTGGAAAAAAGCGTAGTCTATGGTTGGAATAGACCCAAAATATTAGCTATCTGTGACTCCATAGTGGTTGAGAATGGTCACGATTGCATTCTGTCACGAAGCCAGTCTATTAACTGGTTAGAAGTCGCACGCAGGATAGCGCAAGGCTTGTACTGCAAAAGATTAGTTGATTTTTTTCTTCTTGTGATGCTCGCGAGCCAACCATGATGAAAGTGTCTGCTGCGCCTTTTGTCTCATAGAATCCGAGCTATTGATAGTCTTTGATCAAAAAATGAATAACACCAAGATGAACTTTACTGAAAACGAATTTGGACAAAGCTGGAAAGTATCCCGTTGATGTGTGCTGTTACATGGCCAGCTATGCTTTTTGAATGCTACCAAGGTTTTCTGAACCTGATAGCTTTGTTGAGGAATAAAGAGCTGTTGTTGTCAAGGCAGTAGTTTGAGTGGTTGTGTGCTAGAGCAGGAATGAAACTACAAGCTATTTCGGCAGTATGACAGACACGAAGGTGAAACTATCAGATATTATTCAACACTACAAAGACAGTGCTACATCAGGTGACATTGTTGAGTGGCTCCAAAAGTTTGAGCTGGTGGCAAGGCTACAGAAAATAAAAGACTTGGCTGGATTGCTGCCACTGTTCCTGTCGGGGCAAGCTTTTTTCTACAGTCAACTTGAAGAGGCGGTGCAGGCGGATTATGAACAATTGAGGGAGGAGTTGCTGCTGGCTTTTGGAACTAACAGCTTTCACGCTTACGACTCACTGATCAGGCGAAAATACCGGAGTGGAGAGACAGTGGATGTCTATGCAGCAGATCTTCGGAGATTGGTGAGCTTAATTGGGCAGTCGCAGCCAGAGCCTCTTTTGAAATGTGCTTTCGTTGAGGGCCTTCCGTCTAAAGTCGGCGTTCAGTTGGAAATCTATTGCAGATATTGAGAAACTCAGGCTGAATTAGTCAGCAGGGCGCGAATGATCATGTCCACTAGTGATGAGGCGATGTGTGCTGTGGGTCAGGTTCAGAGAGCGTGAAAGACAACTTGTTATAATTGTTCTGCCATTGGACATCATGCTAATCAGTGTTTAAAGCTGAGGAAAGTGGATGGTGTAGCACGTATGCAACATTTTTGTTACAATTGTGGCCAGCCTGGCCATATTGCAGGGTTTTGCCCAGAAAACGTTGCCGGGAGTGCATCGGCGCCGGGTGTTCTCCCTACCCAGCCCCAGCAGTAAATTCGGCACTCCCTTTTGTTATGCTCAAGGTCAATAGCGTTACTGTCAAAGCTCTGGGTGACACTGGCTGTGAGCAGTCTGTAATTTTAGAATCATTTTGCAGATCGATTGGACTCAGGCCAGGAGGACCTGCCAGAATAGTTAGTATGTTGAATGGTGAACATGCGATTTGCATTGGTACTATGACAGCTAATGTAGGCATTGAAGGCAAGTCAGTCCAGGTTACAGGTTTGGTTGCACCAGGGCTGGTGCGGGATGCAAAAATGATTCTTGCAATTGATGCAATTATGAGTCGGGGGAGTGACAGTTGGGCGAGGTGTGCAGTTTGGCACAGGGGAGCAGTGCGTTTTGGGAGCAGGAGTGTTGAAGAGTAGTGAGTCTGTGGTGTTGAATGAGTCAGATTTTACTGCTCGTTTTGATGGCCATCATTGGACAGTGAAATGGAAGTGAAGTGATGGACACCCTGTGCTCAGGAATCAGATAGCAGAGTATGCAGTGGCAGTGGGAGATAGAGAAGAATTTGATGGTGAGATTGAACGGTGGATAAATGATGGCTGGCTGGAAGAATATGATGAACGGGTACATGGGGTTGTTACTGGAGTGATCCCTTTAATGGCTGCTCAGCAACCAAATAAACCGACTAAAGTGAGACCAGTGATGGATTATAGGAAGCTTAATGAGTGGATTGTCAGTAAGGGGGGGGGATGCAGTAGTGTGCCAGGAGAAACTGAGGTGGCAAAAGCGAGGTGTGAATACTTGCCTGTTGGATTTGAAGAAGGCGTACTTGCAAATTAATGTAAATAGATCACTTCAGCAGTTCCAGGCTGTGAAGTTTAGAGGTAACCTCTATGTCATGACTAGGATGGGATTCGGACTCAATGTAGCGCCAAAAACAATGTCAAAAGTACTTGATAAGGTGTTGTCGATGGATGCCAACATTGAGAAAGGAACAGACCACTACATCGATGATATTTGGATTGGTGGCCTCCTTATGTCCATAAACTGTTATGGTATCTTGCAATCTATTGCTGACATCATGGTTGCTGCAACAGATTTCCTTGCGCCGCATTCTTATATTCTGACAATGCCCACAGGAACATCAATCTTTTACTTCGTGGGGAGAACTATCCTCACATTCATCAGCAGATGTACTGTCGTCAGATAGACCATCCACCTATTGGCGTAACAAAAGAAGAGAACAATTATTCCCACACCAGCCGTAAAAATGAATGATTGATTAACTGAGATAGTAAGACATCTCACCTCCGGTTTACCACTGTATGGCTGGATGTTGCTGTCGTTGATATCCAATTCTCTATCACTAAAACCTAGGGTTGAACTGCTGTCGCTGCAGCTATTTTTATCATCAGAGTAGGAATCCATCTATGTGGTCTGCGCTCATAAGCCACAGTGATAAAGCCATGTGCATTTACAACCTGTGGTTGACCCTAGGGTTCTCCCTAGGTTTCCACATCGGGAAAGGGGGAAAACTGGCAATATCAGACAACTCCTAAAGGAATTGGTATTCTTCAAACCATAGGAACTGAGCTATCAGGAGAATATATTTTTTGGTTCAAACGGATTCCTTTGATGCCAGGATGTCCTACCATTATATAACCACTTTAAATGTCGTGACAGCAGAGAAGGTGAGGGTGCATTTGCAGAAGTATGTACTAGTGTCAAAAGAGCCAGAACTGCTAATGAATGTCCGTGTGCTGGGTCTGAGGGTCTCGTGTGATGACAAGGGGTACTATTGGGAGAGAGATGGATTGGTAGATGAAGTAGCAGAAAGTCTGACTAAGAGAGAGTTGTTTTCATTGCGTGGGAAGCTAGTTGGCCACTACCCAGTAGTTGGTTGCGACCCGCATGCAGTTTTGTAAAGAGGATGGCAGAGGGAGTTGGATGGGATGACAGGATTCTGCCTGAAGCCGATGCAGTTGCAAGAGAGATGGTTAGTAGGGTGATGGATAACGATCCAGTGAAGGGAGTATGGGATGTGAAGGAGAATCAATCATGTGTTGTGTGGTGCGATGCTAGCAGCTTAGCAGTGGGAGCCTGCATAGAAGTGAAGGGAAATATTGTGGAGGATGGGGCGTGGCTGAGGAAGGAGAGTGAGTGATCTCACATTAACGTTGTGGAGCTAGAAGCTATTCTAAAGGGTCTGAACCTAGCACTGCGATGGCATTTCAAGCATATAGAGCTGGTGACAGATTCAGCGACAGTATTTGGCTGGGTCAGGTCTGTGTTAGAAGACACAAAGAAGCCAAAGGTTAGCGGATTGAGCGAGATGGTAATGCGGAGGAGGCTTAAAATCTTGAGCCAGTTGAAACAGGAGTACGAGCTAGATTTGTCCATACAGCTGGTGAGGTCTGCAGAAAATTTAGCAGATCCATTGACTAGTGTGCCACAGAGGTGCTTACGGAAAACAACAGTAGTGGCAACCGGTGACAGTGATTTGAAGCACAGCATTAGTACAGTACATAATGAGCATCACTTTGGAGTTAATAGAACAGCATATTTGGCTAAAAAGCTACTCGGACAGGAAGTAACCAAGGGAAGTGTGGAGGACGTGGTTAGATCTTGCCACCTGTGTCGGTCAGTTGATCCGCATCCAGTTCAATGGAGTCATGGTACATTGGAAGTTCCTGAGGTGTGGAGTCGACTGGCTGTGGATATAACTTATGTCCAGCGACGACCTTACCTCTCGATCATTGATTGTGGCCCTAGTAGATTCGTTATTTGGTGTCGCTTGGTGAATGAAACAGCTGATGCCGTAGTCAGATTGTTGCAAAGGATCATTTTTTGGAAAGGGGGGCCCCTAACCAGCTGCTAAACGACAATGGTCCATGTTTTCGTAGTTCGAGAATGCGAGAGTTTTTGGCTCGATGGAAGGTAGTGCAGATATTCAGCTGTGCCTACCGTCATTCAGGGAATGGGATTGTCGAGCACAACCACAGAACCATCAAGAGTGTTTTGGCAAGATCTGGGAAGCTAGTCGGAGAGGGCGGTGTATTGGTACAACAACAGTCCGAGAGTAAATGGAGTTGTGCCAGTTGACATTGTATGCAGATACAAACTCCGACTGTTGGGAGAAGGGAGCAAAGACCAACTCGTCAGAGATTTACTGTAGGTGACATAGTTTATGTCAAGCCCCCTAATGTCAAATGCACATCTGCATGGAATACTGGGAAAGTCACGAAGATAGTATCAGAGTAAGAAGTAGAGGTGGATGGGATTAATCGTCATGTTGGTGATTTGAGATTTGGATGGAGAGAGGCTGTACAGGATGAGGTGACCCGTGATGATAGTGGTGAGCCAGCCAATGCAGAGCACATAAGATGGTTGTGGGAAGACAATGTGAGCAGTGAAGACGGCGATGGCGAAGATGGGCCAGAGGGTATGGAACCAAAAATAAGAAGATCAGAGAGAATCCGACGGCTACCAGACCGATATAGAGCCTACGTGTCACATTAGCGTTTCCTAAATTTTGTTAGTGTTATACGTTTTGTTTGTTTTATTTTCTTTTTGGTGAGATTTTTCACCTTTTTTATGATCCTGAGATCATGTGCTGTTACATAGCCAGCTATGCTTTTTGAATGCTACCAAGGTTTTCTGAACCTGATAGCTTTGCTGAGGAATAAAGAGCTGTTGTTGTCAAGGCAGTAGTTTGAGTGGTTGTGTGCTAGAGCAGGAACGAAACTACAAAATTCAATCTTGTTGTAATACTTGGGTGGCCATACTGCTGACCCAACCAACCCAACCTTGTATGATTAGAGTTTACATGTCACACTGCAGATCTCACTTACAAGCCGATTGCACTAACAGAAGAAGATGGCACCCTCACTGTCTTCGATTATATTATTATTGCGCTATTCGTATTGATGACGGAAGCCTGTAAATTATTTCGGGCAGCTACCAGCCGTCTCTGTAAATGTTCCCAGCTCATTCATTGGGTTTCAAGGCTAAGGTGACATACTTTAGAGGTAGCACCCAAGCCATATTTATTCCTAATGCCTATGAGAAAAGAACGCCGACCATCAACGATCATCGACTCCGTTCTCCTACGCAATCACAATCTTTGGGGTGTGAGAGGTTAGTCCATGGGGGACATGTAATTTGGTCACTGCTGCTACAGCTGGCAAGGAACGTAAGTAATCTTGTTGTGTGTGGGGTCAGTTGCGAAAGTCCTATGAATTTCATCACATTCTCTTCAGACGGCAGGAAATAATGCAATGGTCTTATAATTGGAATGCCTGGGAAAAATCACCTGCGCTTTATCACTCACTGATTGTGGTAGCGCCCCTCTGTATCTCAAACTATGCTGTAGTTGTTGAGTTGCGGACTTTAGGTACTGCTGCCCCTACCTAGTCTTATAGTCAGCGGAAGACGGTATGTTTCACTGCCTAAGTCCAAGGAATCATTGGGAACTAGAGTATCAAGAGTTGCTTTTACTCGACTCGCTCTTCTGGAGGGAGAAGATAACTCATGTGGCTATTTGTCTCCAATGAATATTTGATACCATGAAGTATGTTGCCTGCTATAAACCCAGATAGTACACACGAGGGAACAATCTGCTCTCTCCCACCAATCTGAGCACAAACAGGTGTGCTATTAAACCAGGACCCCAGTATCCCCTGCTATATGTCGGCAGGTGAGAGGATGGAGCTGACTACAAGACTACTACTCATGGTGGGAGCTGCTGATCTGACTGGTAGATCAGGTTCATCAGTGCCGTCATTCATTCTCTGCTGCTTTATAGTGTTTAGTCACCATTACCCTCTGCTCTGGCGCACGGTGTGAGAGGAACGAATCGGAATGGACAGTGGTTTCAGGGTGAGCAATATCGTTTAACATCATATCACAGCTTTTGGGAGGAGAGAGAGAGAGAAGAAGAGAGGGGGGAAGATGGAGAGAGCGAAGTAGGGAGAGGGTGATTGATAGAATTCAATATCAAGCAGGATCTCCAGATCATAGCTCCAATCTGGAAGACAATCGAGTGTAGTACTAGTTTTCTACCAGTTTTCTGCCAGTTTTCATGATCATCAAAACATACACACAACATTGAACGGGAAGCACATCCACAGAGGAACAAAAGTATAACATGAGGTAAAGAGAGAAATATTTTTGCAAGCGTGTGGAAGCATATTCTTGTTCCCTAGGTGACCTGTTAATAACATCAATCATGAATACTGCCCACAACATAGGAAACCCTCTTTGCATACAAATTACCAGCACTCCTAAGCCCGTGAGGGGGTCCCTGACGGAGTTATGAACAGGAATTTCGCCATTTTCAGGGACATCTGGTGATGCTCAGGAACTCTCTCCAGGACTTCTCAAGAACCCTGACTGGACCAAAAACGTTTTTTGCCTAGACAACAAATAGAGCAGCATTGCAATCAATTTGGCCTCCTTTTATATTGCGATATTGTCACTTCTCCTTCATCTAATGAACTCTCATTCCATCAATGCCCATGTGGCCATGACGGTGATGTACTAGTGCCATGAGGACATGCTGTCAGCCTCTCTATATGACATGGATGGAAGTGCATTATAGGTATGCTTTGTTGTAGGATCAGATTTGGAACTATTGAGACGCTGGTGAAAACAGAAAGCTACGTTTACTCCATAGTCCCTGATGAGTTTGTGGCGGGAAACATACTGTTTGTAGACAGATGCTCCTTGAAAACTACCGATGGCAAATCTGTCCACCTGATAGTGGGAGATCCTAACATATGTGGCTATGTGGAAGGTACAGGCTCGTCTGCCAGGTTTCGTGAGATCAGTGGTGCCTACCAGATGAACCGTACTCATGTCATCGTGTCAGATGTTGGAAACCACTGCCTGAGATTGGTTCAGAGAGAGACCAATCGCACAGCTCCATTCGTGGGTAAATGTGGGAAACACGGCAACAAGGATGGCACTGACCCGCTGTTCTCATCACCGTGGAGTATTAATGTATTGTCGGAAGATCCGCCGGTGTTGGTCGTCAGCGACCGAGGCAATAATGCCCTGCGCGCTGTCAGTCTACTCTTTGGAAATGTCAGCACGATTCCGCTTGCTTCTCAACTCAAATTCCCTCTCTTTGCAATGCTCGATGACAGTAGAAATGCCTTGTTCGTCAGCAGCAGGTACCAACTCAATCAAATCAATCTCTTTGACTACACTGTGGACAACGTCACTGGAGATGGTACATATGGAGACTCAGATGGATGGTTTGACAGGGCTACTTTCAAAGATGTACGTGGGATAGTGAAGCTGAGCGAGAATGTGCTGATTGTGGCGGACAGTTCCCAAAGTAAACTGAAAGTACTGGATCTGCAGCAGAAGTTTGTGACATCAATCTGTGCTGAGAATGATCTGGATGCTGATGGTGACATCAGGGTTTGTAGAGTCTTTCGACCAATCAGCTTGCTCGTTGTCGACGGTTTCCTGTATATCGGTGGAAACAAGATGATTAAAAGAGTGAAAGGTAATGATACATTTAAAAGCTTTGGAAAGAGTTAATCGAAGCATCTTAGCCTTGGAGTAGTATGAGACTGAAAGCATATATATTTGTAGTTGAAGCATTGGCATGTCCAACCCCCATACCTGAATCACAGGATGGTGCCTGCCCCACAGGTAAAGAAAGATACCTCTCAATAGTTTTTTGGGAAACCCATCTAAAATCTCCAGTCTTGAATCACTGCAAGACTCGACTGGCCTATTTGTAGTCAAAGCGTTGACGTGTTCAACTCCCATACACAAATCAGAAGGCGGTGCCTGCCCTACAGACGTCGTCATGACTGCGGATCCTAAAACTAAGGCATCATCTTACACGTTCATTTCATCAGGAACTCGTCACAGCCTACAACTTCCCGTCGGCACTCACAAGTATACATTGGACAGTGATGGAGTTTTCTGCTCACTGAACGTCACTGTGAAAGGTTGCTTGAACTAGTTGCATCAGTAACAGGCTTGATGGTAATGACAAAAGTAAAAGTGATGAACAAAGTAATGCCAGTAGTATTAGTTATCGCAGTCGCGGCAGTGATCACATAATATTCAGACATGGTGTCAGTAGGGATAGACACGTTTGCATGGGACTGAATGCACCTCCAATCAGATCAGTGATATGGAACACCAAACTGACTGCTCTTCCCTTTGCAGAATTTCACTTACGACGGAGGCTCGGATTTAAAGCAAACTACGACATCTTGTGTAGCGAGTTGACATCTGCTGTGAGTAGTATGATAGACAGCATAGCCAATCACAGATACAGAGACATCAAGTACCTTTGTGGCGGAGGTAACCTACACTAGCTGCATTATTCAATTAATCTCTTTCCCAAATAAATGTCAGGTCCAACTGTCCTGTATTCTGTACATTCTCCCTCCATCCCTCTACCCTTCCCCTCTCCCATTGCTCTCTCCCTGTGTCTCTATCCAATCAGCGTTGCGCATAACTTGCCTGTATTATGTGCATTCTCCCCCTCCCTCTATCCATCCATCTCTCCCACACCCTCCATCCAACCAACCATCATTGCCACACCACCAACCAACCCAATCAACAACCAAAAACCCCATGAAAAAAAAAAACAAAAA
>ERZ1740065.1728-NODE-1728-length-13299-cov-9.697297_pt1 | contig 13299 bp, 13 predicted proteins | sample MGYA00581738_ERZ1740065 | MGnify/ENA primary metagenome ERZ1740065 (study PRJEB43018, sample SAMN04849749) | marine metagenome | isolation source: floating plastic debris | place: Pacific Ocean | collected 2008-09-01 | study: EMG produced TPA metagenomics... | reverse complement strand
GCATCGTAGAAAACAAGGTAGTCTAATTGCCTCCGTCATCCTCAGAGGCTATGTTGGGCGTTTATGCCACCAGGCTTCTTAGCCAGGAACCCGACGAGACCTTGTGGCAAAGGCTGCGAACCATAACAACTTAACCTTTGCACCAAAAAAAACGGCACGTCGCAATATTTCTGCGACTTCCAATGTATCTACCAGTTCAAGCCTGTGAATCTCATGCTCACGCCTGTGCTGCTCACCTTTTCTACGGAAGGTCGTAATACGCCGCGTCAATATACTTTTGGTGTGGTCCGTCTCTACTTCTACTAGAAGAAAGCCCCAGCTAGCCTGAGGTCGAGGGATAACGAGCGGTATACCGTCGCGATCGCATGCCTAATGATGATGCGAGGCGATCGCTCATCTCTAGCTACTTGACTGAGAACAAGGTTCTAACAATACAGCAAACTTCTATAACGTTTTGTCCACCGGCTCCGCTGCATGCACTTGTTAGGCTGCACCATCTTGTTGCCCCGAGAGTATGAGCAACGTCCTCTCCGCTGTGCGGGAGTAGCCATAACGCTCATAGAGTTGGAGCTCTATTTGTTCCAAGCCAGGTACAAGCACCGCCCGAGTTGCGCCTAGTGACCTGGCCTTCTCTTCTAATACCGCCATCATTGCGCTACCCCATCCCTGCCGACGGTAGGCCTGATCCGTAAATAGATCAGAAATGTAGGCTGTTCCTTCCCCGAGGTAGATAAGTTGCCCTTTCGCGATGACTTGCACGTCGTTTTCAAAAAAGAAGTAGTGGATGCGATCGTCGATGACGTCAGACTGATTCGATATCCCTAAGATGGAATTGAAGCGATTTCGATCTTTGCTAGACGTTACTTCATGAGCACTTACACTCAAAGGAACTGGTCGCAGCCATGACTGTGCAAGATCACGGCCCATAATGGGGGTGACCCAGGCCCGAGTCAGACCCAACTCGTGCAGAATTGCCTCCTGGGACGCCAAATCCTGATGAAATAGATTCACGACGATCTCATGCTCGAGATTGATGACCGAAGCGACCTCGGATGCTTCAGCTACGGCAAAGTATTCTAGTCGATACTTAAATTCACGGGGCCAAGGCCATTGGAGGTCTGAGTGATAGCAAAGCTCAATAACGTTGCGCGAAGAGGAGGCAACCGCAGCTCCTTCCACGACTTCTCTGTAAGTCAAAGCCTTTATAAAGGCTAGGGCATCTTCTTCATTCATCTGTAACTCCGTGGATTGCGGCTACGGCATTGCAAACTAACTCAAAGAAAGCTTCAGCTAGCCTGAGGTCAAGAGCAAGCGAGACGTATACCGTTGCGATCGCCTTTTTAACTTGATGAGGGGCGATCGCGCCAATTTAACCTTTGTGATTAGAAGATAGTTGATCGTGACTTCTACTGTTCGGCAGACGGTGTGAAGTAGAGGGGCTGCCCTACTGCCAAGCGTCCGCGCCGAATCACGGTGCCGTAGATCCCAGCCTTGTTATCCCTTTCGCGCACCACCGCCTTGAGAATTTCCGGCGTACAGAGCCCCGAGTCCGGGTCAAAGTTGACCATCGAGCAGCGCTCATCCCAATTGGTGACGGCGATCGCGGCGGTCGCGTCGCCGTCACCGAACGAAAGCACACCTCCCACCCAAGCATCCTCCTCAAAGGGGGCAGAGGGCTGCGACGAGATCAGAATATTGGGTCGGAACCTGCGGACATCTGGAGGTTGCCCCGCGAGTTCAGCAATCTTGTCAACTGTGGCAGACTTAATTGCGGAGATGCTCGCTTCGTCAAAGATGCCACGGTTGAGGTGCATCATCTCGACCGGCGATCCATGCCGACGGCTGACTTCAGCAGCGAGTTCCGGGCCGAACAGCGTCAGCTCCTCTCCCTCTGGCGTGCGCACATGGGTCGGTAGACTACCTGCAGCGGCGTCAACTCCCCGACGCACCGGCGTGAACAGAATCAGCTCTGGCAGCTTGGAGGCAGTCAGCCAAGGGAATCCCTGGCGATCGCGAATCCGACGAAACGCCAAACGGCGATCGCCCTCAAGACCATGCCAGCCCAGCTTGGCTTCCCCAAGCGCTTCACCGGCCATAGACTTCACGGGATACCGGAAGAGCGCCTCTACCTCACCAACCTTAATCGCCATGTTCGATCTCGTCTGTCCAACTATTCATTAGAGAGAAGCATTCCATATAAATAGCCCGCATGGGTATTCGGAAGGAGAGCTGAAAGGATTCACCGAACACTAATCGCTGTTTTCCCAGACCATAACGATTGACGAATCGGGGTCTGAATTCCAGCAATAGGGAACGCACGAATAATCGGCCTTTACTTTTAGGTAGACCCAAGCTTCGACGGATTTGCTGAGGCGATCGCGATCGACGGCGAGTCCTCCATAGTCTACCGAGGCCAGCAAATCGTCGATGAATTCTGCGTCCTCTTTATCCAGCCCGCTGTAGCAATGACCTCGGTATTTCGGCCCGGTGTAAAAGTGCGCATAGAGTTGTTCACTAATAGACACAGACAATGGGCAGGGCACGAGGAAGCCTTGCATCTGGCGCTGTTCGCACGACAATCCGCCACATTGATGCGCATATTCAACGCCAGATTCATACCCGATAATGAAGCAGACACCCTCGAATTCTTGTAGCTCAACCTGAATGACCGGGGACATGGAAAACTTGCCAAAACCTATCGACTCGCACAACTGCTCGCGTTGGTTCAGACCTGAAACCGTTCAAGCTCAACGATTGGTGACAGCTAGAGATCGCAGCAGCGTTACCAGAGGAGCTCATGGGTTGCGCGAACTTAGCCGGTCATCGGCTATCGGCCTTTCATCATTCTGGTCTGGAATGATACGAGCTTCTTGATCTCGTGAGTGATGTCCTCTTGGTGCTCATTCAAGACGACATACTCAGTGGCCTGAGTTTGCATGAGCGACATCACCAACTCTTCTACCGCTTGTTCGTCCGTCGAGTTAAGTAGGATCGGTTCCATATCGTTATCCATCGCGTCCTAGTTTGCCGATGGTAAAGGACTCTAATCTCAACCAGAACTGACCGCTGCATCAGATGTAACCGGATAGCTAGGCCACGATCGCAGTCGTCGCAGAAATAGCGATCGCACCCTTCAAATGCCAATGTTAGATTTCATCATTTCATCGGCAGTCGTCAGGCTGCTGAATGTTGGATTTCATCGCTTAATCAGCAATGATCAGGCTGTTTAAGGCGGAGCCGTTTTACGCTTGGGAATGTTAAGACCAGCGACTACTCAGTCCGGCGCAACTGCCCTGCCCGATCGCGCGGTGATCTGGGCAGACTGCGTAACGACCTGCCCCAGCGATACGACCGGTATAGAACACATAGGGTTCTGTAATTGAGACATGGAGAAACTCCTCAAGACGCTGCTTGATAACGTTGCGACCTGGGTTTTGTTTAGGGACGAACAGGGCGTTTATCAGTTTTGCAATCCAGCGTTTTCTGACCTAGTCGGCTGCAACGGCTCAGCGATTATGGGGCAGCGACAGCTGCCTGCAGCCCTGCCCACCGATTGGCGATCTACCCTAGAAAGAACGTTCGCTCGGATCGAGCGCGATGGCCAAACGCAGCATGAGCAGAGGCTTGTTACCGCAGCTGGGCAAATGCGGTGGTTTCAGATTCAGGGGAGTGCCGTCGCCGAGCCCACCCACCGAGGGAGCGCGATCGTGGGTCATGATATTACCCAACTAAAACAATCTGCCGACGCGCAACAGTCGTTGTTGCAAAGTATCTACGACGGGGCCGAAACGCCAATTTTCGCAGTCGATGTACTGGCTGAAAATCGCTATCAGTTTGCCAGTTTCAACCAGGTAGCTGAGCGCAATATGCAGGTCACACCCGGATCGCTTGTAGGTCAGCAGCCGAATGCATCGGTGGTGGAAAAGTACAACGCCTGCTGCGAAAGTGGCCAACCGTTTGTCTACGAAGAGTATTTGCAATTCAACGGGCAAGATACCTGGTGGTTAACCACCCTCAACCCCCTACGGGACGAGACCGGGCAAATCTATCGCTTAGTGGGCACAACCATTGACATCACGCGGCGACATCAGGCCGAAGTGCGTCTGCAGGAGAAAGCCCAAGAACTGGAGCAGGCGCTGACTCAGCTGAAGCTAACCCAGGCGCAGCTGGTACAAAGCGAAAAAATGTCGAGCTTGGGACAGCTGGTGGCCGGTATCGCCCACGAAATCAACAACCCAGTGTCTTTTATCTTTGGCAACGTCGGGTATGCCTCGGAATATGTGGAAGAGCTTGTGTCGCTGCTGCAGCTCTATCAAGCCGAGTATCCTCAGCCTGCAGCCGCCGTTCAAGAGCATGCTGATGCGATCGATATCGAGTTCGTTCTCAAAGATTTAGAGCAGCTATTTGGCTCGTTAAAGGAGGGCGCAGAGCGAATTCAGGAGATCGTGCTGTCGTTGCGCAACTTCGCGCGGCTGGATGAAGCCGACATGAAACCCTCAGATATCCATGCGGGCATCAATAGCACGCTGATGATGTTGCAAAACCGTCTCGGTACGGCTGATCGCCCCAATGATTCCGGTGAAATTCAAGTGAATGTATCCTATGGGCAAATTCCCGAAATTCTGTGTTTTCCTCGCCAGCTCAATCAGGTCTTTTTGAATGTGCTGACTAATGCCATTGACGCGCTGGAGGGAAAGTTTCACCCTGATACCCACGACTCAACCACGACTAGCCCGAACCCCGATCGCCTCAGTCTGGATCAACCACCCACAATTTGGATTAACACACAGCTCACTGACGGCGGCGTCGAGATTAGGATTCGAGACAGTGGACCGGGCGTATCAGCGACAGATCAGCCGCACGTCTTTGACCCCTTTTTCACCACCAAACCGGTTAGTCAGGGCACTGGCATGGGGTTAGCCATTGCCTACCAGATTGTCGTGCAGCAGCATCAAGGGCAGATGAGCTGCATCATGCAGCCGGGCGAAGGAACTACATTTAAGATTTGGCTGCCACAATAGTCTGTATTTCAGCAAAAGCGGCGGGAGACTGCACCACAAAGCAATAACCTCCTCGCCAGTTTCTCATCTATTCACCCACTGAAATTCATTCAAGGCAAACAGGCAAATTTGGCCTTTGCTATTAGAAAAGAGTTGAAAGTGTCAAACGATTAACGTCTGCCGTAACTGGGCACGCATGGAAGACATTGGTTTCAGTTGCCGTGTAGACGAGTTTCCAGTTCACGGCTTTGTTCATCGGACATTTCTACGGGACAGGTTTCGTCATGTAAAGCGATCCACCAGCGTTTGCGTCCGCTGCATAGACCGCTTGCGTGAACCCGAACTTGCCATAAATGGACCGAGCCCGCGAATTGTTCTCCTGTACTTCAAGTGTAAGTTTGCAGCACCCTATTCGCACAGCTTCGTGCTGTATTGCATTCAATAGCATCCGTCCAATTCCCTGACCGCGAAACGTAGGTTCAACATAGAAATCACTGATGTTGATGAGTGGCTTTGCAGCGAACGTCGAGAACCCTCGAAAGCACGTCGCGATCCCACATGGTTGGTTGTCATTGAATGCAAGAAACACCAACGTCGTCGGATGTTCTCGCAGACCGGAAAGCAGGTGACTGCGGGCATAGTCCGACAGGGGCTTGGCGTCCCCCATTGGATCGGCCGAATATGCATCCATCATCGCAATGATCGCGTCTTGATGTACTGCGTCACCCAGATCAGCCAAAATTACAATTACTTGAAGCATTGAAGCGACAGTCTCTCGGTCCGACGAACAACTAAGGTAAGCGGCAACGAAAAAGCTAGAACGAAGCACAAAGTTTTTAAGTTGCCGCTTCATCGACTGGTTAGCTGGCTTTTTCCACAGAGCGCTTCAACGTATCTTAGCTTTTTCTATCCAACCAACTAACTCTGGCAGCTTTGTGACTTCACTATAATTCTAAGGCTCCAAAGGGTTTAGCATCAGAATCATCATAAATATCAATTGAATCTCCATGACGGAGCATTCGTTTTCCAAGACGCGGAAACTCTGCAATTTCCACTTCTAGATTTTCTCCTCCCATCAAATACACTAGGTCTTCGTCGCCTGTATTTCTAAGATGATGAGCAACTGAAGGAGTTGGAAATCCCATAAAATCTCCTGAACTCACTTCAAATTCCTCTCCGTCAATTTCCGCAACACCGCAACCCGACAAAATGTAAATCCATTCTTCCTCTCGATAATGCGAATGATAAACAAAGGACTCCTTACCAGGAGCAACCCTTACAAAGTTAACGCCCGTACGCTCTAATCCAACTGTACGTCCGAGATAGGTGCCAGATATTTCAGACTTTGGGTTCCAGGGGTGAGAGAACGTCTGAATACTGTCTGCAATTTGCTTAGCCCGCAAAATCAGAGGTTTTTTGCCTTCCATAATGTTCAAAGTTTGTTGCATCTTTTGCTCACTTGATGCTACGGGCCAAATGATAACTTAACAACTACCACCACCTTGCCAACAGCCAGCTAACGATTAGCGTAACCGGGTCGCGAAGAGTGATTTTCCATCTGAAAACGCCCAGTTTCGCGGCTCCGGTGCATCGCGTTGATATCCGCCCTTTCGAGTGACCCTCCGGCACGTCAAGCTACGCCAACGAAAATGTCAACCGCTTGGGGCGACGTGGGATCATGAATCTCAAAGCTACTGTCATAAGCGCGATCCAGATCGGAAGTCCAGATGTCGCGCCAAGCCGTCACCAACGCGGCAGGCATTTCGCCAGCAGCGTGACGCTGAACGTATCGCCCCGCTGGAAGCGTACGAATCGTGAACTCACTTGGTAGATCAGACGCATCATTTACCGTGCAGCCAAGAAAGAACGTGTACGGTTCGGTGTGGTCACCGTCATAATCGCAGTAGATCGCGATCAAGTTGCCGCCGGAACGATTCGGGATTTGAGCAGCGAGTTGCTCAGCCATGAAACGTTGCCAAATGGCACCGATCGCCTGCGGGTTGTCGTTAGACGCACGGCACTCGATGCCGATAAGTGTGCGTTTCAGAATCAGGGGTTCAGGGCGGCTAGTGTTGAAGCTGAGCGGCGGCCAGTATTTTTGCATCAAAATCGAAATTACTTATGCTGTCCGATCCTGCGTAGAGTTAGGCGTCATCATTAGACTTAATCGGAAACAGAAAAAGCAATCAATTCTTGGCTTGAAACTATTTGAAAGGATTGCCGCAGCATCAATTTCGATGCCGCACGATTTATTACCGATAAGGTCTAATATACGTGTTGCAGTAGTTTGTCATATTCAGAATGCGTTCCAATCCAAAATCAATAGAGATGTTTACTTTCCAGCAATCCTAATGTTCTGTAATTGAGACTGAAACGGATTGAACGGACTGAATGGATTGACTGATACTAATTCACTCGTTTGAACTGAAGACTTGGGTGATATGGATCCGGGCTACATCATTCTCTGGCTGCAGAAATATAGCCGAGCTGATCGTTCAGAGGAACCCGACGAGCATCGGCAAACGCAAGAAAATGATTCGGCATTGGAGAATGATCATTTCCTTCAAGAATTCACAGCTTAATCCGAACTTAAAGTCAGTTTCATGTGGATTGAATGATTGAAGTCTAGTCTCTAGATATATTCATCTAGACATCTATACATAGGTGTTTAGTTTTTGTCTAGGTCATGGCATTTACGGATCATTCCACTCTGAACGATGGCAAATCTTGAACTAAAAGGAATTTCTAAATACTTCGGTGCTAGTCAAGCCCTGAGCAACATCTATCTCACTGTTGAAGATGGCGAATTTGTCTCTCTGGTGGGACCATCGGGTTGTGGTAAAACCACGTTACTGCGAATTATTGCTGGTCTAGAAACCGCCAGTGAGGGTGATGTCGTAATTGCTGGTCAGATCGTCAACGAACTGGACCCGGCCCAACGGAATGTTGCCATGGTGTTCCAGTCCTACGCCCTGTATCCCCACAAGAGCGTGTTTGAAAACATTGCTTTTCCCCTCAGGATGCAGGCTCCCTGGTTCACACGCATTCCCATTATCAGTCACCTATTCAAGGCCCGTAGAATGCTGGAAGCCCATCTACAAGAACGGGTGCCTCAAACGGCTGACTTGATGCACCTGGGGGAGCTATTAAAACGTAAGCCGAGGCAACTGTCTGGAGGCCAGCGACAGCGGGTTGCTCTGGCCAGGGCCATGGTGAGATCGCCCCAATTGTTTCTCATGGATGAGCCTCTGTCTAACCTGGATGCCAAGCTGCGGGCCGATATGCGGGCGGAGATTATTGAACTACGGCGGCGACTGGGGGGCACGTTTATCTATGTCACCCACGATCAAAGTGAAGCCATGACGATGTCGGACCGGGTGGTGTTGATGCATGAGAGCCGTATTCAACAGATTGGTGCCCCCAGTGAGCTGTACGATAACCCTGCCAATCTGTTTGTGGCTGAGTTTATTGGCAATCCCAAAATTAATACCCTGACGGTGCAGTCTTCAACTGCTGGTGAGCTGCATGGCTTTGGCAATCATCTACAGGGGGTGCCGGAACACATTGATGGTGTTGCGGTGCCGGTGCGCGAGGCTCTTTCCCTTTGTTTACGGCCTGAAGCCCTGAGGTTGTTGCCCACTCAGGCCCGAGATGCCTTCACTGGCCGCATTCACATCCTGGAAAATTTGGGTAATGAGTTTCTGGTCATTGTTCATCCCATCGGTGAAGTGGAAAATAGCGGGGGTGATACGACAAAGCCGATGAAATTAGTGGCGCGGGTGGCGGCTACGGTGGGTCGTCTACTGCACACAGGCGATACTGTGCATCTGCAGCCCGACTGGTCCCAGGCGTTGCTATTTAACCAGGATGGGTTCCGTCTTCACCAAGCTACGACAGCTGTGCTAGAGGAGGTGCGGGTATGACCCTGGTTGCTCCCGGTCGCGCGCGCGCAGGGATTCGTGTGAAGAGTCGCGATCGCCCCCCCTGGCTAATTCAACCCCTGTATCTGCTGCCAGCCTTCTTTTTGTTGCTAGTGTTCTTTGTGGTGCCGGCCCTGACCACCATTGGCATTAGCTTTACCGACTGGCAGTTGGGGTCATCCTCCATTGACTTCATCGGTTTGGAGAACTACAGAGAACTGTTTACCGATGAGGTCTATCGTAAAAGTCTGATCAATACCCTCAAGTTAGACCTGTTTGTCGTCCCAGTATCATTCTTTCTGGCCCTGGGGTTGGCCCTGGCCATCAATGGGTTAAATCGCTTTCAAGGCTTCTGGCAAACGGTGTACTTTTTGCCCGTAACTACGACGCTGGTGGCCATGGCCCAGGTGTGGTCCTGGATTTTGCATCCCCAGTTTGGCATGGTGGCCCAGCTGTTCAAACTGTTTGGCCTCACCCCTATTAACTGGCTCAACGATCAGAGCGTGGTGCTTTACACCATTGGCTTTATCTCTATCTGGCAGTTGGTGGGTTACTACACGGTGCTGTTTATTGCCGGGTTGTTAAATGTGCCCAAAGATCTGTACGAAGCGGCGCTAATTGACGGTGCCCGCTCTCCTTGGGATAAGTTTTGCCACGTTACCTGGCCGATGTTAGGCCCCACCAGTTTGTTTATTTTTATCATCACCATCATCAAGTCATCTCAGATTTTTGACACGGTGAAGGTGCTGACCCAAGGCGGCCCCAACAACGCCAGTGAGATTCTGCTGTATACCCTTTACAGTGAAGGGTTTGAGTTTTTTAGGACAGGATTGGCATCGGCGATCGCCACACTGTTCTTTGCCATCATGCTGCTGCTGACCCTGTATCAGATGCGGGTGTTTGAAAAATACGTCCACTACCGTTAGGGAGACTCTGATGAAAAAGCGCGAACTCTTCCTACATTTTATTTTGGCCATTGGCGGGGTGGTCATGCTCACCCCCTTTATCTGGATGCTGAGCCTGTCGGTTAAACCAGAGAACGAAATTTATAACGCTCAGATCAAGCTATTCCCCCAACAGTGGGATTGGGCCAACTACACGGAAGCCTTTGTCGATGCCCATGTGGGTTCGTTTATTATCAACGGGGCCATTGTTACCCTGGGGATTTTACTGTTCCAATATCTATCCACTATTCCAGCAGCCTATGTCCTGGCTCGTAAGGATTTTCGTCTGAAGGGTGTGCTGTTTTCCCTGGTCTTAGGGGTGCTGCTAATCCCTCCCCAGGTCACTGCCATTCCGGTATATCTGCTGATGGGCAGACTGGGGTTAATCAATACCACCTGGGCATTGATTTTGCCCTTTACCACTAGCGCCTTTGGCATTTTTCTCTTTCGCCAGAGTTTCAAAGCCTTTCCGCAAGATTTAATTGACGCCGCTCGGGTGGATGGAGCCAATGAATTTTACATTCTCTGGAGTCTGATAGTCCCGCTCTCGTTACCCACCCTGGCGGCCTTTGGTATTTTTTCCATCGTGGTCCACTGGAACGATCTGTTCTGGCCATTGCTGGTGATTTATGACTGGGAAAAAGCCACCCCACCCCTAGGTATTACCTTTTTTGAGGGTGGAGACAGTGGCGACAACGTGGGGGCAATGATGGCTGCCGCCACCTTAATTGTGGCTCCCCTCACCATTGCGTTTTTAATCGCCCGTCGCCGATTTATTCAAGGCATCACCATGACCGGCATTAAGTAGTTCTGCTAGACATCAGTCATCAGGCTTTAGCGGTTTAGCTTCCCAAAGTTTCACCCTAACGCCTGATATCTGGTGTCTGTTCCTTTGTGTTTCCTCTGTATTTTTTGAGTTCCTACATAATCGCCGACTAACTTGTTGTAAGGAATCCTGATCATGACTCTACCGTTAGCAAAAACAATCACTCGTGGTGCCCTCGCCACCCTGATGCTGTTAGCTGTTGGCTGCAGTGCTACTACTCCCTCCTCTGAGGACACGGCCTCTTCTGACCCCGCCGCCGCTGATAGTCAAGAACCCGTTACCATTACCTTGGCCTATCCCTACGGTGATCTATTTACCGATGTACACCGGGAGACAATCGAAAAGTTTGAGGCCGAGAATCCCAATATCAACATCGATCTCCAGGCCCCCCTGGCGAACTACGAAGAACTGGCCCAGCGTACTCTGGTGGGCATCACCCAACGACAGGCTCCCACCATCTCTTTCCAGGGCATTAACCAGGTGCGTCAGTTTGTAGATGCAGGCCATGCCAGTGACCTGAGTGAGTTTGTGGTGGCAGATTCTCGTTGGACCGACGGTGGTCTCTACGAAAATATGATGGCTTTGGGCGAATTTGACGGCAAGCAGTACGCTATCCCCTTTGCCGTGTCTACTCCTATCATGTACTACAACGTGGAGCTGTTTGAGCAGGCTGGTCTTGATCCAGAGAATCCTCCCCAGACCTGGCCTGAGGTCATCGAAGCCGCGAAGCAAGTTCAGGCCTTGGGCGGTGACGTCACTGGCATGTGGTATGACTACCTGATTACGGGTAACTGGGCCTATCAAGCCCTGGTGTACTCCAAAGGCAGCAGCATGATGGACGATAGTGAAAGTAACATCACCTTCGGTGGCGAAACTGGTATAGAAGCCGCTCAGCTGCTCCGTAGCTTTGTGGATGAAGGGGTGATGCAGGACTGGAGTCGTGAGCAGGGCATTGAATCCTTTGTCAGTGGCAAAGTCGGGTTTTACTTTAGCTCCACCTCCTCCCTGGCTAACCTGCAAGAGAAGTCTAATTTCACCCTCAAGACTGCCCTCTTCCCCACGGATGAAGGTGGCGAGCGTCGTCTACCTACGGGTGGTAACGCCGCTGTGATTATTACCGATGACCCCGCAGAAGCCAAAGCAGCTTATGAGTATGCCATGTTTGCTGCTGGTCCCATTGGTAACAACATTATGGTGAACCGCACGGGCTATATGCCCATGCACAAAGCAGCCGTTGACGAAGCGTTCTACGAGGCTAACCCCAACTACCAGGCGTCGATTGATCAGATTCCTTATATCTTCCGCTGGTACTCCTTCCCCGGTGAAAACAACCTGAAAATCATCGACACCATCAAAGAGTCTCTACAGGCGGTTGTTTCCGGTCAGGAAACCCCTGAAGCGGCGATCACCAAGGCGGCTGATCAGGCTCAGGACCTAGTGAAGTAAGCGTTCCTTTGAATAGATGTCTCTCAGACAGGGAGACATCTATTCTTTTTGACTCTCACATACTCTCATTCTTTAGGGGAAGCCGGATTGTCTCCTCACCTGAGATTCGTCCATGCGGCTTCGCCTTATTCTTATATTGTCTGAAAATGCGTGTATTGTTTTTTGGTGACATTGTTGGTGAACAGGCCGTTGACCAATTAGTCTCCGATATCCCCCGTTGGCGACAGGAACACCATATTGATTTCGTCATTGCCAATATGGAAAATGCCATTGTTAGTCATCCGGAGGATCTCTGGGGCGGATTTGGTATCTCTCTAGATGTGATCACTCGCTTAACCGAGGCAGGGGTAGATGTGCTGACCGGGGGGAATCACTCTTGGGATGCGCCGAATACCGATGCTGTTATGGCTCATCCGAAAATAGTGCGCCCCGGCAACGTGACCAATGATTTACCGGGACGTGGGCATATCACCCTGGAGGTGAAAGGGAAACTGGTCACCGTTGTTAATCTAATTGGCGATACTGCCGCTGGTAAGCGCTACCAAACCCAGCAACCGTTTGACTATTTTCAGGCTCAAACATTTTCAGAAAACAGCTTAATGATTATCGATTATCACGCCAATACTCCCATTGAAAAATGGTCCCTGGCCCGTGTTCTAGATGGCCAGGTGACGGCCATTATAGGCACCCACACCCACGAACCAACGTTAAATCTATATCGTCTTCCTCAGGGAACATTTTTTGTGGCTGATGTGGGTATGAATGGCGCGACAGGTGGAGTGTTAGGCATGGGAAATCGATATTTCCTATCTAAGGAAAAACAGCCGGATGCTCCCGTAGATTTTGACCTGGCACCGGGGCCGTTGCAGTTAGGCGCAGTGATTTTTGATAGCCAGAGTGGTGAGATTGGCAGGTTGTGCGATCGCAACTGGCCTGGAGATCCTCTATTATCTGTTGCGTAACTCACTCCTAAATATGACTCTCATTGCCCAGATTAGCGATCTCCATATCCAAGCAGGAAGCGATCGTGCCCACGGTGTGGTGGATACTAATCCTCTAGTTATCAATGCTATTACCCATCTCAACAGCCTGAAGCCTCAACCCGATTTAGTCAGACACCCCCGGCAAAGCCGGTGGCTTGATAAGTGTGACCGCCCCAAGGG
>ERZ1740065.1727-NODE-1727-length-13302-cov-12.673964_pt1 | contig 13302 bp, 12 predicted proteins | sample MGYA00581738_ERZ1740065 | MGnify/ENA primary metagenome ERZ1740065 (study PRJEB43018, sample SAMN04849749) | marine metagenome | isolation source: floating plastic debris | place: Pacific Ocean | collected 2008-09-01 | study: EMG produced TPA metagenomics... | reverse complement strand
CCCTCCCTCCCTCTCTCTCTGAGCTCCAGCTGGGACCTATGCTGTATCTATTAGTAAATTCAACAGCAAGCGAAGCAGTCTAAACAAGAGAGAAACATTTTCCAAGAAGCCCTCAAAATCAGTCTGAGACTCCTGAGCATATTGTGACAACGTCATCATTTAGATAAAAAAAATAAAAACAACCTTTGATTTGAGTGATTTAATCTCATACAAAAGTGCCACCTTTCTTGTCGAAAATAGCTAAACCACTCAGAAACAAACGCTCATTGCCTCCTCTCTCAATTTGAGAGAGTCTGTTGATAGAGAGGTTATATGCAGCAGAGGGGAGCCAGTCGATAGGGGATAAAACATACTCCACTACAGCAAGAGCTTTGACAATATTTTCTCACCTTAGAAGCACCCATTAATTTGAGAAACTTCTCCCTCCTGGCGTCATCGCCTAGGTCGGCATGCTCCCAGTCATTGGCGGAGTGAGTCTAAAATGACGCCAGATAGGTGTGTTTATGTTTATATCATATACAGCGTTGGAATTGTAGCACGAGCAGGTAATAACAACCAAAGGAGCGTGTGAAGCACGAAAGCAGACGTAAATTCAAATGGTTGTCATATGTGTAGTGTAGGAATTGCAATTGTCATTACTACGACTTCAAACATGATGGAACTACCCTAGGAATTCGTTTGATTCCTACGATGACAATGATTTTCTTCCTCAGATTGAGGCAGCCATCGTACTTGGCCGACTATCAACATTCTCTTCAGGTTTACCTTCGATGCTATGTCCTCTGCTTCTTTGCAATCATTTCCCTCTTGTTTATTCTCCATCACTTTGTCTTGGGTACCCGTCTCAGACATCCGTATAGGCTATTCGTAAATCAACAAAGCGCACGCTGACAGTTACTTTGCAAAGAACATATGAGGAATAAAGCCATCTGTAGAGCTGATCTTGAGTTACTTCTATACATGAGCGGTCGGTCTGCGCAATATATGCAGCTACGGTTCTGAGTAACTGGAACAAGGAAGACTATCTGGAGAATAGAGCCCCAACCTCTTTCATCTACCTTCTTTGCATCTATGGCGTCGCCGTTCTTAGAGAGCAGACAACTCCGAAACAACATGGTGCGGTCCATGAACTTATTGTCAAGGGTTTGTAATAGAAAGGATAGGATGAACAAAGTGGTGGGAATATGAGATGAGCTGTATGTTGATCAAAGCTGAAGTATTGATCAGTGACTGATTGGAATCGAGTGGAGTATAACATCAGCTGTGATGACTGATGACTAAAACGTGTACTAGTCAATACCAAAAGTAAAATATTCAAATATCGTGTGTCAATGCATTTATTTATTGCCTAAAATAAGACTATGTTAGACAAACTAAAACATAGGTGACTCATACTGCTCTCTACCGAATTATGTGAGAAAATACAAATATATTTCAATCAAAAAATAAGGTCATACAATCAGTTCAAGATTCTCAGAAAGAACAATATAACTACATTAAAAAGTATACCATAATTTATATAATGAGACATTATTTCATTCATTGGTGGGCAAATTCAGGTTTCTTATATGTTTAGGTCATGTACAAATAAGCATATTGCTTTCTCAAAAGGTTACGCATATCAGTCAAGAAAAATTCTCCATTTACACAGCAACAATCCATCCCTTCAACTGTAGGTAAGATATGAGCACGTTAATGATAAAAATCGAAGCATTACATTTCGTGTCTCATGGCACATAATTATGTGAATTCGTGTAGGTGAGTTGTTGGCAAAGAATGAGATCCAGTCTACAGAGAGACAATAGCAAAACTCTAACCATAAAAAATATCAAGAAATTTGGAAAAAGTTCTATGGAAAAATTGTGGCACGTGACGTGATATGTGACATACTGACAGTAGATGAGAATATTGTCACATAGGACGCAGGTAAAGTTTTTTCCTATCTGTTACATAGGACGCAGGTAAAGTTTCTTCCTGAGTGTTGATTGAAAGGCCGGAACTTGACGGACACGTTTGTACTGCAAATCATTTCCAAATGTCTGAAAAACATCGATGATTCATGAGAGTGGTGGCTGTTATGTCACTAATAATACATGATCACGGCCACGACATCACGGACGCCATTGGTTATATGGATATGAACCTGATCTGCTTGGCTACCGGTCGATATGAGACCGATTCGTTTCGTCACTCTATGCTGAGTCTCGGTGAGAATATCCACCAGGTGGTCGGACATGTTGTACTGAGATATAACCTCGATCAGGTGTTTTATGTACCAGGAGCCATCATCTTCTCTGTACGACCGACGATCTAAACAACACATCCAATCAACCAGAATCCTTACACAAGGCCTAGCCACACACTCACCGGCGTAACACAACGTGTGACGAGCTCCAAAATCTAAACTCACCAATGATTTCTTATAGAATTTTATGATTTCTCAATGCTGAACACAGACCTAGGAGTGAGACTTGTAACTATCGAGCCACTATCTGATTGAATGTCAGATACTGTGCTAATATTTTCATTGGTTGATTTTTCACATAGATTTGACTCCTCCTGAGCCTTTTGTGATCCGCAGTATTGGATGGTGGACTTGGTTGGATATTTGGATGGACTCATTATACTGCCCTGATCTGTAATCTAGCGTCCATTAACCACAGTGCTCTGGGCTCTGACCCGCAGCCGCCTAGAATCTGAGCTCATAACACGGCTGACATGGTGACAAACTTTTCAATGCTGACATGCAACTACACTACTGTTGCATCAGATTTCTCAACAGCATTTCATACATGAAGTGTTATCCATAGAATTTCCCTATAAGTAGTGCTGCATTTTAATTGAGTTATTCTAAGATTAACTAAGATTAACTGATCAGAAGATTAATTTTATGCCACAAGATTAATCTTGTGGCTAGTTAGAGGGCAAATCTCACTGATAAACAAAGAATAATATGCTACAAATATCTGTGAACAAGTATGATTGCATATTTATCTAAGCGACTCACCACCAGTGCATTGAATACCACTAATAACCCACCAAAGATGTTACAGGGATGCTCCTGCAGCTGGTAGCAATGATACTGTTGTGAATTCCAGAGCTCAGAAAATAGTTCGTAGTGGCAAGATTAACTGAAGATTAAAAAATTAGTCGGAAGATTAATCGAGATTAGTTACTTTAAGGAAATGCAGCACTACTTATACGTATGCATTTAGTCATGAAGAAAATTAGGCCTGATAAATGGCTTCTTTTCTAGTTTTGTGTCACTCGGAGATTAGTATGACAAGTAACAGAGTGAGAGAGGACAACTCCGACCCCTGACCTTTAATGGTAGAGTAGGCGATGAGTAGGTCTGCGTCATGCAGGGGTCCAGGCACGAGCACATGGTCAGCTTCCACCTCCATTAGTTCTTCACCAGTGTCATCAGCCGACACGGAGTCTGCCATCACAATGTCCTCCACCCCTTGGCACGCCTGCATTATCAACACTTTGGGCAAACCTGTCAGTGAGATAGGAATACTGTGAGGCAGTTCAGAGGGCATAGGGATGAAGATAGGAAAGAGAAGTAGGGGCTCACAAGGAAGTAATATAGTGTAGTAACAGAGACTAGCAGAGAGCTTGTAGACTTGAAAAACGGAATCCTTTTGTGAGGAAAAAGTTTGCAATCAGGCATGTTGGAAAATATTTATGTTCTGAGATTTTTCGCGAATGTACTTCAACCTCTGTCTGATACAATCAAACCTAAAATAAATTTGGTCCACATCATTTGCAAATCAACGACCTGTGGCTCGATTGCAAATATTCTCTGTTCGCAAAACTCCATTTTACAGTATTCTGTCACATGTCAGACATAATTGCAGTCAGTTTCACCACAGTCAGAATCACTGTAGTCAAATTCACTACAGTCCACTTTACTGTAGTCAGTTTCGCCACAGTCAGAGTTACTGTAGTCAGTTTCGCCACAGTCAGACTTACTGAAGCCAGTTTTGCTACAGTCCACTCTACCTTGGTCAGTTTTACTGGAGTAAATTTACCAGATGTCAGTCATTGACAACTCTGAGATTTAAAAAAACTAATCAGGTAGGTTCTAGCGATAGAGAATCATAGAGCAGAAACTCATTGTAAAGAATTGATAATGGAGTCACTACAATTTACTAGTCACTAATGTGTGACAATCTTCAGGTATAGGAATGTGCCTTCAGTTCTACCGCACAAACCCAGTGAGCTGAGCAGAGTTGTCTGTCCAACATACGATTGCTACGATTGATTGATAGAAATCATAGAACTTACAGCATCACAGGTAATCCGTTATTGCCATTCTTACTGCAATACCGTATACACCATATACACTTCATATACCGTACATATACGCATATACATTCCGTGTACTGTATTTACAAGTATGTATGCTCCGTGTGCTTACCATCCTATATATTAGGGATGGATGCGATACCGGTATCCAATATCTGCCATCTGCCAATATGATAAAACCTGAGAAAATTTGCGTATCAAAATATCGACTTTATCGTAGCGCATGAGATGGAGCGTCAGTACATGGATATGCTTTCAAATGGTCTCACTGTAATCTCCCTATTTGGAAGATTTATTTGAAGTAAATAAAGACTAGTGACTGGTTTCATAGAATCACTGATCATGTCAGAAAAACAATTATCTTCGATGCTGATACCATACACTTTTCTGGTCATCACGAGTAGTTCGATATTTCAATATATCAATCGAGAAGACAACTCCGAAAATGCATGAACATCAACAATTGCACTCCCAGCTCTACTACTATATACACTCATATATACTCTGTATACCGTATATACACGCATATACACGCATGTATGCTCTGTATACCGTATATACACGCGTATATGCTTTGTATACCGTATATACACGCATATATGCTCTTACTGGGCTGACCTGGAATGAGATCTTTTATTTCATTGGTCACGTCATCCACAGGCATCTTGTAATCTTCGCTCTCGTCGTCAAAATACATGTGTAGCGTGTCCTGAAACGATCGTAAACCTGTACCAGACATCGGCAGCACAGATCAAAGCGACTATTCACGCTGACACAGAACCAGATAGTGAGAAATGAGGACATGAAGCCTGCTACGCTCCTCCCACTTCATAGGCTGCCCGTCTCCACAAATCGTTTGCCGGACATAAGCAGACTACGCAGCTCAAGTCTCGTCTAATTTAGCAGATTCTATCAGATGTAGGTGAGTAATAAGTAATGGTACATTAGTGTACGTACATATCTAACATACGTCTCAAACGTACATATCTAACGTACATTAGTGTATGTACATATCTAACATATGTCTCGAACGTACATATCTAACGTACATTAGTGTACGTACATATCTAACATACGTATCGAACGTACGTATCTGACGTACGTATCCAATATACATATCGAACGTACATATCGAATGTATGTATCTAACTTACATATCTAACGTACGTATCAAACGTACGTATTGAACGTACATATATAATGTACATATCGAATGTACATATCTGACGTACGTATCTAACGTACATATTGAACGTACATATCGAATGTATGTATCTAACGTACATATCTAACGTACGTATTGAACGTACGTATCAAACGTACGTATCTAACGTACATATTGAACGTACGTATCATACATACATATCGTACATACATATTAAATGTACGTATCGTACGTACATATCTAACATACGTATCTAATGTACGTATCGTACGTTAGATATATTAAATTGACATGCATACACTACACTCATCTCAGCAATGAGATACGACAGCCTATGTACACTCACCATCAACCAGCACATGTAACCGTACATGCGCTCAACGACCCGCATAATCTAATGCAGAAAATGTTGATCAACAGTAAAACTTCAGAGGAATAAAAATAACGTCATCTAGTATGGACCACACAGCACCCTATTGGCTAACAGCCCACCTAATACATAACACACAGCACCCTATTGGCTAACAGTATATCAATACCTTCTCTCCGTGTGTCAGGATAAAGAGGAACAGAGCGCAATATTTCCTACGCTGTGTCTCCGATCTCACCAGCTGCAGCAATCGTATTAGTCTCAGCTTTGTGATATTTCGCTCCTCCATAACATCGTAGTAGTCCCGCAGCGAATCGCTGGTGAATAGCCCCCTCAGTCGGTCCGTGTCTTGAGTTGAGCCTAATAGACAGAACCATCTCATCTCATACATGTACCACAGAGTAGCAAAAAACAATTGCCAACCGCCAATAAACAACAGTTAGTATCTCATACTCATCAGTAGGGTGAAGCTTGATATATTATATATCTTAACATGTACAGGTAAGAAAGCGAGGATAGACAACTCCAAATACAGCTTCACAGCAGCTTTGAAAAGCATCCCTGCTACACCTCCACACTCCTGATAGGTAAGAGGGTCAAACCTTTTCTGTGCATAGGTGAGTCTACTTTAAACTCGATGTTCACCAGAACTACCAGAGCCTTGGATCCACCTTCAAACAACCTGTAGTGGGCAAGGGTGTCCAGCCCGTCTCCGAATACAGACTCACCGCTAAATGATTTCTCCATCTTCCTCTTCTTAATATTCACTGACAATAGAAAAACCTTGTCTCAAGTGAGCTCATACTGTGACATCAGGTTGTCACATATTGTGACATCAAGTTTGCAGAGTGAAACGCAACAAACCATGAGGGGAGGAACTGGAGCTGACGTGGCCATTGCTGGTGCTGACTCCGGTATCTGGAAAATAAAGGACAGTAATCACCATTGAGAATGCGGCTGTGACGCTGACGCACCGTGTACACATCTACACGCGTACAGTAGGCTGTATGCCATCAGTCACACGATGCCTGTCACGCAATACCTACTTCCTCATAACAATTCAAATAGAGAGTATTTGCTTGTAAACAGTGACACACTTTCTGGGTAGAATGCTAGCTGCCGATAGGTACAGCACTCTCAGTCTAGTAGGAGGTTAGTTGGGAGCCAGCCCAGACTGATTGGAATGAATTCAACATAAACTCCATGTACACTCGATAATTTCAAGTAAATACAGCACACATATGGAGCAGCCTACCTGCCAATCAAGGGCTGGAATGCCATCAACACTAAAACGATCTCCACATTCCAGACCCTTGGAATCGATTCCGATTCAGTTCGTTATTTTTTGAGAACTCCAGAACGAATTCCCATAGCATTCAAACGAATTGGAACTGAACTTGTTGGTCAGCTGTGAACTGAACTGAACTCTACACGCAATAGAAAGAGCTGGTGAACGAACTGAGCTATCTGCTGGAGAATTTTATTGAAGCTATATCTCTGAGTCATCGATAGCACTAGAACTGAACTGAATTCGGCCAAATCTGAGTCTATTCGGAAAGGCTGTCACTGATACAGAATCATGAACTGAACTATATCCATTAGAGAACTGAACTGAATCTATAATTCTGAGAGAGAATCAGAACTGAACTAAATCCTAAAATCAGGGAATCTGCAAGGGTCTGCCACATTCTGAGTATTTTACCTGAGTGTGTCGGTCGGCAGTCAGGTGCTGCTTCAGCTATTATACTGCGGACTTTCTCCGCCGGGTCTACTATCTTGAGATCGTCTAGTATTTGTAGCAAAGCGTCATAGTTTTGATTTTTCTTGATTTTACCTCGGAGGCTTAGTTGATTGATGAATTCCAGTATAGAGACCATTCCTTGCACCTGTCTCCTCGTTAATTCTAAAACATGATCAGCAAGGAATACAATATAATACAATACAATATAATACAATACAATATAATACAATACAATATAATACAATACGAACTCCACTATCTACGGCAGCCTCCATTCATTCATTTACTTGCTTACTGTTTCACTGTGCTTATCTAGTCCATAGCTTCGCCTCATGCTTACTAACATATCACCGTATTGTTGAAAAACTTTCTGTTTCAGAGATGGCTGCCATTTATTAAGGAGCAGAAAGTCACCAATAATAATTTAATTTATGCAGATTTATTTTCAAGTTGATGACATCACACAGGGAATATAGAACATGAGAAAATGAAGTATTTTTAGCACTAGGTTTCATTCAGGTTTACCTATCTATCTGATGGTAATTACAACTCCGCACCGTCTCAGTTGTATCGTATTATACAGAGGTGCATATATCAATCAAGGCACCCAATAGTAGAACATCCCAGTAGTGGATTAATCCAGTAGTAGATTAGTCCAGTAGTAGATTGGGCCAGTAGTATACCTGCCCAGTTGTCAGAGCACCCAGTAGTAGATTAGTCCACTTCTCAAGGTGATAAGTAGTAGTGGCCCAGTAGTAGATAAGCCCAGTTGCCAAGGTACCCAGTAGTAGAGTAGCCCAGTAGTAGATCAGTCCAGTTGCCACGGTATCCAATATTCGGTCTGGAGCAGTGATTTTAATTAGGGGAATCCCCATCCTTACCTAGCAATTACTAGTACAAGAATAGGGGGAAATCAAGAGAATTGGGGAAATCAAGCGACATGCTTCCACCTGGTCCACAATGCCAAGTAATGCATTATGATGGTATCTATGGAGCATCACTATGCTTCTACCTACACAGTACCTGCTCTTTTCTTTCCTGGATCTCAATTACTACTCGTATCTCACCATACATTGGAACTGATGAATGTATGAAAGCAGTACTGTTTATCTATGTCTGGATAGTCGCTGAGATCCTGCCATACCTGCCAACTATCCAGGATTTCCCAGGAGTCTCCCAGAGTTTAGCAGGTAGGATTCAGGGTCAACACATTAATTATTGGTTTCCTAATGTTCTCCAGTGCCTTATTAGACAGACCTTTCTGAGTTGAGTTCAAATATGCCAGAATCAGACCTGTAGGGGGGCAGGAGTTTGGAGCTATGATTTCTCCGAGTTCAGAAAAACTGAATCCCCAGTATTCTCAGCCTCAAAGATTGACAGGTATGGATCCAGGCTCTCTAACGATCAGCAGGATACCTGCTGCCTCCTCTGCTGTCGCAATTGTCACTATTTACTGACTGGTCAGGGACAGTGGTTATATAGCCTCCATTATAACAGGAGGTGATATACTGACAACTCTTGAGGGGATTCTAAACTGCATGATTTTTGAGGATTCTCAAAATTGGGCTTGTAATGCCGCAACCTCAGCCAGTGCAAGAATACTCTGGAATACTCGAGTCAGACTTTAGGAAGAATGAGTACATCGATTGGTACAATTGTAACGCCACGGCAGCTTGCGCCTAATCACAACAAGCAGGTCACTCTTTATGAATTAGTACTACAATAGTCACAGACAAGCCTTCGCATTCTGAGTGACAACATAACATCCACTACATTCCTGCACCAGCACCTCTAGCAGGTACGCTGACCCCTCCCCCCTGCCTGGGCATAGCGAAGCAGGAAGAGATGTGCTCACTGCACCGTTGTCCACATGCGCTGATACTCTGGTCAAAATCGCACCCATCTGCAGTGCTGGTGTAGTAGTAGTATCTTATTCGGCAGTGATAAGCTGAACTTCTAGCTAAATTTGATAAGTATGACCATCAAGTGGTTTTCATTGGCAGTAGATGTGATTTATCTTTAGTATAGTAAGAGCAAATGTCCTGCACAGGATCACTGATAAGGTGTCATCCATACCTCATCTCTTCTACATCCAAGACGTACTCACAAAGCATTCCCGGTGACATTTCGCCACATAAAAATGCTCAGCATACCCCTGAGCATCAGTTGTGAGACATGGTGCAGTCATTTCATCCATAGTTTACGACCTCACAGGGGAGGATAACTCAAACAATTTTATGGGGGAGGTTCCAGATGCCTCTTGTGGAAGAACACACCTCTCCACACATCCAGTCCCTACCGCTATTCCACTCAAGTGTGTTATGGGCTGCCTATAGACTAGAGTAAAAAATATCTCCACTTTTTCCAATGAGAGTCGACAGCAGCCGTTAAAGTCACCGAAACCCAGTAGTGCAGTCATACAGTAACTCAACAAACTTTCTAATGGTATTCGACAGCATTGATATGATCCAATGGTATCACCATAGTTCAGCATGGCATCGCGTTCTACATTCGGTTTGTTTATCATGCGTGCATTATCTATTACGTGATACAACCTACGCCAGGTATAGTCGGCCACGGATCCCAAATGATCATCTATCATATAAGTCAGATACTAGTGTGGTGCGTACAGTCTGGAATGCGTACGTCAAATGCGTACCATACAAACTTACTTATTCTCTCATCAGTAGCGTCAGCACAGTAGTTGATCATATCTTTCACCTCTGTTTCGATCAGGTCTTGCTGGAGGCATTGCAATATTCGGCCGTGTAGGTTGCCAGCCATAATAATTCAGTTCGTTATTTTGGTAGGTGTGAAGGAGCGATAGGCGTATAGAACCCCGGGTGCCGGCTGATGCTACCTTCCGCTGGATATGTGCATATCGTAGTGTTGTAGACGATTCCCGATGCAGGTGAAACGACGCTGAGTAGGACAGAATATCCGCAGTCTCGTAAAGTTCGGATTCGACCGCACAACATGCAGGTAGATGGGCCTTACATTCCCTATCAAAAATCCAATTTCAATTTATTCACCCTGATTGCCTACTTTTCTGAGTCATTATAATTTGACCATTATAGAACGATAGCATATCGTGGCGTAACTACGAATTATGTAGATGAAAGCAATCGCATTCTCTGCTCGACAGCCAGTAGTTGATGCGTTACAGCAGTCATGGCGATAAAATAAAGAGGGGAAAACTCTTGAATTGTTCGTTGATGCATAGCTCAAGCATATATACATGGATAAGAATCAGAAGTTGGACATTTAGTGGCACACCTAGACCAGGAGTGGATCACTCATTGCGCAATCAAATGAACTAAAATTCTACTGTACATTCCGTATCTTTCAACCCAGCAAAACGGCGCCAATGACTCCTTACTACTTTTGAGACCGATATAATGCATATGCACGCCAAGACGGCTAAGAATACAATGTGGGTAATTCGGCAGTGCAGTGATGATGCAGAGGAGGTTTCAGAGTAAAAATTTGCAACTTAATCGACATGAAATAAAACTAAATTGTATATTAGAAAAAAATTATGATGGCAACTATCCTTTGAATGGAAAATCATGATTAAGATCGCATGTCCTATGGTGATGGAAAAAAATTCACAAATACACATAGCTATGATGAATGCATAAGACTGCGATAATCAACTGTGCTGTACAGAAATGGAATTGTTGTAAAACAGCATGTGAATGTGATACATGCCTTTAGACAAAACATTATGAAAACAATGACAACTAAAAACTAATGATGAAACCCTATTTCTTAAAACAGATACTTGCGTTTTTCATAAACTTTATCAACTAAAAATAAAAATTATCTGAAATCATAGAAAATTTAAAACTTGCAAAAAACTTTGATTGCTAAAACAACCAGCACGATGAAATGAAATACTTTCTTGCAGTTTGCTCAGATAAAAATTCTAATGCAACAGTTCTGCGATGACCTTTGCTGACCTTCGCTGACCCTTGAGCTGTTTGAGATTGTAATCAGCATGCAGAGCTGAGCCTTGTACCGGATAGATGGCCTAACATTCTATAGCAGGTGCCTTTATGTATCATAAGTACAGCCTTCTCCTCAAGGTTGACTGTAGAACAGGCACCTGTCTAACACGTCTCTTTATTCTGTTCACACCAGCCTGCAAAAGGAATAAAGTAAAACAGTTGAGTGTAAAAGCGCCACTGTTCTTACTTCTTACTCTTACTTCTTACTCTTACTTCTTACTCTTGCGTGTGAGTGGATGAGAGTAAACATACTTTTGTCACACATTTTGCAATCAAGTTATGTAATGCTGGGGCTGTTGTGGAATTGGAAATATCCGGATCTACTGTACACTAAACTTTGTCAGTTCCAGGTTTCGCAAATATTTTTCATCCGCCGAAGTGTATGATTGCCGGACAGTCAAAAACATTTTTATGCACACAAATTTTGCAATGCGCGATTCTTTATATGCATTATTTGTGCTGAAAGATTATTTGTTTCACATTCCAATAACAATAATAAGAATATAACAATATATAATATATGATAATATAACAATAATATTTACTCTTACGACACTAGGAGTTGCAACCTGGTTCAAGGAAAAATCTTTATAGCAAAGTCTGGAGGCCATCAAGAAAAAATATTGACATTGGGCAGTATTTTAACATGAATGGCGCAGCATTACATCGCTCTATTACTACTTCATTTTCCTACACTTGCAGCATCAAAAACTGGTCTTTAGTTCATTAGGGTGATAGTTGGAGACGCATTGCTTACTTATGATATCATTTTACCGAGAAAGGTGAGTGATAACTTTCAAAATCCGAGCTACAAGGCAAAAATCCAAGTGAGTCAAAGAAAAAATGAAATCCGTCCTTTTGTCCTTACGCAAGCTGAAAATCCGAACAGGATTAAGTTCGAATAGTTGAGATCCCTGATTACATTGACAACTGGTATTCTTTGTTCCAGTCACAAGTAGGTGCAACAGTCTCACCTCATCAGGAGTAGCCGAACCGGCTTTGCCGAGTTTGTTTGTCACCCTGAGGTGTACCTCAGTCAGAATATCAAGGATATGGTGAGAGGCTGCCATCTCGTCGAGGCACTGCGTGACGTGACGAATGTACCACGAGCCAGCCTTCTTGTTTCTGTACGATCTGAACCCTAAGATTGTAGAACACAAGACACTGTAAATAGTCCACAAGTATAAATCTCAGCTGAGATTTATTGTAACAAATATCAGCTGCTTAGTGAGTCGTATACTGTTGACTGGAATACTTTCTGAGGAAGATTTTTTACAAATATTCATAATTGCAAAAAAATATGAGAGCAAAATTTCAATGGAGACGAGATGGTAGTCATGAATCTTAGCAAAAATGGTTTGATGGCAAAAATCTTTCAGTGTAGTTTTCTGCTGCAAATATTTTCCAGTGCAAAAAAATTCCACTCTACAGCATATAAAGCAGCGAGACAGGGTGAACTAAAGCAAGGTACCACTGCACAGATATTTGGTACAGTCCATCGATGAATACATTGAAAATGAGAACAATTTTCCATTCCTGTCGCACATATTCTGATATTACGCTGATAATAATTACTATAATAATTACAATGATAATAATTATTATAATAATAATTACTATGATCATAATTACCATAATAATAATTACTACAATAATAATTACAATGATAATAATTACTATAATAATTACAATGATAATAATTATT
>ERZ1740065.1726-NODE-1726-length-13308-cov-11.017732_pt1 | contig 13308 bp, 10 predicted proteins | sample MGYA00581738_ERZ1740065 | MGnify/ENA primary metagenome ERZ1740065 (study PRJEB43018, sample SAMN04849749) | marine metagenome | isolation source: floating plastic debris | place: Pacific Ocean | collected 2008-09-01 | study: EMG produced TPA metagenomics... | reverse complement strand
AAAAATCCATACTTGTGGTATTTCTCTGCACCAGTATCTGTCTGCACCAGTATCTCTCTGCACCAGTATCTCTCTGCACCAGCATCTCTCCGCACCAGCGCCTCCTAACATTTGCACTACTGTTTCAGGATCCGCGAGAGAGGCTGATCCTAACCCTGAAGAAAGAGATTAAAGTATTGAAGACAGAGAATCAGTTACTCAAGGATAAGATGCACTTCCCAAACACTCTGACAGATGACTCGTCTGCAAACAGACTTGTTGACCAATCAGGTTAGCTTTTACAATATAATACACGCGTAGGTATGAGAGCCTGTATGTAGAGCTCAAGTGGCAACGAGTAGCTTCATTGGCAGGTGTCTGTATGCAGGTGTCTGTGTGCAGGTGTCTGTGTGCAGGTGTTGTTTCTTTGTGTTCCTCGAAGTCAGATTACGACTTTCGATATAATTATTATTCTGTAAAAAAAATCTTTTGTGAATTAAAATATCTTGTGATCGAGCTGTCAGTCATCAATTTGCGCGTTTACTTAAGATGTCATTATATGAGGCAAAGGTTGAAGTACGATCGCAAAAATTTTACTACATGCTTGATCGCAATGAATGTCCACGCAAAAATTTCCATTTAACAGTAAAGATTGTTGTTGTTGTTATTATTTTAGTACTATTATTATTATTATCATCATCATCATCACGTCGTGATTGTCAGGTGGTTCGGAGGCGAGTGGGATTGACGCAGGCGGAGGGGCTATGAAAGGTGAACCCTTTGTCTTACAGAATCCAGACCTGTATGAGATGCTGCAGGTAAATATTCATTCATAAAACAAATAAATTTATATTGTTATACATATTCAATTTATTCAATTAAATAATTAATTTATTCATGCAATAAATCTTTTCACCGCAGCGAAATTTAAATTTTGAGGGCGGCATTATAGCCCTTGTATTGTTATATAGCGAACCTGTATTTGTTTGAATTCAGGAGTACATGATAGAGAATGAGGGTTTGAGGAATGAAAACAGCGAATATCTACAGTTCAGAGATCGAATGAAGCGCGACCAACAGTACATCGCCAGGGAGAACGATAGACTCGTCAAAAAGATCGAGGAGCTCCAGCGGTGGGCGGAGATCTACCACAGCTATCAGACTGTCGATGTCTTATCAATGCTCTGACGAATTCTCTACTTTATCCTCTTCAGCTTCATTCTCTCTGGAGATTCGGTAATACCAGCTCTCGGCATAAATAGCACCTCCTCCTCCAGACAAAACTCGCTCGTCGACTCTCACAGTGGCATGAACAGCGCGTCGAGCAGCAGTACTCTTCGGAGTTATCATTCCGTGCCCGATGTCTACCATGCAGCCAGCCTCAGCGGCACTCCTGTCCTCTACTCGCACTCCAACTCTCCAGTCCTGCGCAAAGTGGTATGGCGGAGTACCACAATCATGGTAGGACGACTCCTAATACCCACACGCAGTACGATAGTTTGCTGAATGTTTCAGCCCTCTGGAATCGGACTGCCGCCAGTGAAGCACAAGAGTTCGCCAATCGGCAGTAAATCCGGTCCCTACCAGCCGTTCTTACCGAATCAGCCAGTCCGCTTCATCAGACCTTCACCTCCTCTCAGTAATGGCGTCCCTCTTCCCCATGGGTATGCATATCTGGTGGTACTGTATTTCCTGAATTTAATACCATGGATATGAGTATCTGGTGGTACTGTATCTCCTCGATTATAATGTATATGTCTAAGGAAGGGAGCCTACCATAAACCAGTGTCAAGCGAAATTTTTGAGCTGCGAGATTTCTGATTTATTGGCCTATGCACCTGGGCATGTCATATAGTGGAGAAAATACAGTAGCTATAGTAGCGAGCCGTCAATCCATCCATACGGATATGAATCAAGTACAGGATTCTGTTACAGACCAATCAACTCGTATGCCCAGAAGTTTGAAGTTTCCAGGTCTGTCGGTGCTCTCAATACCTTCCACAATTCTCAGCCAATGAATAGAATTATCAGCAAACCCCCGACTGGCGTGAGTCCTCAGGCTCCCAGAGGAGGGCCGTCTCCACCAGTGCTCTTACCTGGCAGCTATCCTCTGCCTCCTAAGGCTACACCACCCCCTCAACAAGGTAAGTATTGCCGTCCAATCAGATTTCTAAGTGTAGACCCATCGCTATGTTGGCCTTTATATGAAAACACAGGTGCTCATAACTCCCCGCCTGTGAAGAATGCTCAACTAGATTTCAATGAACAACTGAAACAGGATCTAATGCTGCTGGAGGGAGAGATAAAGACTACTCAGGAAGCTCTGACCACGACGAGATGATCATGACCACCTGCCGAGCTCACACCGCCGTCTCTCCCTAAACTACTGATTGGCAGCCTATTGACTTATGGATGAACTAGACCTGTACTGTTTTTCTGCTGAGGCTGGAACCGATCCTTTCCAGCCAGTGATATTTGAAGAGCCACTTGTAAAATACTCAGCATTGGCTTGCTGACCTTACAGCCAACACACTATTCCTCTTTATTTTTCTAGATGCTCCATTGACTGCTTGTGACAACGTATTGGCTCATTTGGTACACCTCATTATTTGATATGCATCACAGCGTATTCTGTACCTTCACTTTTGTATAAGAGATGCCGGTATTTTGGTTCTTTATCATTCATTAATACGATCTAAAAGATATCAATCTGCTCATGCTCACTGCTGACTATAGTATAGTTGTTGATCAGTGCATTGATGTCTTCATTACTGATGGTATGTAACTGAGGTATGAACTGGATTAGAAATCAATGGCTGATGCTGATACTATCAGAATGTCCTACAAATTTTACCAATAGACTCCATTGATAACCAGTTTCCTATGATGGCTAGATTCTCACCATGAGCTCCTTTCACAGCATATAATTTATTTTAATGTATTGAGGTCATCAAAATAATTTTGTCCACGTATCAATTATAGGCCCCTAAAATACTAGTTGTGGAGAGAAAATTTCACACGAAGGCTTTTTCTTGAGCCTTTACCAAGAAATTCGTGTACTAGTATAGAAGTAAACTATACAGGTTCCTTGGCCGTTACACCCGTATACGCGAACGCCAGAAAAACCACCTACGGGATTGTCTTCTCTCATCATATTTTACGTAGCTATTCGAGGGGTTTTCGTGATGAGCTATAACGAGCTGCTCGATGTTTGTTTTAGAATACGGAACCTTATCGATTGTGACCATTTGTAAGTGCGTTGCTCATTTCGCTCGTTGACAGTTGATAATAAGTTATCGTGGGATGGTTCTTCCTGATGCTTTATGACGGAGTCATGCTATCATAATAAGGAAACGAGAATAATCACGCCAAATCTGCGCCGCTCAGCATATAATATATGATATCTTGACGCTTTGGAGTGATTCAAACTAACAGCATCTGACTGTCAACTCTATCTAGTAAGTTACTTTGCACTCTGTCTGTTTCGCAACAATCCTCCTTTATCGTCGCCAGTTTCAGTTCTAGCGCCAACTCACCGTAGCTATTTTAGATTGCACTTTATTTTAGGCTCTGGTGAGACATGAGCACGAACTAGCCTTGAAAGCGACACTCGGTACCATCGACATATGAAAGTTTTGTTTATCTCACTTCAAACGTCACAGTCGAAGTAAACAAAATGCTGCAACAGATTATCAAAGAGATGTACGTAGATCCGGATCTACTAGCCGAGTTATCCGATGACCAGAAGCAGCTCATATTCATAAAGATTCGAGAGGTGAGGTACCTGCAAGTGGAAATATATTGTATGGTCATGAGTTGTATCAGTAAACTCTGCGTGTACATACATGCTCCATGTTAGAAGAGAGAGTAGTAGACCGATTTCATTGTAGCTACTCTATCTTCTAACAAACAGCCAATTCCAGCTACACTGCTATAGCACAATATCTTATTTAGTTTTTCTTTTATCTTATTATAACTAACCATGTACATGCTCTGTATATACTCTGGTGAAAAGATTTGTAAGTGTAACATGATTATCAATGTCCAGAATAGTGGCTAGGCTGTTGATGAAGGGTATACGTATGTACATGAGGGGGAGGATGACACAAGGATCTGTGTCATTAGACTGTCGTTTGAAATGAACACTTAATAGTAGATTGTTGATTTGTTGTTAATCTAACAACTCATATTGGTCTATCTTGAAGGAGCAAATCAGAAGGTACAATGAGTGTGAAGACAAGCAAAGTAAAGGAAAATCAGCCGCCAAAACTTCGAAGAAAAGTATGATTATATCACGATGATGAATTCTGTCTGTGCTGATCATACCATCCATGTACTCACCCGGTATACAGTAGAATTCCTGATAATTTCCAGGATTTTATAAACAGGTGTGAGCAATAGGCTTGTCAAATCTCTCATATTTCCTGGGACCCTCCAGTGATTTAGCTGCCAAAATTAGGGCTGAAATTGTTATTATTGGTTTCATATTGCTATCCTGTGGTTTATTGGTTATTGGTTTTTGTCATCCTGTGGTTTATTGGTTAGATAGGCTGAGCTGAGCTCCAATATGGCAGAATGTTGTAGCTGTGGAGGGTACGGAGCTGCGGCTTCGCAAAGCTCAAGAAAACTGAATATTCAGTATTTTTGTCTAAGTATATTGTGAGATTCAGGAAGTGGAACATGGAGCTGGCTTGCTGGGATGTGAAAGCTGTTATTTTTGGCTTCATGTTGAAGAGTAGTTGGTTGGTATGCATACACTGCGGCCATAGCTAGAACTGCCATTGATGTTTGGCTGTGAATCACAGTCTAATCTAGAGTTGATTGTGCTCTTACAGCAGTCTAGCTTTATCTCAGAATGGCATGAGGTTTCCGTTTTATCAACTGGCTGTTTTATGTATAGCGATGAAGTCTGTATCGTTTCTGATGGGCGCTGATGAGAACCCATGGGTTTGGGTCATGGGCGATCATACTACTGACAAGAGCATAGACCAGATTCTAGAGGAAGAGGCAATTCAGCGTGCCAACCAGAAAGCTGAGAGAGAGGCTGAAGAACTTAGGTAACGTATTGATGCCCTGACGAAACCCACACTGTTGCAGTTTTTTACCCATCCCACAATCCCCTGTTTGTAGGCTGAAAGAGGAGAGAGAAGCAGCAGTAAAACTGCGGGAGGAGGAGCAGAGATTGAAAGAGGAACAGAAGAAGCTGGAAGCACAGAAGAAGTTGGAAGCGCAGAAGAGCAGTTCCAAGTGTGTAAATTACTAGACCTGTCCAGCCCTGGATTTTATGTAGGTTTAGTTTGTTGGCCTTGGATGTGGACAATATTATATTATACAACTGGGGTTAATGGACGCTGTAAATAGTAACCGTCCCATTGATCGCTACTCACTGCACCCAAATACTAACCTGGGCTAGTAGTTTACTGCTAGAGCACCGTGCCCTGTCCTAGTACTACCAGGTACCCTATGTCAGGCTGTGTGGCCGCGTGGCGGCCTGTGCCAGCCAGTGCCCGCCGATGACAGCTGACTACGACAGGAGTTATTAGCTGGTGATTAGTAATTAGCTGCCAGATGTCTTATCAGAGAGATGAGTTTCAATGCCACTGCGGTAGCTTCCTATCATCTACAGCTCACTATCAGCTATGCTGTTACTCACGTGTCAACAGTCATTGTGTTATACACACCGTTATCAGTAATCGGCAGTGTGGCTGGAGTGGTTTACTGCTCCTTTCCTATCTGTAACAAAGCTACACCACCTGCTGCCTGGGCTTACTATGTTGCCAAGGTCAGACCTTGTTTTACAGGTCCGTGTTCAGCTTGCCCAAGAAGAGCGAGAAGGCGAAGAAGCCAGACGCTCAGGAGCAGATCTCCAAGTTGAAGGTCAGTATTTAGTAACGGAAGGCTAGCATTTGTTACATACTTTGATTCGCTGTAAGCTTTGTATTATTGACCGATCAGCTGCTCACTGTCGTACGCAGCCGTCACTATTGTGATCATGTGATGTTCTGTATGTCTAGCCTTTGAATCTGTCCGACAACAAGCAGGTAAAACACTCCCGCTGTCCTAACAATCACTCATACCACTACCACCACCTTATGACCTTGACCTCCCATTTCCCCTCAAAACCACAAAATAGCCTGTGAATCTCTCAATGGTACGGCCAGATAGATTTGGCCACCCATCGTTCTCACTTCAATCTCACCAAAAAGCTATGGTGTAGATTTTAGTCACGTTTTCTCACTTATCAACAAAACTTTTTATGTTCAATTTAGTTTAGTATTTGTAACATAACAGCACACTATCTGTCTATCATAGTGTTCGAGCAGTCTACTAACGGTGGGTGGGGCTGGTAAGGGGGAGAGATTGAGTTTAATTAGTGTCTGCGGCTGTCAGTGTATAGTCACCACTCTCTGGTTGTCGGTTATTTCAGCCCGCTAAGAACAGAGTTTGCGAAGAGCATTCTTCAGTCAGCACATACAATGGTAACGACAGTAGCGTTGCAGCGGGCGCTGTCGAGTCTAAAACGTTAGAGCTTGACGGGGAGGTGTTTGATCTAACATCTCCTAAACCAGCCTGTAAAGTCACCATCTGCCAGTTTTGTTTCAAGGTTTGAATAAAGATTGGTGTTCATTGTTTGCGCTGCATGTCAGGGGGAGACAAACCCTATAATGGAGAGGAATCGGCTAGCCAGCTTGCTTGCTCACGTTGTGTTGCTGTTTTCTGCTGTATAACCTTGTTCAGTTGATAGTAGCCTGCTCTCTATACATGGGTCTGCTCAAATAGGCGGTTTATCAGGTATCAGGGCTGGCGGATTAGTACGGATAAGCTTGCATGTCTGTCTGCTATGCATGTCACTGTGTCTTCAAACCTCTATTATACTGGTGATGTGGTATTGACCTTTGCATGACCTCTACAGGAGAAGAGTGAGAAGGCTCGCCTGTCACGTGAACTCTCCTACAGAGAACTGAAAGAGAAACGCGCCACCGAAATACTCAGCGACTTCCACAAAACCAAGGCATTGTGGGAGAAGAAGGCGGTCGAAGAAAGTCAGCAGCTGGATTCGGCATGGGTTCAGCAAGGTGTGTACGTCTGCCTCTGACTTAGCCATGAGTCAGTTGTAGCTCATAGTAGTGAGGGGGTGGGTGGGAGAGAGCCGCTTAGTCAATATGAACCCTGGCTATAGTGCAATGACAGGAATATTCTACGTATTATTGAGGTAGGCCTATAGTCAGCTGAGTAGGTAGAGAGTCAACAATCATCATTCTCGTTGCTAGGGGCAACAATAGCTATAGTTTCACATACACAGTGACAGTGCCGGTCAACGTTTATTGTGTGTGTATGCAGCTGTTTGTACAGTATCGGGTAAGCGGTGCCCCCCACCACCACCTCTCCCTCTACCGGCGATTACACCCCCTCTCTGATTCACTCTCATATTGGGAAGTTAAAATGAGATTCAGACGTCAGAGTCATGCTATCTGAACCAGAGTAATCCTCCCAGCATTAGCAACTACTACGGAACTACGATGACAGTCTCTCCTCCAGTTCAATGACACGAGTGGCTAACAATTCGTTATTGTAGAGAGAAAGGCCAAGCAGGCTGAGTCCAATCTTAGGAACCTTGCCAAGTCAGCCCGAGAGGACTACAAGCGTAACAGCCTGTTACGCCAGCACCGACCTCTACACGGCTCCAGGGAGGTCTTCAGAGAAAGTGCTGTACTCCTCGGCCATGCATTGACTGCTGTAAAGCCAAGGTAGCATTCCTCTGTCCCCTGCTCCTTCCTCAACCTCATCACCAGCCCCTTCCTCTAACCTTTACCCCTTCCTTTCTGCTCCCCCTTTCACAACCGCTGTTGCTCCCCCTCTGTTCCTCCTTCTCTGTTCCCCCCTCTGTTCCTCCCTCTCTGCGCAATCGCCCCTATAAATGCCTCGCTTTCATCTCCATCTCCTTCATTTCCAATGGTGCCCATGATCTGCTGCTGTCAACTTTGGTTATCATCATATTGACAGTCAGCCTAACAAGTCTCGACCAGCCCGTCCCAACTCAAGGAAAGACGCAGAGCTTTGGTTCCTCAATGAAGAGAAGCCGAAGAAGGTGGTGATGGACAGCAGTGGAGCTGTTGAGCCTTGGTTCCATGGTGAGCAATCTGCAGTATTTATCCTTGACCTCATTGTACTATCTGATTTGTCATTAGCTATGTATCAACGCTGTTTACTGCATTTCAGGCCTGATATCTCGAGATGAGGCCGAGGCGTTGCTTCAAGATAAGCCTCCCCATTCATTCTTAGTAAGAGTCAGTGAGAAGATCTGGGGCTATGCCATCTCGTACAAGGCTGGAGATAGATGCAAGCACTACCTGGTGGATATCAGTGAAGGCGGCTACCAGTTCTTTGGCACCAATCAGCTGTGTCACACCACTCTCAACCACCTGCTCGATCATCACAAGGTGAGAGAACTTGGGACCTTGCGTGTCATTGATGGCTATGACCCGAGTACTGGAGTGCTAAGAAGTATTTCATAACTTGTCTGAGCCTAAGAGCCTTACAACATGAACAATAGTGATGTTTGAGACAATCTCCTGACCTATGCGAGACTGTAGGCAATGAATCCAACTGTCTGCAAACTGGTAGCCGCAGACACCTGCATCTAATCTCAGTTCTAGTCCTTGTTTGCTAGTGCCTCACACCAAACTTTCCAGTCTGGTGCAGACACGAGTAGGCTGGAGTGTTTGATCACAGATGACTAGTGTGGGTAGGAGTTGCCAAAGCTATTTCTATGGTTGTGTATTTACCTTGCATCAATGCCCACCTTCAAACAGCTATGGACCATCTTACCAGCTGCAGTGCAAACGCCTAGTTTACTTCTTTAGAGCCGGTGGTCTGTATCGGCCTTGCAGCATCAGTGGGTTTTCATCTCCTTATCAGTCAATTCATTACGTAATAATACCGCAACTTATGTAATGGCGGTGAGGCAATGGGTGACCACTGTTGTTCCTTTGTTACAGAATCACCCAGTCTCCACAGCCGGTCAAGAGCTGCTCCAACTTCCCGTCGGACAATCCAAGACGCCTCCAGACTACGCTAGTCTGTTCCCAGAGCTCCTCGAGAGCACAAGCCTCTGAGAACAGACTATACTAGCCTCAGTTCCCAGAGCTCCTGGAGCCTCTGATAACATCCCAATCCTGACCATACTCGACCAATTAGAGCCTAGTTTGTTTTCTATCTGACACCGATTTCATTATAGTTGTTATTTAAGTTTTTCTCATCATTCCCGCTCAACCTGACACTGATAACTTGTAATACTTCCAATTTAAGGTTTTTAGGATGCACAATATTTTTATGCTACAGCTCCTCAAAGCATATTATCATCTGTCACACGTAAGTAGACTCCATTGTTGTTCATTGAATTAACAGTTTATTAGACAAACAATGATGAACCCACGATCAGAATGAAAGTTATAACAAAAAATATCAAGGACACTTATACATATAAGACAACATCATTGACACCCCAGGCTACACTGACAACTAATGATGGCATCGGATATAGTGTGTGCCTTCCCACAAGTCAACAGAATACCAGGATAGATGCGGATAGTAGGATAACACTTGGGACTAGATAAGATGAAATTCTGCCTTCAGATCTGGCATATTCACTACAAAATACAGAGGAGTGGAATTATAGATAGGAAGAGCAGGTAACAGAATCCTTGCAGTAGAACAGCTCCCAGGTAACATTGATTAGAGGTGATGCTGAACTGCTGATAGAGCTGTATGACAACTGTGAAAAATCGATGAAGCATAGAATTTGTGTGTTTGTGCTCTCAAATGGCAGGTACATGTGCATCATAACTATGGCGCAGAGCAGTTGACTCGCGACTGCAGGAAGTTCTGTCTGGAACCGAGTGCGTTCCCTTGACTACTGTAGAACAGGAAATTTTTGTATTTGTTTAATTTTTGTTTTTGAGAATTTTCGGCTGATCGCAAAAATTGAACACACAAATGTTCCTTTGTTTCATTGAATGTCTATACACTACCAGCAAGAAATGAAAAAATACGTTTTCGCAAAATTGTATCACAAACTAAAATGCAAAGATTGTGCTCGCAAAAATTTCCTGTTCTACAGTATAAGACAAACTATAAGTAAACACATCGGTGTAGATGGAGCTCATTGAAAACATGAACTGTTGACCTCCCTCACCTCCTACGAAATATAGTCTTATAGTCAAGGGAATACATCATGAAATTTGATCGGGATTTGAATACGTAAGTCCAGTGTGTATCCATGGGTGCATTATGTCACCCACAAAAACTGCAAAGGTATCTCCAGAAGTATCTCTATGAGCGCCTGTGTAGCGACTACTATATTTATAGTGCAGATAGACAATTATTATAGGAAGTAGACAAAAATATCAGACAGAACGTGAGGTAGGCCTCAGATACAGGTGACAGCAATGCTACATATTGTACATGCGCAGCTAATTCAGCGACGTGTTTGTAAGATGAGAGGAAAGGTGAATGAAATGATAGGATATAGAACCCAACGTTGAAAGACTTACTGTGATGAGATTCTTGACTACAAAATCAGGCAGCCTTTCTGGTCTTTGAAAGGGTTTTCGTTTTGTTGGAGTCCGGATACAATTGGATCAGTTGCTTCCAATTTGAGAACGAAGGCTACTAAACTACAATTCACATGCCAAGTAAATCAGAATGCAGAGAAATAGCGCGTTCATAATCAATGGCCAATTTCATAGCTGGTCAGTTACAGTTCGAACATGTTTATATGTATGTCTACGCAAGACCGTTTCAAAAAGCTATCAAACTTTCGTGTGTAGCTAAATTACTTACTCTCCCAAGGAAACAGATAGTTTTTCTCGATTCAGTACAGCCTCAACTCGAAGCTGTTCAACTTGTAGGTCGAGAGGAACATTCTGAGCAGCCATATTAGGTTTTAAAAGAACTGGAACTCGGAAGAATAATGGACAGCAACAACGGAGAGAGCCTAATAAATTTTTCAGGACGATCGATAACCTTACTCCGAGAAACTTTTATAGTATCGAACTTATTTTATGCCGTACCGGAATAAGAGTATAGAGCATATAGTAAACGTAGGAGGTGCGATTATTAATATCGACTAATCCACTTAGTAGCGTACTGCGCTGCGCTTGTGGGGAACGGTCAAGGATGCTGGATGCACAGAGTAGGACAACTCCACAAGGGTCTATTGACATGAAAAGGTAACTCCAGAGAGTACGGGCAATTCTAGTACCATGGTTTCTGTCCACATCCACAACAACCATCCATTATTAGAATTAGTGAATGTAGCTGCCAAGTCATAGAATACATTCCGATACTAATATTATTATAGTGAATTCTCACACTTTATTTTGAGAACATGGTGTAGCACCAAAGCATAGAATACAGCCCTACAGATACTCAGCATTGACACAAGGAAAAATGACCAATTGGTAATAAATTCAAGATAAGACACAATCATACTGAGAGTAAGAAAATGCAATACATAGTAAGGTATAAGATTCAGAGTTAGAGTGTTAAATATTATAGAGTGGAAGATCCGTCTGTTTCACCAAATGTTGGTTTGTCCCGCAAACCTGGGGTGGTAATATTGCTGCATCATTGACTACTACTACCACACTGACTATCGGTACAGCAACAGATACTGTACACTGTTCACACTTGGCTACAGAGCCACATCATTCAACCGTCTGTCAATGCGGCGCATTTATTGGTATGCAATCAAGACTTGAGCACGAAGACCTTGAGGACCCGCCGAGCTTTCTCTAAATCATTATCAACAGCCCTCAGCGCTGCCCTCGCTGACTGGGGCTCGTATCCTTCTTTCAGCAGTATGTCCAGGCAGCGGTCGTTGAGCCTGTCATGGCCGGCGTACGATGCCGAGGAATGCTCACTACTACCGGCGTAGCCAAGGTGATGATTTGAAAAGTCGCCTTGAAATCGGTCAATGGTGGAGGATTTGTTACTCCTCGGCAGCAGCGGCGGTTCGTTGCATTCGCTGTCAATGCCACCCAGTAGATCTGAAATGAGTCAGCAGCGATTAGAAGTGAGAGAGATGCAGCAGTAGCCACTCGTAGTCATAGTCCTAGACAAAGCTGAGATTAGCTATGACTCATTGGCCAGTGGTGAATTGACTACTGGTGACGCTGTCATAGCAACCGACCAAAACTTTCCACAGCAGCTGGTAGGTAGAGTCACTGATGGTGTAGTGAATGACATGATATAAAATGGACAGATCATTATGAATGGATGACATGTGCTTGCAGGCATGCTCACAAGTCGTGTACACTGCATCACAGGCTGTGATATCATCTCTCTGCGTACAACCAAGCAAAAACCCACCGAAAGAGTCTCTGTCAAGGTCAAGCGGCAGAGAGTTGAACTCCTGATGGGGGTGGGTGTTTGTCATTGAGCGGCCATTGACGGTGAAATGGTCCGAGTTGTCTCGTCTGTGTCTGTATAAACACAAATAAAACCACTCACCAGCCCAATCGCACATTCCATGAGAATCAGGACATCTGTATAAGTAGGTCAGGTATGGCGAACCCAAACTTACTCGCTACGCATAGACACAGAACATGGTATATGCAGCATACGGGACTGAATCCTAAACCTCGCGAATAATCAACACAAGCGTGTTTCCTCAGCAGCGTGCCTTCATTCGGAATACGACGGAATACGACAGGTATAAATATCAGCATCACTAGAATGCACCATTCTGTATTCGCCTTTATCTTCATATCAGGGGTTGACAAGAAACTAGACCATTTTGCCATCTCATAAAAATTGCTGCAAAATACTTTTCTCTAGATAATAAACATATCTGTCTACCCGGCCTGCCCGATCTACTCCGTCTACTCTGTCTACCCGGCCTGCCCGATCTACCCCGTCTACTCTGTGTTAAATTCATCTACTTGACTTACTTGGCTGTTTTGATACAGATATTATTGGATAAAAATCAAAATATGATTGAAAACTAATACCGTATGCAGTAAATAGAGGTCAATGATACAAACTGATAATTATAACTTTTCTCTGATCCATAGCTCCATTCGCACTGCTCTAGAAGAAATAGTGGGAGATATGGAGACAGGGTGAGGTAGGTAATGAGAGTGAGGGATGGATGGAGGGAGTGAGGGATGGAGGGAGTGAGGAAGGGAGCATGGGAGAGAGCGAGGAATGGATGGAAGGAGCAAGGGAGGGAGCGAGGGAGGGAGGGAGGGAGAGTGAGAGGGGTAGAGGGAGAGAGAGGGAGGAGGAGAGGGAAGAAGATGGATGAGGGGGGGGGAAGGTGGAGGG
>ERZ1740065.1725-NODE-1725-length-13308-cov-11.704746_pt1 | contig 13308 bp, 15 predicted proteins | sample MGYA00581738_ERZ1740065 | MGnify/ENA primary metagenome ERZ1740065 (study PRJEB43018, sample SAMN04849749) | marine metagenome | isolation source: floating plastic debris | place: Pacific Ocean | collected 2008-09-01 | study: EMG produced TPA metagenomics... | reverse complement strand
TTCCTCCTATCTCTTTTTCACTCCTATTTCTCGTTCACTCCTCTCTTTCGATCTCTCCTTTCTCTCGTTCCCTCCTCTCTCTCTTTCCCTCCTCTCTCTCACTAACTGATGCGCATGTCCAGCAGCTTGCTTATTAGCCTAAGCTAGTGCATGCTGGGCGCTAGCAGGTAATCTCTAATGAGTATCAGTGTCACTCTGTTTGAGTTTGATAATCTACCTGGGCAGCGGCTCAGCCAGGACTTCTGATATGACACATACTCAGTGAGGGAAAGGGAGAAAAAGGCAAGTTATTGTTCTACTCTGCTGTTACATCTAAATATTAGTATATGAAGGAAGTGATGCTGTGACATTTTCCCTTGCCAAGTCTTCAGGGTCTGATCAGATATCTAACCATTCACTGCTGGTTCACCTACAAGGTCACAACCCTCTCTCTGATTGTCTGATTGCCAGCGACAAGGTGTTTATCTAACAATCAATTCTGTTTGACTTCCTCCCAATGTTACAACGTTGAGAGTGCTTAGATTGTCCACGGTGCAAAAACAGCCTGTCGACTCTGGATGCCACATAGTTGTCACAGACAGTGTGGTGGCAACATGTGTATTATCATTGCAGGCCTGCCTATGTCACTGTAAGCATTGACTCTCATGAGCAGGGTGTGAAGGATCAGTAATTAGTGCGCTAGTAAAGAGTACATCACCAACACCATGTCTTCATCAGAGGACCCATTACCGGCTCACTCAACACTCTTGAGTAAAAGCAGCAGCGATTATCACATGTCGCCATCATACAGCAGTGTAAGTACAGTAAGTACAATAGTGTAAGTATGTAAGTACTGCGTCCACTAGATACGTGTCTATCCGTCACCTCATGACTGTAAGTACTGTAGTATACATCAGCGTATACATTTACAAGTCGCGGTCATCCGTAGTTTCACGTGTACGTGTTCATTATCGGTGCCACGCTCAACGACACGCACTTTTATCTCATATATAAACATCACTTGTTGCTGATAAAAAGCTGGTTAGAGAAATTGGTATCATCATCCTGTCCTGTCAAAGGGCTAATGATGTATAGTATAGTGGTGGTGAGCAAAGAGCGAACTGGCAATGATGATCATCATCGATACATGTACATATAGATGTAGAAGGGATAGAAGGATGGTTTGATACAGTAAGTCGAGTTTATTATACGAATTCCATACTCGTGATGACGGCCGCTGACATCGCCCCCACTGTACTTGTGCGCGATTATGTAGAGGATGAAGATGATTGAGAGGAAGAGTCGATGTCGATGGCTGCTACTTGTCATCGTCTGCGTCGTGATTCTGCTGACTCTCGTTGGCGGAGCGGTTCTCATCTTATGGAAATACGGATTCATTATGCATGCAGAAGACGAGGCGCCTCAGAGATCCTTTGAAATTAAAGTGAGTGAATAAATGTAGTGTCAAATTGCATACCAGCTGAGATGAACTTTAGCTTTTGTTCAAAAGCAGCCAACTGAACATCACTCGTAAGCTAAGTCTAAGCTAAGTCGTTTTGAGATGACTCTACGATGTGAGATATGAGATGACAGTATATATGTGTGTGTGTTGACCCGGTGTTCGTGCCTCACTCAGGATGACATGGTCTACAAGTTTGACTACCTGACAGATGATAAGAAAGAAGAGGTCGTCATCAACACTCGCATGAATTTCACAGAGATGTTTGCTGAAGACTTGACTGTCTACAACCACTTCAGTAATGTAGGGAGTAGACATCATCCTTGTCACACAGTCATTCTCTCCCCAACGTCCTTGTAACATAATCGCAGATGCTCCAGTCATCACCACAGCATCCATGTCATGGCTCTGACCTTGACATAGATAGATTCTGTTCACAGCGTCCCATACTTCATCATTAAACAGATGGTGACATTTCACTTGGTTGAGATAGCCCCGGGCATCTCTGTGTGTCTGGTCAAGTCTATAGAGAATGAGATCCCGCCTAAAGAGCTGGAGGAGAGGCTGCCAAAGCTCACCGAGCACATCAGTGTGAGTGCATTCCACAGCTACACTATTACACTACACTATTATTCAGACTGTGGTGTCATTAGGGAAGTCCGGAGGGTTACAGTGTGTATAATGAAGAAGGGGGCCTCCCGCAGTTAGCTGTGTTCTAAGATAACTCGCTGATGTTATGTTAGAGGAGTTTGTTAGCCAGTTTTGCACATATAGGCCAAGTGTGTGATAACGTGGAACTATTTTTGTCAAATATTTCTGTTGCTAACTGCAAAGGATGTTTCTGATCATGCCTACTTCGTTGATTACCAGTAAATAATTGAAGCAGTAGGGCATCGGCTACGGAACTGAGGAATAAATAGCCCCAAACTGACGCCACGCGGGCTAGTAACACTGATGAGTAACAGTGCCACTTATTCAGAAGGTCGTTCAAAGGGTATGAGCCCGATAACAACAATAGAAAAGATAAAGAGACCAGAGTGTACATCTTCCTACTGATGATGTCATAATGCTTTAAAATATTATCAGGTGAAATCCACAGTGACGCTCTCAGTACATCGCGAGCCCGTCGATTCTAAGGTCTTTGAGGACATCAGAGTGCACCAGTTCTGTCGGAACGCCCGAGTATACACATTGAAACCAGAGGCGCAGACCGACGCCAACAGCACCCTGACCCTCGAGGAGCTCGTGACAGAGGCACAGGGTAAGCTGAACCTCTACTATTACAACCCAGTATCCTAGAAAACAAGTGAAATTGTTCATGTAGCTGAGTATTCCGACCGACTGAGGAAGCGGAGCTATGAGCCATCCAATGACAGAGACAGGCATGACAGTCCGAGCTATCACTGCGGAGGTCCAATAGGAGCGGGTAGAAGCGGCGCAGTTAGAGCCGTGCAGTACAGCTGCACGAAATCAAGAAAGTACTGCTACAGTAACCTGGTCAGCGAGAGGTGTGAGGAGTGCTACCACGGACACAGTGAGTCTTGTCATACCATCATATGATCAACACTTACTTTGTGTGTCGTGACATATCTCCTTCTATAGACCTCAGGACAAGTGGCTGCTGGTGCCCCATACAGGCTATAAACACTTGCATAAAAATAAGCTCATCACCTGATATTCGCCAGTGCTGTGGCCCAGACGTACGGCCATGCATAGAAGACGAATGCGGTAATTTCATCACGAAGCCAGTTCGATATCTGCGCTTGGCCACTCGGTACATTTTGTTATGGCAGACGTTTGTGTGACGTTTTTAGAGCCGAGGAAGATACCTTACATACCGATCCCGGAAATAACGTTCAGGGTGATAAGTCACAGATGAAAAGGCTGACTGCCAATAACCGACAGTGTATACAGCGTGACGGGACCTACATACCGCGTGTGGCCTACATACCGCGCGTGACTTGATTCAACAGCATCATCACTTGGGTAGCATAACAATATTGTAGTATGAACAAGATTTAATGATGCATTATTCAATTCTGTATCATTACTAGACAATATACACTATCATGGTAGTACTTATAACTGGCCATAGACAGCAGTCATTGCAGCGATATTCCCCCAGCGGCGTACTCCAGCCTCTGAAATACAAGGAATGAAAACTCCTGAATACATATCTGCAACGCTGTGATCTCAACTGTGCCACTATGAACTGTATATGTGAACTCTATGTACTGTAACACAACAATAAACATGCACCAAAGGGTAGTTCTTACCATTCAAACACAATTTATAAGTGCACACTTGTGCATATACAGTAGACTATGGATGTCAATGTCTCTCGGCTCACAGGGTTTGCGACATACATACTCTTGACGTACATACTCTCGATGTACATAGTGTCAACATATACGCATTTGATGCACATACTCCCAACGTACATACTCCCGACGTACATACTCTCGACGTACATACTCTTAATAATAATAATATTTATTAGAGGTTATGACTGTCATTGACACATTAAAATTGTAAAAATTAATATACGTACTCTTGACATACATACTCTCAACATACGTACTTTCCACTTACACACTCTTGTATGGGAAGGACTGATAGGACAACGAACAAACTGCAATTTTCCAGACGTAAAATCTGCCATTCTCATGAGACCCTTTATTGAATGAGTGTAACAGCTATGATAAAGGTAGGGAATACATGACCCAGTATCAACTGGAATGTACTGGTGGATTTAGTTCCTCAAGTACTTCTATCAGAGTTTGAGCTACTTGTCAGATCAGACGTCATACATCTTACTGATAACGAAGGAACTCGAATATTGGAGTACATAAAATTTAGGTCTGTGAAGAGAAGACAACTCAGGTTCATAAAAACTTCTGTCTATCAAACACTTTACCGAGTGAGTAGCGAGATTGAGTACAGATTTAAATGTTCATTACTGTAAGTTGTGGATATAACGTCTGATTTTTGTTGTGAAAACATCTCAGTCTCGGTGTTCATCTACATAACTTCCATCTGCTCTGCATCAGGAGCTGACCTACATGGAGAGGATAACTCCCATTGCTATTGTTGCGAGCCCACAATCCTGATAGCGCAGTATTCCGAAATTAATGTTCAAAGAGTTCCCAACTAAACACAGTCAATCAATTTTTTTATACACATTGTATCTGTATGGCGAATGGGGGAGGATATGACACGTGCAGCGGCCTCTTCTCAAAGCAAACGATTATACAGAAACCCGTCAAAGTCTACTTCAACCCATAGACATAGAGATTATAGTGCCTTACCTGCACTGGCTCCGCAAACGCCAGCCAATCGGAGGCGTGGGTGGGCAACAGGCCCATCGAGTTACATTTATATACTGCCAGCGCGATGCCCACCAGATTGCCAAAGATAAAAGTCAGCTTTTGTAGTGGAGCTTGATCACCCTCTATCATCTTGAATGCTGGAAAACAAAACCATACATATGGTTAGAAGAGAGATTGGAGAGAGGTAGAAGAGACAAAGAGGGAGAGATGGAGAGGGAGGTGACTGAAAAGGAGGTGACGGAGAAAGAGGTGACGGAGAGGGAGGTGACGGAGAAAGAGGTGACGGAGAAAGAGGTGACGGTGAGGGCGGTGATAGGGACGGAGGTTATAGAGGTGAGGCAGATTTTTAAGTTGAAAATATCTATGCATTTACAACATCACCTGTGGTGATACACCTCACAATAGAGCACAATGGTTTACTTGAATGCTTTACTGAATATGGTACACAGGCCTACGACACAGGACTGGTAAAGAGTGAAACTATGCAGTGAACATGGATCAAGAGACACTTACTCTGTGAGAGGTTGAAGAACGCCTGGATAGGTCGTACAGCCATCATGCCAACCATCATGATAGGAAAGATTGATATCGAGCTTCCAGCCATCCACATGACGAACATGTTCATTGGAACCTGCTTGATGGGGCCTAGTGCCACGTCCCAGGACCTCTGTTAGCAAATCACATGACACTGTGATATAGGTTGGATACTTGACTATCAGAGTGAGGCAAAATGGAGGGATCCTACATCTCACTATCAATGTCCCTGCTACATTATGTCACGATGCATCTTGTTGGAAAACTGGATAGCAGTGAGCACTTGTAGTTTTCAGCAACCAAACATATGCACAAGTATCCTAAGCTGAATAATTTTCTGTTACTAAATTTTATCTCTGTGAAAGAGGTTTGGTAGTCATATCTCCTTATGAACAGAAATACGAACCTTAACCAAGAGTTCCTTGTCGACTGTTTGATCTTTCTGTGATTGTTCAACAGCACCATGCTTGATGTAGCTATGCGGGGTGGGCAATTCTGAGCTTTTCACAATGCTATGCCTGAAAAAACAAGCATGAAGTTTCAAAATACAATCTAGTTTATGACGATGAAATAAAAGAATATGAGGATGTCCAAGAGGTTTGGTAGGTAGGCAGAATCAAGTGATACACTCTCTATGTGGATAACGATCAACTAGTGCGCGTCAATACTATAGTATTTTATCCACACCCACTATTTTTAACGTTCCATATTCATTCTAGCCTCCCCCCCCCCGCCATCTTATATGCAGCAACAGCTCATGGGCAGGTAATTAACCACAAATGACTGTTATCTTACCCAGATGAAGTGCCCATGTCGATGTACCATCTTCTACTACTGCTTCGTTTGTCCTTTCTTTCAGCAGCCATCCTTGAGTTGATTCGATACACGAGTCACTTTATTACTTTGGTGAAATGAGGACACGCAATGATATTCCGATAATCAAGAATCAGAAATGCTATAGAGTTGCTTGAAAAGGAAAATAGAAGGTTTCTTGTTCTTGGCTACTGTTTCTCGATATTTCTACAGCTCACTTTCGCTCACCACAGAAAGCAGTGCGAAGTAAATTGATCTCGAGACGCAATACACTTAGATTATATATACTCAAAAACGTAATGTCATTACATCTCGCGCTCTATGGCGACAAGGACACGTGTGGTGGGCGGAGTTGTCTTCTACTGATGGAACGTATTCTTACATGTCAAGAACGGAGAAAGACAACTCTGCTTTTCTCATCGTGATAGCAAACGTTTGCAGTCTTCGAAAATAGTGTTCATTGGGTCACGCTGATTCTTTTTCGGGAAACGTGTTTGTTATACCCAGCACAGCGAAAGTTATTTTTTGCCACAAGAAGTTGAAGAAGTGCCAATTGTATTTTCTAGATATAATTCTTTGGTACTAACTTCCACTACTTTTCTCTATATAGATGTCCTGGCGGTGTTGTGCTCGGCTTTGAAACTTAGGCTGAATAAGAACGATCAGTCATACCAAGAAGTATAATGAAGACAATGCAGAACCAGGTGCCTATCCATTATTTAGATGACTATGATGTATAGGTTTCGAGTCGACATATTGAGTGCATTTATTTTGTTTATATTACAGTTGACTGCTTGTGACATTGCCAGTACTAAACAGCTCCTCGATAAAATCAAGGATCATGGTGGCGCTGTGGCAGGAAAAGTCAAAGAGCTTACAGAGATGATCTCCAGCTCGGAATCTGTATCCACTGAACTGGTTAGAACGTCCTTGAGTTGAATACCTTATTGTCATATATAGTTGTGATCACGGATTCTACATGCACATCAATGTGTTCCCGTTGAAAACAACTCATCATTCTGCATCTACATATTACTATTACTGCGTGTATTTCCTATCTGCGGCTATACTATGACAAAAAAGTTGATACGTATGTTATGACAAAGCTGCCGTTTTCTACTTAAAACTTAGTTATGTGCAGCGGTCATTCATAATCAGTTGAGTATATGAAATTACTAGTACTGTGCCTTCTATGGATATACTACTAGTAAGCTACAAGCACTCCTGTGCTACTACTAATCAAGGTTCCATTTAGACTATGACTTCAATACAAGACATCTACTCACGCTCATCTCCAGATGAGAAATTTGGTTTGTCCTTAGGGAATATCCTTTCTGGATGTGAAGAACCAACTGCTTGGACAGTACAATATGGACTTGGCAAACATAGTTCAACAAAAAGTCAATGGGAAGCAAATTGAAGGCTGCACGAGTGTTGAGAGACTTGTTCAAATGCGAACTGTAAGTCGATACGATTTAAAAAATCAATTACTACAGGCAATAAGAAATGTTGCAATTGCTGTATGTCATCCTTTTGTAGTACATAGAGAAGATTCGGCCCATTGAACGGAAACTCAAGTACCAGATGGAGAAGTTGTTGAAGATAGCATCGTCTGGTGGACTCAGTAAGTACCACATGCGGCCTATCTCATCGCATGAACTCTTTGCTGGTCATCCTATGGACAATGGCCAATTACCCCCCCCCTCTCTCTCTCTCTCAAGGCAGCGATGATCCTCTGCATCTGAAACCAAATCCTGGTAACATGACGAGTAAATTTAAGGATCAGGAGGAGGACAACTCCGAGTCTGACCTGGATAGTGATATGGAGAGGAGTTCTTCAAAGAAGGAGGGCGGAGTCTACAAGCCACCTATGATGTCTGCTGCATACTTTGGTCAGTTTCATGGTTATGAAATGCTCATCTTACTTTGTTTATCCAGCTAGTTCTAATCTGCTATGCTAATCTCTTTCAGAGGAAGAGGTATCTAGGAAGGAGAAGGACGAGGCCATGCTGGTGAAAGCAAAGAAACGTGCTCTGAACACGGCGATGATGAGAGAGCTCAGAGCGGAATACTCTGAGGCGCCGGAGGAGGTGCGAGATGATCTTAATTTGCACCGCATCAAACAGTCAAAGAGTGACCAACACCGCACTGACTACGAGGAGGACAACTTCAAGAGGGTCATGTTGACCAAGGATGAGAAGGTAAGAATGAGCCTTCGAGCACCTTCTCCATGCCAGCTGGTGAGACTTAATAGAGGGAAAGTTTGTGTTGAGCTATAAAAACAGCTGAGATATTCTTGTGTTGATCAGCAGTGATAGTGATAATATGATAATAATAATGTGTTTTCATGTTTTAGCGGCGGCAAAAGAGAATGCAGACGATAGGATCGTTGGACCAGATCACCAAGTTTGGCGACATTTCCGCTCTCGCAGGCTTGGATTCATTCGACACGTCAAACAAGAAAAGGAAGTCCAAGTCTAAAGGATCCTCGAAGAAGAAGAAAAAGAAGTTCAGATAGAGCTAACGATGATATTTTATTTATAAGATACAAGCGATATCATAATACATTTTGTGATATATTACACTAAGTGAGTTTGTTGACTTTACCATACAAAGAATCAACAACCTTGCCCATGCTCTGAATGGTATCGAGGGCTGATTCATAGGTCTTATCTTTCTCAGCCTCATCAAAAATGATCAGGACCCCATTGCCCTGGTCCAAGATGCCATTGAATTTCTTGTCAAGAATCATCTGCGATAGTTTGCGTTCCACGACGTCCTGAAATGAAGTCAGACGCACTGATAATGTGGCTGTCAGTCAGTGGAATTAACGTAGATATACAAGGCAGTCATACCATGCTGAGTTTAATGAGCTTGGCGACATGAGCCACCTGGACGTGAGAGTACGGTTCAATGATTCGCAGTAGATTTCCTTCCAGCAGCTTGTCATACAGTGAGTTGAGGTGAGCCTTGATTATTGGGTCGTGAACTAGCTGTCTGTTGTACTTACTCAAGGCCTAGAATAAGGACACAGGTAGACAGATGTAAGTACTACATCTCCCAGAAGGAAAGAGAGAGAGGACAAACTAAACGAGATGTACCTGTTGGAACTCCGCTAGTGATCTATCCTTGCTGGCGACGGCTATAGCCTTCAAGGCCTCGGCGTCAGCGCCAGTGTACTTGAGCGCCAGTTTGCCAGTCAGTATCTGTGTAACTTCATCAGCTCTGCAGGAAATAATTGATCACTTGAGCAGTGCAATAACCTATCCTAATTACGAATATACAGTTTTTCTACTATCATTATAAATCGGTGTCCATATCAGCTGCTAGATTCTGTGAATCAGAGCCAGCCTGCCAGGTATCACGATATCATGTATCCGACCAGCATACAGCCGACCAGCATACAGCATAGGAAAGTAAAGAGTACTCAGTTGGCTTTAAATAGAAAAACTTGGATGAAAATATCAGACAAAACTGTTATACAAAATGAATGCAAATAGCTGTAAATATCAGCAGGTTACCCTCCACCCATTTCTCACATATGGCAACAATACCATGTTTCACGCATGAAGGATTTGGCTGTGCTATTTTCTAGCCGTACTACTAATAGCCAATGAGTGACACAGGATAACAAGTCTTCGAACTCACTGCTCAAGCATGATCTTTGCCAGCAGCATGTATTTCAGCCCAGTTATGGCTTTGGGGCTGTCAATCGAGTCGTAGCCTTCAAACGCTTCGTAGAAGTATGAGAAGGCTGTCTTAAAATCTCTCTCCTCAGCAGCATGAAGTATGCCTGTATAGAATATAGTTATCAACGGTTATGTTACCGCCACATCATAGATTGGTGAAGCTATGTAAGAAATACCTGACTGAAGGTCAAGGGCGGCCTGAAGTTTTGGAGGACAATATATCCCATTGGCTGTTGTTCTGGCAGACGTCAACGCAGCGCTTCAACAAAACGGAAAAAGTAAAAATGGGCCAAAAAGGGAAAAGTCCAATAGACGATCTGCTTTAGTAACAGGTAAGAATTTACCGAGACTTAGGCAGATTTCCCAACGAGTGATAGACTTTACTCTCCAGAAGCTGTACCTCCACCAACAACGCTTTGTCATCCAACTTTTTTAGTTCAAGAAGCAGAGTGGATCCAAGCTTCAGAGCTTCGTCATACCACTCTACAGAGGAGACACAAGCATTGAGTTATCGCTTACACTACAAACAAGTTCATATCAACTAAGGCTAAGGATTTGATGCTCTTTTATACAGCTATATATCACTTATATCATCTTTCACATTTAAATGAGCGTGACGTTGATGGAACGAATTTGAATGGCAAAACGCGGTTGTATTCACTCGTGTAGGTTGTTCTGGAAATGAGCTTCCAGTAATAATAACAAAATAAATGCATTTTAATCGTCATTGATGTAATAAATGTAATGTACCGTTATTGTATCATTCTTTCAAATGATAAATAAAATTGCCTTGTAAAAAGTGATGCTAAAAAAGAAGAGCTCATGAATAAAGATAAACAGTGAAAGAAAAAAAGGGTGTATGTGAGATAAGACTGGCCAACCCATCAAAAAACTTAAAAAGTTTGCTGTTAATATGTTTGATAGCAACTGATCTAAAACAGCTAGCTCTGGTGCAAACACTAACTCTGACACATGTAGGAAGACAAATAACAGTACTCAAGTATTGTGTGTGATGTGTGGAAGTGATTGTGGGTGAAGACTTATCTATTACCTTCACTCATACTAAAATCTTCCTCAGATGGAGATCTATTGCAACAAAACTAGAGTTGCCTTCACCTGTTTTGGCCCTAGGCTACCCTATTTGGCTATGGGGGGAGGGGTGGTGGTGCTGTATTTCCTAGGACAGCACAGCTTCTCTGTATGGTAAGCTACAGGGGCATGTAAAAGCTTTGCCATAAAAAATCAGGTTGACAATTAAAATGATGTTCCAGGTACCTGCTGAGAATGTATCAAAAGCATGATTATGGGTCTGCTACTCACTTGTGTCGTAATACAAGGCAATGAGACGGCATTCCAGAGCTTGCCTGAGGAAGGTCCTTTTCTCATCTTTCGCCCAATCAATGCATTCCTTGCAGAGTTCCACCTAAATAAGAAAACCATTGCACCGACACCATAGATAACAAATCTCCTGCATTTCCAGGACCCTCCAGTATTTAATTGAGGGTATTGGTTTCCTAATGCTTTTTTCTGTAGTTTATTAGTTAAATCGTGCTGAGCTGAGTTCAAATATGGCATAATCTTAGCTGTAGGGGTCAGGGAGCTCTAAGCTATGACTTGTAAAAACTGAATCTTTGGTATTTCTGGTCCTAAAAATTGCTATGTATACCTTGTACCCATGTATAATAGTGGTATAGATTCCATTCTCTCTCTCTCTCTCTCTCTCTCTCTCTCTCAACAATATTGAGTTAACCTCACCTCAGACCCTGTGTCTGCTTCCATATCCAGGAAAAGATCTACAAGTGCTTTGACTAGTTTAGCAGCCTTTGCTTTACTAATCATGCCAAGAAACGGTCGAGTAAACTTGATTAAATCTGCTAGCTCAGCAGCTTTTGAGTGTTTAGAGTAGAGATTTCCCAAATCCATGATAGCCTGCTCTTTGCATCGAACTCCTTCCTCATCGTTGCTAAAGTCCTTCTTAACTAAAAAGAACAGAACACAGACATACGTATTACATCACTAAAGAAATCATCTCCTTCAAATAGATGCGAACAAACTCAAGCTCAATCATCACAATTAACATGTTTCAATTTTGCCGACTCAACACCAATCGCACACTCTCTATCAAGTTACAAAAGTAAGACCAAGAGGTACCGAGAGTCTGAAGCATAATCATAGCTTGATCAGGGTTGCTCGTGCTAACAGCAGTAGCCTTTTCGATGACATCAGTGGGGCTTGGTTCCATCTTGTAGCGACAAAAAAACTCAGTACCAAGGGCAGAATGGGAAGCTTTTCTTCTTCAGATTCTCACAATCGCAAAATGCTAACGACCTTGACATAATATAGACATAGTATCGTAAAATTTACGTAAACAAATCAGCCGATTCTAACGTCTAATTCGTGGTCGTTCCCCGCCCGTTCCCCTACTCGTTCTCTAGATTCTTGGGCTATTTGAGTGCAATTTGAGTGAATAGCGTTGCGTCTCTAGCTCTATGTTCTGGCCCATATATCTATGGTCTGGCCGAAATAGAAACTGGCGTCACCTCATTCTTTCGTTTTGCAAGCACTGGGTGAGTGGAGTAAACTAACAGTAAGTGGTTATATACATGCCCACATATCCTGATGTTCTCCTGACAGTGCTGGGCTGCTATAACAACGATTCAGTGGCTGCTGGTTCAGTTTAGAGCGACATAATACTTATAGAATAGTCGTAGAAATAGGTCTGTAATATGAGGCAACACAAACTTGCAGGTGCAGCAAGTAATCTATACCCTTGCTTACTCACTCCACCTGAAGGCTGAAACCAAAGCTTCATATAGTTCTAAGTGAAACAAACAAGGTCTCCATCGAATTTTTATTCTATGGTTGGATGGTCAGTTAAGTTTATATGTACAAAGATAAATAGATCTGACATCAAAACAGATGCATTATGTTGTGTTGTGTGTATTTATGGAGAGGGGAATGGAATAGGTATGCAGAACTGTGTTGAATGGGATGTATTCATCAAGCTGGATGATTATGGTGTTCAATGGCATTGTTACTGTTACGTTTGCTGGGTGATCAGGGCAGGCAGCATATGTTCCACAATGGAGAGCTGTATCTTCTATTCTAGTGAATGACAGAATAACTGGGTGTTGTCTGAATGCATTAAACTCATAGATGCTGAGCTGTGGTGTACTGACTTGACATGTATTTCAACAAACATGGAAACACACCAGCCACGAGACTAGAGAAAGTTTGACCATCTAGAACCCACAACTTTGAGTCCAACTAACTATAAGTATAGACAGGAGTAAAGCATGAGAAACAGTCTCTATATCTCAGTGTAGACTAGACTAGAAGTGGCAAATCATAGCTATGAATAAAATAAATGGATTTTATGGTACAATTATACATTTTATGGTTAGAACTTGTGGTCAAGTATAGATGGAAGGTATGTATAATTAGAAACATCAAAATTGCATCACTTGCTCCTTTAGGGCGTTTTCGGATACTGGATGCGAGGCTC
>ERZ1740065.1724-NODE-1724-length-13310-cov-17.990645_pt1 | contig 13310 bp, 11 predicted proteins | sample MGYA00581738_ERZ1740065 | MGnify/ENA primary metagenome ERZ1740065 (study PRJEB43018, sample SAMN04849749) | marine metagenome | isolation source: floating plastic debris | place: Pacific Ocean | collected 2008-09-01 | study: EMG produced TPA metagenomics... | reverse complement strand
ATCACTCAAGCCATCCTCTAAAATAACGCCGTTGCTGATTTAGAGGATGAACCGATCGGTGAGATATGCCATAGGACAGTATCTCGCAGAGAAAATCATACCGATGATCAGCAACGCCAAAATAACAAGCTTGATTTTTAACGTGCCCCTACCTAACGCCGCAGAATTTCCGACAACAAAATATCACGCCCCTGAAACGACTCAATCGCCACACGAACATAGGCGGAGAGCAGCCTAAAATTATTCGCAATTTCAAACTTAACCATCTTCTTGCTAAATAAGATAACCGCAAACAGCTCATTGGATGGCAGCATACCGCCAAAGCCAACCACTGACTTTAATCGATAGGGAGCCACAAACTCTTTCTGAGCAGGAATGTAAGGACTATTTAAAGCATTTTGAATATAAAAAACGTTAAAGGTCCGATGGGGATTTTCCGTAATTAATGCCGGGTTAGTCGCAACAACCGTACTAATTTTCAACCCAAACTGTTGAATCAACTGTGAGATCATCGGCGCTTTTTGGACAAAGTCTTGATCGATTAGTGGGATAGCCTGATGCCTCCTAGACTCCTGTCTAACATTCCAATGGGGCTCATCTCCGATGGTTGCCACCAGCATCAGACAGGTTGTTGCGGGTGAAATATACTGCCCTGGAACAACTGCTTGTGCTTCCCTCTGGAGCCGTCTGTTCAAATCTCGAAACGGATGGGTCTTAAAGAAACGAACAAGGGCTAGCTCCTGTTGATCGGTATGGGGGTCACGAAAGTTGTTATAAAGATAACGGACAATTCGATTAGCCGTGTCTTCCATGGTCTGGGACCGATACTCAAAATTTCTGAGCGCCACCGAGCACTGGTAAAGATCAGCCTTTGTAAAAGTTTCAAGACTGTACATTAAAAACTTTAAATAAAGCTTTGAAAGATATTTTTAATAGGCTACCCCTGGATTCACTCTTCCAAGGGGCAATTGCTGACCCGGACTATTTGTTGGCGAAACAGCGATGAAACATTGTGTGGGTCAGCAACGTCGTCTTGAGAGATTACAGGGTCCAGGTTAAAAAACCGGCAATCTGACTGGCCAATGTGGTGGGGTCAAAGGGTTTAGTAATTACCCCCGAGGCTCCTGCCTCGTAAAGACGACGGCGATCGGCGGCCTGGGCTTTGGCGGTGAGAAAAATAATGGGCACATGGGCCGTTACCGTATTTTTCTGTAGGGCCGAGAGTGTGGCTAATCCATCCATACCCGGCATGGCAACATCCAACAAGATGGCGTCGGGGGGGGTAGCGACGGCTACCTCTAGTCCCGTCTCTCCGGAATTTGCCGTTGTTATAATCCAGTCAGTATTTAAGGTCAGACCAATTTTAACAACAGTCTGAATATCGGTTTCATCATCAATTAACAAAATCTTTCGGCGGTTGCTCATGGGTCTCATGGCTAGAAGTCTTGGGCAACGTAAAACAGAAAGTACTGCCCTGGCCATGGATGCTGGTCACCCAGATACGCCCATCGTGATGTTGCACAATTTCACGACAGATCGCTAGCCCCAGACCTGTACCTCCATGTTTGCGCGTATCCGAAGCATCGACCTGTTGAAATCGTTCAAAAATAGTTTCCAGCTTATTTTCGGGGATTCCTCGCCCATGGTCAATCACCTTAAATAGAACTTGATGGGGCTGATCGATGGCTTTGAGCAATACGGTTTCCCCCCGAGGTGAAAATTTGATTGCGTTACTCAACAGGTTGGTTAAGGTTTGCTCCACATGGTCCGGGTCTGCATAAATGTGGGTATCTACCGGCACCACCCGTAGCGTTACCCCCTGGGTTTGGGCCATGGACATCATGGCTTGGGCCGCCTGTTGTAACACCTGGGCCACCTGGCAGCGCACCTTGATCATTTTGATGGTGCCCGATTCGATCCGTTCTAAATCGAGCACATCGTTAACGAGTCGGGTCAGCCGCTCGGTATTGCTAAGGGCAATTTCCAATAGCTCTTGCCCCTGGGGTTCTAGCTGCCCCAACTGGCCCGTTGTCATTAGCTTTAGGGCCCCATGGATTGAGGTCAGCGGCGTGCGTAGCTCATGGCTGACCACGGAAACAAATTCATGTTTGATTTGGTCGGCGGCTTTGCGATCGCTAATATCCTGGGTGAGGGCAAAACAGCCCCGCACGCTGCCCTCGTGCATATCGGGCTGATAGCTAACGCTCACCCAGCGGTAGGGCAAAACACTATGGGGAAACTCCACTTCAAAGGTAACCGTCTGGCCATTGAGGGCCTGGCGCAAATAGGGCTGAATGGTGTGGTAGATATCTGGGCCCAGGGCCGTTTCTAGGGACTGACCTTTCAGGGTTTCATAGGGCACCCCCAGCCAGTCTTCATAGGCCTGATTATTAAACTGATAGTGTTCATCCGCATCAATGTAGGCAATCAGCACCGGCAGCGCATTGGTGGTGGTGCGCAGCTGTTCTTCACTGCGACGAATAGCCGTTTCTGCCCGGATACGTTCAGTCACATCCTGGAGCATGACGGTGTACCACAGGCCATCCTTGGTTGTACTTTTTGAGATGGAGGCCTCGGCAGGGAAAATCTCGCCATTTTTACGACGACCGCTCACCTGGCCAGGGCGCTCCCCCATGCGGCGCGACGCCACCGGAGACATGCCAAATTGGGCAATGTGCTGTCGGTGAATGGCCTGTAGGGCCTCGGGCAGAAGCAAATCTAGGGAGCGACCGACAATGTCCGTGGCCTTGTAGCCAAAAATCCGTTCGGCGGCCTGGTTAAATAAGCGAATGTTTTGCTGCTGGTCAATACAAATAATGGCTTCCCCCGCCAGGTCAAAAATGCTGGCTAGGGTTTTTTGACTGTAGTGCAGGGCAATTTCTGTCTGCTTGTGGGCGTTTAAGGTGTTGACAGTGTCCAGGACAGCTTTTGAAAAATCTCGCTCCTGGCTCAGGGACTGTTCCGCCTGCTTTTGCTCGGTAATATCGACGGCGGTGGCATAGATGAGGACTGGCTCGGCTGTCGTCTGACTCGCGGGTGCGATCGCAGTCCACATCAGATAGCGATAACCACCATTGGTACAGCGGTAGCGATTTTTAAAGGTGGTGGGGGTGCCCCGATGGGCCATCAGGTGCTCCACGGTCTGTTGAGTTGTCACCTGGTCGTCTGAATGAACTAAATCTAGAAAAGACTGACCGACCAGCGCTGGGATGGAATACCCCAAAACCTTGGAAAACTGAACATTTAACTGCTTAAAACGGCCATCAGCATCCGTGATGCACAGCAGATTGGGAGTGATGTCAAAAAATAGCTCTAAGTCTTGTGGGAGCAGGGCCGAGTTGGGTTGGTGATGCTCAAAACTAACCATAGATAAGGCCTATCACCCCAGAGTAATGACCCAATAGTAAGTCCCCAAGACTCACCCACAGGATGGACAAGGGCTCATGGCCATTCCCTAGAGGCTTAAAACGTTGCTGTGCTTTGGATTGGCGCAAGTATTCACCTATTCCCATCCTAGCCAGACTAATGGGTAGAACAGGGAGTTATGGGGCAGTTCTTTACACGGTGTTACAGACCATGGAGAAAGTTCTATTCTTTGAGAAAACTCTATTCTTCTTTCCAATCCCCATATTTTCTTCAGATTCTTAGTCTAGTGTGTAGGGGTTAGGAGGCCATGGCCATGCAATATCTCTACAGTTTCGCAAACGTTAGTCTGACCCTCAGGGTAATGGACCGCTTGTCCCAAATGGGCGCTCTCCCATTAAAATCCCTGACGATCATCTATTTGGTTGATCGTTGGGTGATGCACCTAAGTCTGAGGAATTCCCTGGATAGTGCTGCCGAGGGCGATCTGATCGCTTTTCTCCATGAAAATGGCATGCCCCACACGCCGTCTAGACGGTTGCTCACCACCCTCAAGGCCCTAAGCCAGGGGCAAACGCCCACCCAGGTCATGAATGAGCACCAGGTGGTGGTGGTTTCCCACGGGGTGCCCGATCCGACGGAACTGCATGAGTTTTGTGCCCGTTTTGTTGAAGGTCTGGGGTACTATCCGCCTAGCCTCGTGTGAGCATTAGCTGACACTGCGGATGGCTATGTAAGCATTAGCTGACAGGAGTATGGTGGATTTGGTTGAGAATGCGGATGGCCAGCTCGGAGGCGGCCACGGATTTGTTGATAAAATCATCGCCCCCAAAGCGAAAGGCTCGACCTCGGGTGGTTTCTGCCTCATGTACGGTGAGAAACACAATCGGTAAGGTGCGCCAGCGGGGATCTGCCCGCAGTAGCTGACAGATTTCAAAGCCCGTTATCCCCGGCATGGTGACATCCAGCACCAGGGCATCGGGGTCAATCGTTTCTAGGGCGGCCCACAGTTGTTTGCCGTCGGTGAGGGGGGTAATGTCAAAATTCCACGGCGCTAGACTCACTTGCAGCACCTGTAAAATCTGTGGATCATCATCCACGATAATAATTTTCACCGGGGTGTTACGCATCATCCCCAGGGCTTCTGTTATTAGCTGCGGCGGCGGACTGGCCCGCTCTAGCAGCTGACTGGCGCCCTGCTGTACTAGCCGTAATCGAGCCTGGGCGGGCAGGGCCGGCAGCAGCACCAAAAACGGACCGGTAAATTGCTGGGTAAATGCGGCCATGTCTTTTAATAGCTGGGGGGGTAGCTGGCCCGATGGGGAAGCCACTTGCTTACTGGCCGGAGCATCAGCTGATGGGGTCAACAGTGATTCTGAGAGATCAAACATCACCAGCTGGGGTTTGATCTGGTGCAGCAATCGCTGGCCATGGATCAAGGTATTGGCCTGGCGCACCTGCAGGGACTGTTGCGTAGCCTGGAGGCTGAGCTGTTCTATCAGCTTACTATCGGAGCCAATCAACAATAGCAGGGGAGCCCCAGCGGTTACGGTTTCGGTGGCGTCTTCCACTGAGGTTTCGTCAACTTCGTGGCGCAGCTGCTGCACCAGCTGATTAAACTGGGCAGCGGGAATATTGCTTGAGGGTAGGGTTTGCAGCAGCTTTTCTAACCGTTGGGCCAGGGTGGAGCCGAGGGGAAAGCCAAAGCTGCCCAGGGCACCCACCAGTTTGTGGGCCGTCATCTGACTGGTTTGAAACAGCTCCTGACCCAGATTGCCCTGTTCAATTGCGATCGCAGCCTGCTCCAACACCGCCACCCGTTCTTGCATCACCCCCTGATATTTTTTCCACGCCTGTTCCACCGCCACCGTCGTGTTGGAGGGCTTCACAGATTGTTTACTAGCCGTCGCCTCGCTCACATTCAGGCGATAGCCCAAACCATAGACCGTCTTGATCAAATCCTTTGGTGCCCCCACCGCACTGAGTTTTTGCCGTAGCCCCTTAATGTGGGTGCGCACCGCATCCTCACTGGGGGAATTTTCAAACGCCCACAGGTCGTCAATAATGGCATCCAGGCTGTAGACCCGGCTGGGGCGACGCATAAACAACTCCAGCAGGGCAAATTCCTTGGGGGTCAGGTGTACCGGCTGATTGTTATAGGTGGTTTCGCAGGTGCTGGGGTCCAGGTTGATGCCCCCCAGCTGTAGCACCGTGGGTAGCCCCACCTGTTCACGGCGCAGCAACGCCCGAATGCGGGCATCCAGCTCATCTAAATTAAACGGTTTAACCACATAGTCATCCGCCCCCGCATCCAACGCCCTCACCTTTTGCGCCGGGGTACTGGTCGCCGACAGCACCAAAATAGGTTGTTCATACCCAGCGCTGCGAAAGGACTGACAAAAGTCAACGCCGCTACCATCGGGCAGATTAAGATCGAGCACCACCAAATCGTAATTAAACATGTCGAGATACCCCTGGGCACTTCGACCATCGGTGGTAATGTCCACGGCATAGCGTTGATGAATCAGGTGATCGGCCAACGTACCCATCAGCGCTTCATCATCGTCTACTAGCAATATGCGCATCGCTCCACGACAGGAATCCTATCGGTGGGAATCTACTTGTCCTATCTATTCTATGTAAGTCGGAGTAAGTCGGAAAAGCAAACAAACTGGTGGGCTTTATATAAAAGTTATTTACCTTGAGAAAAATAAATCAGTGGATTAGTTCAATCATTTGAATTCCTTGTCCAATGGCCCACACTCGCCGAGTGATTTTCTAGAATGGAGGTAGGGACTAATGTTCCGCTCAAGTCTAGGACAAGGGATGTATGAAACAGCGCTCTAAACCTGTCTGGCCTGTAATGATTTCTGTTGTTGCTGTTGCCTTGGGCAGGGCCACCCCAGCAGTCTCCCAAACGTTTTCTGGTCCGGTGTTGCCAGCCGATTCAGCCACGCTGGCTCGGCTAACGGCCGATTTGGCCTATCCCAATAGTTCTCAGCGCTTCTTTAAAGCGGGCAATGACCAGATTGAACAGGAAATTCAACGGCTGCTAGCAGACGACCCGCCTGACCCATTTTTGACCATAGCACCGGAGATACAAGAACAATTTGAAGAGTGATGGCTGTGGCCGTCTTAAGCTTCTATCAGACTGTTGTGCCCGACGATCAAAAAGATGCCGTTGCGGATCCTCGGGATGATTTTATCTGCGAGATACTGCCTCATGGCATATCTCACAGAGCGGTTCATCCTCTAAATCAGCAACGGCAAAAAGACTGTTTCTATTCCTGTGCCAACATTTGACCATACTCCTGGGGCCTCAGGACCTTCTGCAATAGTGTCAGCAGCTCGCGATTGGTAAAGGGTTTGCTTAGGGTACCGTCAAGCTTCAGGTCTGAGAGTGTGGATTTTGGCTGTATCGGCGCAATAGTTCCTGTCATGGCTACAATGCTGACCTGGGGGTGGAGTCGCTGTAGAAGAGGGACAACGGTTCTGCCATCCATATCTGGCATGACTAAGTCAATCAAAATACAACGAACCAACGCTCGATGTTCGGCTAATATTGCGATCGCACCTAACCCATCATTGGCAATCAGTGCCTGATAACCATAGGCTTCCAAAGATAGCTGCAGCACGTTACAAATGGCCAGATCATCATCCACCACTAAAACCACCTCCTGATTTCCCCAAAATAATTCTAGGGAAGGTGCGGCAACACTGACAGAGTCTGGAGTAGCGGGAAGATAGATATGAAACTGGCTGCCTTGGCCCACAGCGGTTTTTAAGTCAATAAAACCCCCATGACTTTTGACAATATTCAGCACAGCCGCCAGTCCTAATCCAGTCCCCTGTTTGGGGGCTTTGGTCGTAAAAAATGGATCAAAAATTTGCTTTTGAATGTCCGGCGCAATGCCAATGCCCCCATCTGCCACGGTGACTTTCACATGGGGACCTACTGTCGCCTCACCATGCATAACTAAATACGATTCATCGATCACCAAATTGCTAGCAGATACCCGCAGCATGCCACCATTGGGCATAGCATCTCGAGCATTCACACAGAGGTTCATAAAAACTTGGTGCAGCTGAGTCTCATTCCCATTAACTAACCACAGATCGCTAGGCACATCCAGATGACTATTAATCGTCTGGGGCAGCGTTTGCTGCACAATTTGGTGAGTTTCTACCAGTAACTCATCAATGGCCAGTACCGCACTCACACTGCTGCCAGCCTGGGCAAACGAGAGAATTTGCTGAACCAGTTTGGTCCCCCGCTGCGCGCTATAGTTGAGAGTCTCAATGAGCCTCAGTGAACGCTCATCAATGCTACTCAAAGTAATGGGCAATAGCTGCCCAGCCCCTAAAATTGGTGTCAAAATATTGTTGAGATCATGGGCAATACCACTGGCTAAGGCCCCTAGGCTTTCTAGCCGCTGGGCCTGCAAAAACTGAGCCTCCAGCTGCTTTTTCTCAGTAATATCAAGGTGGATTCCCAACATTCTCAACGGTTTGCCATCCTCACCGTTAAAAATACTACTTTTTACCGTAATCCAACGAATCCCGTTGGGATGAAAAATTCTAAACTCGGTGTTGAGACCATGACCTACAGTAATAGAGCACCAAAGCTCCTGTTCAACCCGAGAGAGATCGTCACTGTGAATGGTTTTAATCCAGTTGTCATAGTGGCCATCAAAATCACCGCGCGACACCCCATAGAGTGATTCTAATTCGGCACTCCATGTGACCTCATTAGAGCGAATGTTCCACTCAAAAATTCCAGTTTTGCTGGCTTTTTGAGCCAGTGCCAGTCGCTCCTGCGCCGTTTGTCGGTAGTGGACCTCCTGGCGTAGCTGTTGATTGGTTAGCTCTAATTCTCGCGTTCGTGCCTGGACCCGTTGTTCCAAGGCTTCATTAGCCAGCCGTAGCGCCTCAGCCTGTTGCTTCCGTTCGATGGCATAACGCAGAGACCTTACCAGCACGTCGTGGTGCATCTGGCGTTTGATCAAATAGTCTTGGGCCCCTTGACGGACAGCTTCAACCGCAAGCTCAGGGTTGTTGGTGTTTGTTAACACCACAATTGGCACACTGGGGGTCTGAGTTAACAGGGTATTTAGCGAACTCAGACCGTGACTATCCGGCAGAGTCAGATCCAACAAAATCACATCATAATCGTCAGACGCTAACTGCTGCTGTGCCTTGCCTAAACGTTCTACATGGGTAAGCTGAAACGTATCGTGCAATGTTTCCTTAAGAAACTCTTGGAGGAGTCGAGCATCGGCAGCACTATCCTCAATCAGCAACACTCGGGTATGTCTAAACCCTAGTCTAGTGTCTGTAAGGGTTGGGGTAGCGTTGCGGTCTTCAGCCAAAACTCTTCAATTCCTTGGATGATCGTAAATAGCTGAGCTAAATTTCGGGATTTGGCAATGTAACAGTTGACATGTAAATCATAACTGTTGAATATGTCATCCTCATTCCGTGATGTGGTTAACACAACAACAGGAATATGTTTGAGTCTGGGATCAGCTTTGATATCGGCTAATACTTCCCGCCCGTCCTTTTTAGGTAAATTGAGATCCAATAAGATCAAATCCGGCAATATTGCTTGCTGGAATTCTCCCTCTTGGCGCAGATAGGCCATAGCTTCGACACCGTCCCTAGCGACGGCGACATCACAGGGGGTACCTGCGCTTTTGAGGGCTTCTTGAATCAGGCGAATGTCACCGCGATTATCTTCGATCAAGAAAATAACTTTGCGTCCTGCGTCCACTAGTACGATCTCGTCCTCCCACTGGCAATGTAAAGTAAAAAGTAGTCCCTTGACTCACCTCAGAATCAACCCAGATGCGGCCTCGGTGACATTCGACAATTTTTTTGCAAATAGCCAATCCCATCCCTGAGCCAGGATACTCATCACGGGTATGTAACCGTTGGAAAATCACAAAAATGCGCTCGGCAAACTCAGGGTCAATGCCAATACCATTGTCTCGGATTGAAAATAGCCAGTCATCTTCCTGACGTTCTACACCAATATGAATCTCGGGAGATACCTCAGAACGTCGAAACTTAATGGCATTGCCAATCAGATTTTGAAACAGCTGCATCAGCTGCGTGCCATCTGCAACCAACCTTGGCATCTGATCGTAGGTAACAGCTGCACCGGTTTCATGAATTCGCCCTTGCAGATTTCTAAGGGCTTTTTCTAAGGCCCCATCCACCTCGGTCAGGGCACAGTCTATTCCCTGAATATCAACCTTGGAATATAGCAACACGTCATCGATCAGGGTTTGCATCTGACTCACCCCAGACACAGCATAGTGAATAAATTCCTTAGCATCCTGATCTAGTTCTTCGCTATAGCGCATTTCTAACAGCTGTACAAAGTTCGCCACCTGATTTAGAGGCTCCTGGAGATCATGGGAAGCCACATAAGCAAACTTCTTCAATTCAGCGTTTGAGCGTTCTAGATCTTGGGCTAGCATGGCCAATTCTTCAGCCTGCCGGAGAATTACATTCACAACGGCCTTACGCAACTCTAACGCCGCCTTCACTTCTAACGCTTTCCACGGCAGTGACTTATACTGCACTGTTTCTTTCCACAGGGCAAACGATTGGCGGGGCGACAGCCGTAACCCCTCTTCAGAGTCTTCTACCGCGTAGGCATTATTAGGATCCCCGCCCCAGTTAACGGTTTGGATAACCTCAGGCCGGAACCAGAGCACATAGCTGCGTTTAGAAATGGGAATCGCCAATAACCCACTGGCCACATCTTTAAATCGCTGAGCATCTGAATAGACCAGGGGTAAGGACTCTGTGTAGAAAATCTCATTGTCCAAGTGTTTTTTTAGCCACTGCGCTAAATAGTTGAGTTCGTCCTCTGAAGGCGTGCGTCCCACCAGAGTCCACTGATTGCCAAAATATACTGCTGCGCCACTGGCCCCCAGAAGCTCTAGCAAACTGGCCTGATCACCCACTAACCCTTCAACAAAATAATTCGCCTGGGACATGGCATCGATCAGGTCGGATTGAATGTTGGCAATCCGAATCCGATGGGTATGATCGGCAACCTCCTCTCGGGTAGCAATCTCTGAAAAGATCACGCGCCCGAGGAATTCACAAGCTTTACGCAGTTCGTAGGGGATATATTTGGGAGTGCGATGGTGACAGGCAATCAAACCCCATAGCTTATTATCCTTCATCAACGAGATTGTTAACGAGGCCCCCACCCCCATGTTGTGGAGATACTCTAAATGGCAGGGATAGGCGCTGCGAAGGATGGAGTGGGTGAGATCGGTGGGTTGATGAGTAACCGGATTCTCCGCTGGATAGAGATCTACTGCGGTTGCTGTCGCATCAGGAATTACCCGGATCCAGTTGGAAAGAAACATCTGACGAGCCGTTTTGGGAATGTCCGACTCAGGATAGTGCAGCCCCATATAGGGCTCCATCTCGTTACATTTTTCTTCAGCCACCACCTCACCGTGACCATCGTCATCAAACCGGTAGAGCATGACTCGATCAAAGCCAGTCACCTTACGAACTTCTCGTACAATCACCTGGCAAAATGCATGTAACTCTGCCGTTGATTCCAGCTGACTGATAGAGGCCCTGGCAAGATGATAAAAGCTTAAAAAGGGAATATTTTCTTGGGTTAGGGCTGGCTCTAGTTCAAGGATCAGCAAGCCTTCCTGGCTACGATGGAAAATGGCATCAAATACTTGGTAATCGTCGCCTTCCCGACGCACCCAGACTTTGACCGGGTTAATAAAGTCTAACTTCTCTTCTGTAAGCCCTGCCTTAAACTGATCAACTTGAAACGGGTCTAAAATCTCATCCAAGGGTTTGCCAATCACATCCCGAGGATCCAGGCCAAATTCATCCAGGGTGTTAGTGCTAGTTTGCAGCACCGTTAGATCAACTGGATCTAAAACCAGCAGCACGCCATGGGGTTGAATTTTGGTCAAGCTATTGATGGATGGTTGCTTTAAGGCGGCCAAACTCGAGTCTGATGGGGTCAGGTTTGTGCGGACCATACTGTGCTCCGAAGGTAGTTAGGGAATATAGACGCCTAACAAACGACTGACATAACTCTGTTCGCTTGGCGCGCAATCAATGATTGATAGCTACTCTGAACAATATCCCAGGATTCCAACAAACATCTTGTTTGAATTGTTAAATAAATAGAAAGCCTCTAGAAGGCTGTATCAGCAATGTGTTGAACGACTGAAACAACTGTCTTTGTTGTGACAATTAAATATTTATTTGCACATAAAAAGATATTTGATCAGCTCAAGTTACCTTGACTGATGTCATTACTCTAACGGCAGCGTTACAATGTTAAGCCAGAAAGATTCGATCACATGCATGACGTCTTTCAAGTGCATTAGATCGTGAGGTTTGACAATATAGCTATTGCATTGAAGCTGATAGTTTCTAATCACGCTAGTGTGATCGGTGGTAGGGCTCAGAATAATGGTGGGGATACGACGCAGCACCACATCTTTTTTAACCTCGACAAGAACGGTCTGCCCCTTGCCATCCGGTAGCTGAGTATCCAATAGAATTAGATCGGGACGAGCCGCCTGTTGATAATTCCCTTGATGGCGGAGGAACTCAAGTGCTTGGTCACTGCTAGACATGGCAATGACTTGGCAAGGGCTGGTGCTATCAGCAAGGACTTGTTTGATCACCGCCAAATGCTCATGATGATCATCAATGACTAAAACCAGCCGCTCACGCTTGCTGTTTTCCATATAAGTTCCAGTTCCTTGTGCATTGAAGCTCAGCTCGAGCTGGGGGCGCTGCGGATCCTCGGGATGAGTTTATCTGCAAGGTGCTGCCCTACGGCATATCTAACCGATCGGTTCATCCTCTAAATCAGCAACGGCAAATTACTCAGATACTAGCTTTGTTTCAAGAAACATGAAAAAAATGAGGTATCTTTACCCATTGATTTTCATGTTTTTTAATGTGAAAAACTGGAACTACAGCACTCGTAAGATTTTATCTGGCAGCTAAAAATTGTTTTAGCCCACAGCGAGGGTAAAACTCTATCGTTTACAGCAGTCTGCTACTAAACTTGTCTTTTGGGGAGTTTACTTCTTAGTAATCTGTTTTAACTTTTGTTCTAACAGCAGTTTAAAGAACGGTAGGTCCTCTAACAGATAACGTTTCCAAAGACGTCTGGGTTCGGACATTAGGCGGTATAGCCATTCAATCCCCAAATCACTCCAAAATTGGGGAGCTCTAGGTTTGTTACCAGCCTCAAAATCTAAGGCCGCCCCCACCGCCATAAAGATGTTCACCCCTGGCATTTGACTGCGATATTTAGCAATCCATAGCTCCTGTTTGGGCGCCCCCACCCCTACAGCCAAAACCGTGGCCCCAGACCCATTAATAATGTCAATAATTGTCTGACATTCGGCCTCATCTTTTTCAAACCCAAAGGAGGGAGAATGGGCGGCAATCACAATGTCTCGTCCAATATTGGCATTAATATTAATCTGGGCCTGTTTGGCCACTCCCTCGGCCCCACCTAGCAAAAAGATAGTGATATCGGGGTTGTTTTTGTGATACTTACAAAATAGCGGCAGAAGATCAGAACCTGAGATTTTGGCCTTGAGGGGTTTACCCAACAATTTTGATGCATACATCAAAATCTGACTGTCACATACTTTGTAGTCAGCCTGACGATAGGCCGCTTGAAACTCAGTATCCTCCTGCAATTTCATTAGGTGATCCACATTGGGTGTAAAAATCACACCTTTGGTGAGTTCTGATAAAAACTGACGCTGAGAAATATTGTCAATCTCCACACCTAAAATTTCCACCCGTTCCTGCAGCCTGGCCCGCTGACGCTCCAGCATGCCGGCGGCTGTGGAGGTTAAAACGGCAACGCGAAACAGACGCTTATATTCAGACGGGCTGGGCCTATTAAAAACCTGCTG
>ERZ1740065.1723-NODE-1723-length-13311-cov-11.474879_pt1 | contig 13311 bp, 11 predicted proteins | sample MGYA00581738_ERZ1740065 | MGnify/ENA primary metagenome ERZ1740065 (study PRJEB43018, sample SAMN04849749) | marine metagenome | isolation source: floating plastic debris | place: Pacific Ocean | collected 2008-09-01 | study: EMG produced TPA metagenomics... | reverse complement strand
ACTATCTCTGATGCCTCACTATCTCTGATGCCGCACTATCTCTGATGCCACACTATCTCTGACGCCGCACTATCTCTGACGCCATACTGCTGTAGAACACAACTATTTTGCGATTTGATAATTTTTGTGATCGAGCCGTTCACAAATGTTATCAACGCGCATTTATTTTCGATGTCATTATATATAACTAAGGCTGAACTAAGATCGCAAATATTTTACTGCATGCTTAAAGGAAAATATTGTCCACGCATAAAAATTGCGTTCTACAGTATCTCTGACGCTTGGCTCGATAGAGATCTACTAGATGTTTTTCCACACAGCCTGTAGCTCAGCACAGAATTTACCAGCAGCATTGGCATGACATTCATATCGCTATCATGGATTTGAATTCTAGATTAATTTCAATCTTACTGTTATTGCAACTTATATTGTATTTATCATTATTATTTGAACTTTGAACTCAATACGATTCATTTTACTCCTTAGAATTTTTTAACGTTTGCATATTGACTGATAGGCGCCGAGCCGCTGTAACCAGTCACTTGGAATTCCACCCTTTCCGCATTCTACTGTAGTCAAATCTTCACATCCCTAACAGCTGTGATTATCTTAGCTACTCTAGATGATTCTTAGCAAAGGAAAACCAAAGTTTGAGGAAGTAAAAACTGCAGGTGCTAGCAAGTGTTAAACAGTCAACCTCGGTGATTGTTATCTTCATCTCCTGGTCTATTTATAGGTCATGGTTCCTTATTTACAGCTGTGTTTTGTTCTGACAGGTAGATAATCTATATGGTATACTGATGACAGTTGTAGTCAATAAGCCAACGATAGTTTCCTCTCAGTGTTTCCTGCAAGTCAAACTAAAGTAAAAACGAGCTCTACTAGTATTTGGATTTATCTTCTCTTGTTTCAAGTAATAGTTCCCAGGTTCAAGATAAACTTTCGAGTTATAAATCGTAGTGAGATGTGTCACAGTTCACCTGTGGGTACGTTACGAGTATCAGAGAGTAAACACTCCTGTCACAGTTCACCTGTGGGTACGTTACGAGCCGAGTATCAGAGAGTAAACACTCCTGTCACAGTTCACCTGTGGGTACGTTACGAGCCGAGTATCAGAGAGTAAACACTCCTGTCACTGGTTACGTTCAGACGCCTGGCAGCCTGTCACCATCTGCTCTTGATTGGTATAAAAACTCTACAGGGCTGGGCTGATAGATGACCTAAATTACTCGCACTCGCACCGTATCCTGCTGCTTAGAAGAATGTATTTTTTTTGGTCTGGTCATGGACATATGCTGAGTGTATTCAACCGAAAACAGATATGAATGTGATTTTTTGCCTCTGAAAATGTGTAATTTGTATGCAAATTGGTACATGCACAGTTGTAAATGGGTTGCCACGAATTTGATAGCAGTACAAGAATTGATGTTTGAAGGACAGCGGCGAGAGATGGTCCCGCTGACATGGGTGCCACGGCTACTACGGAGATCGATGCGGAGGTAGGCACCGACGCCCAGGCTGTCTACGAGAGAACTCTGGCTATCAATAAAGAACTTAAAGATAAGGAAGATGACAAGGTTGGAGTTTACCATTTTTTTCCTAAAGAATGCGCAGGTAGAATGTGCAGGTAGTGCAGCTTGTTATTTACCTTTACAGTGTGGGAACATGCACGCGTGTGGAATGCCCATATATTTATAACCAAATCTGAAACATTGCGAAATCCATGTTTAGCGGCCAAGAGATTTGCATAGTGCGCCCCTTCATAAATTTGTTGGGCGGCCTCCAGCCACCTGCCTCTGCTAAGCTGATTTGATTTTCTCTCGCTCTTTGTGCCTGGTCAGGTCTATCGTGGCATCGCAGGCTACCAACAGTTCATTGAGAAGAAAGACACGATCCATGGAAATGCTGCGAGTGGCTTTAATCGCAAAGGTAATAATCCCTAATCGAGTTAGGATCTCACTCTACAATCTCACGACCAGTACTCTCATGTCAAAATGTCGGACACCTGATCCCCGCCTCATCTGCAATTCTCTGAAATGACAGAGTATGGAACTTTGATGTATGATGATGACAACACAGTGCCGTTGGTTTATCGACGTATATCTCGTATCGTTATGTACACATTTGGCCACTTTCCATACGTGACATCTCTCTGAATACTACAGAGGAAGAATACATAATTTGATGTACGCAACACTATTGAAGTATGCATAGCGCAGACCTCCAGGGTTCAATATGATATCCAGCACAGCAGGACCGCAGTGAATCACGCCTTACTAGCACATGACTACATCGAAAAGCGCCAAACACATTCCAAATTTCAATGGAGAACTGAATTCTCACGCAGCTCTTATTTTTCTTTCTCACTTCTTTTGCTTGAGATATGACCTTCACCTCCATTATACCGGACCACATGTTAGGCAACGTGTTATTAGCTAGCCTGTTATTAACTGTCACCATTCAGTAACCACATGTCTGTCTGACGCAGGGCCAATGCGGGCGCCCGCTCACCTGAGGGCGACGGTACGTTGGGACTACCAGCCAGATATCTGTAAAGACTACAAGGAGACGGGCTACTGTGGCTTCGGTGACTCTTGCAAGTTCTTACACGACCGAGGCGACTACAAGCATGGCTGGCAGCTAGAGAGAGAGGAGGCTAACGGAGGCGAGGTATAGACCGTACCAGTTGGTGTTTGTTTGTGTTTGCCTGGCGATGCAGTTCTCCGCCATATTGGTCAAGGCCTGCCTACCATTCATCAACCTGCAAAGATTGAGTTAGATCACGCTTGTGCTGCATTCATTAATAGCCGATATTATCATAAGAGACGAAGTGGAATGATCCCTAGCCGATTGACTCAAAGTTCACCGCCTCAAATCCAATATAACGCATAATACCAGTGACATCGAATTACCATATTCTACTGCGGTCAGGCAGTCTCTGACCGTTTCACCCTTTTTGGTCCCCCCAGTCTTTTAAGATTTATGCTCAAATTCACTGTCTATTTATGGCGGGTTTGAGGTAATGCAATCACGACACATTGTATAAGCTTCACTGCCGGTTGCCACATGCACAAAGCTACATGTGAACTCCCTGCAACAACTGTGGGTACAACAGTTTTGTTACAGGTGTTTATGTAACAGACTTGGCAAGGCGTCTACTGCATGCATACATGTGCATAGGTGTAGACATTGCAGCTAGCCATTATGTGAAGGCTAGCCTAATAAATCCTGAATCAAAGAGTACATCCGTTTATACGTGATATGATTTGTCAACTCAGGAGAAATGAGACAAAAAACCTAGAAATCAGTTTGCAGCGTTACGTTACGCTACTATCTACTGATCCACTGTCGCTTATGAATGGAGTGAAGAGGTAGTTTATGGTTTTTCCAATGACCAATATTCGCGCTGGAGAAAATCTGAATCAACCATAGCTCCGAGTGTCGATTCGAAATCGCCAGTCCGGAATCAACAATATTGACACACATTTAAATTTCACGTAACGTAGCGGTAATGTCATCATCTCATACAACCGATAATCTGGGGCTAGCGGGGCGTCGGAGCCATCTCCACTATTCACCAGACCATAATCTGTGTGGCTGAGTAAGCAGGAAAATCTCCATTATGATCCCACCTAAGACAGCTAGTTTCCTGCCATCATCTATTGTCTGCACCTCCCTTCCATGTTTGGGTGTTTCACAGCAGCTCACGGATGGCTTATCGTCGAGTCGAGCCGGCAGTGGGGTATGATCCACTGTAATTTTTATCGCAGTAATATCTCTCAAACGCATCGATCATAGAGTACAATCACACGACAGCCCCATAACATTCTCACTGAGGCACCCTATTACCCGCCCCTCACTAACATGTGGTTCACCGGCTATGCCTTCACTCATTGATTTATGTCCCTCTCAATTTTAACGCTAACACCAATAGAGTAACGTAGAGTTTTGAAATGTTTTAGTTCAGTGTTTACCGTTCGTCATCGATTCATGACACGTTTCCATCCAACTTTCTACGGATGATTTGTCAGAAATGCATTTTTTGCCTTTTTATGTTTTCAGTGGAGAGTAGATATTGCGATTGCACTTTTTTTTACAATGCCTGCCGTAAATTATCTCCTCTCTCTCCACCACATCTCACACAGTACAGTTAGCTGTGACAGATTAGAGCTGGGATTAAATTAGACTTACCTGACCTTGTGACCTCTGTCAGTATGCCGGTGGATGTATGAATAGATCACAGAACTCATTATACAATAGACACAGATATTGAGAGCCTTCTATCATCCTGACCTCCTACAGTCTCTCCGTGATTTGGCTGTTCTCTCGCATTTTCAAACAGATTTAAACGTCTGCATCATATATATACAGATATATATATACAGATATATATATATATATATATATATCTGTATATATATATCTGTATATATATATCTGTTGGTTGTAGTTTTCTACTATCATGGTGTCTCTATTATTGGCCCGATGTTTAGCTAAATTTATGCTATAAATTCCTGCCAACAGTTAAAACTGCAGAGATTAAGTCTAGATTTGAATCCTAATCCTCTTCACGCACCATAATCCCCCCAGAAATAGTTCTCAGCAAGTTGGACGCTGTTCAACTTGGACAGAAATTGTCAACACCTGGGTTTCGAAGTGAGAACTCAAAACCCAGTGCAAGCCAGATAACTGATGGTATATCTAAAATAGCATACCTGAGGCTAACAGGGAGAAGTCTGAAAGTCATGGCATGTTTTAAAATGCGCGTTGTGAAACCTTATACATAACGAGCAAATGGAACTGTTGTTTGTATTCTCTGCTGCTCGCTCTAAATGTGCGTGCGTTGACACTCTGTATATACTGATCAGTATTCATGTATGTACAGTAGTCATAGCGGCACAGTGTAGTATCCGGTTCCTAGTTCCTATTAATCCCGCAGTGTTGAAGCACAGTAATTACTTGTTTTTCACTTGCACCTCACCTCACTGCCAATCATTCAGCCGGGCCTTGTCAGTTTTATGGTAATCCATTTACACTATTACACTATACTGCACCTATATATAGTTCCTTGGTGACGTACATTGTCTTAATGTATGTCTCTCTCTCTCTCATACTTCAGTCTTTGACTGGATATGCTGTGTCATTAATCAGTTTGTCTTCTATAGGAGGAAGATCTCACCAAATACGAGATAAGTTCAGACGAAGAAGATATACCGTTCAAATGCGGCATATGTCGCGAGACGTTCAAAGATCCGATTGTGACGAAATGTCAGCACTATTTCTGTGAGAGGTATGTATGAAAAAGATACTGATTCCAGCGGGTCCCACTGGTTCCAGCAGGTCCCACTGCTTCTACTGCAGCTGTGTATTTGCTGCTGAGATTTTACTCAAGTAGTTGTCTCCCCATCAGGGTAGCATAACGCGACAAGGTGTGGCGATATAACTGCCTGTTGCAACACATCAGTCCATTTGTGATCCACTTTGTTCGGAATTCTGATTTAGATTAGTTACACCTGCACATAGCCGAAATTTCTTCTTTTGTTGTCAACACCTCTCAAGCCGGAATTGAAGGTGTTAGGATTTGAGGTCTAAGAAGACTATGGCTTTTGATCCTCACTGTTGCAACGTCTACTGCAGTTCTACGCCTGCTGCAGCTCAATGTCTTCGTATGCTGCAGATCTACGCCTGCTCCAGGTCTACATCTGCTTTAGCTCCATTTCTGGTTCAGTTCTACACTTGTTGTAGTCTGCTGCAGTCATGCGTTTGGTGTAGTTTTATGTCTGCTGCGACTCAGTGTTTGAGAGATTTGTTGTCAAGGCCGACGTAGAGGTTTTTGTGTGATTTTACCTCTTTGATTGTACGGAGAGTCAATGACTGGAGAGGTGTAGTAAAAGTGTCGACTATCATATAGCATCTATCCTGGGATTTTACCAGTGATCCATGAAAGGTGATAGAATCTATCACTCTCAAATTGCTTGCGTTTTCTGTCCCTATAACACTTCATAAAACCATCATACTGCATTTCTATGGCGAGCAGGATGGAATTAGTTTCCAAGCCTCCAGCAGTGGATCCTTGTATCTATACCATCTCTGTGTAACGACGCAGAAAGCAACTCACACGTTTGCTTCTATTTTCAGAGTTATGAGAATTAAATTTACAGTTCAAGTATTTGTTGTGTTACATCGATCACAACAACATCTTTGGTGTGCTCGTACATATCGAGTTTTCTCTCGCCTATTTCATATGTCAGCTCCGCGCTCCACACCTCGCATTCGATTGATGGTTGCCAGCACCGATGACTCATTTCCCACTGGTGCTATGTTTGTCACTGTACTCTCACTATTACCTATCAGTGAATCAGCCAAACCAATGTTTTGCCAAATTATGCTTTCCACAGTAGTAGCTGTCATATCAAAGAGTTTCAAACGACTCAATAGTGACCCGCACTAGCCATGAGCTGTGTACATAAATTTATTTCTGTTGTTCAATTTTACATTCCATCATCCAGTAGGTCGTTACATCATCCAACATCTATTGGTGTGATTTAAAAACAAACTGCTCCAAATTATGTTGTTTTTATCGCCATTCGTGTTAGTGCCAGATATGTTAGAACCGCATTCCCTCACAATCTCACTGCGGCTGGTCTTCACCGAGCAGTTTGTAGACACGGCTTTGGACATGTATCCGTAGATCAAGGAATGAAATATTTTCTGTCAAGGGTCCTGCTATTTTTAATATTGCTGTATTTCTTCAACTATAAGATGCGTGTCTAAGGAAGTAAGGGATTCCCTCAACTATAAGACGCGTGTCTAAGGAAGTGAGGTATTCCCTCGACTATAAGACGCGTGTCTAAGGAAGTGAGGGATTCCCTCAATTATAGGACATGTTGTGTCTACAGTGAGTTTTTCTCAAATTTCCCTTTATTTGCTGGGCCAAGTAGTCGATTTGAAAGCTTTGTTCAGTTGTTTCAGATTGACTTTCCTTTATGAAACTGAGGTGATCCCTTTATGACCGTGTAATGTCTATGTCTATGATATTGATGTCTATATCTATGATATTGATGTCTATGTCTATCATATTAATGTCTATGTAGTCGAGGGAATACAGTAGGTTAGTGCAATATTATCTTTACACACCATCAGTTTCATTTTTACTGGGTATTATATGTAGGTATATATAAGTATTATATGAGTAATCTAGGTGTTTTACACAGAGATTTGACCAGTGCACCTTGTACACACCTTGTGATGACATAAACACCCACACCTTTCTTGAGCCTGAGATGGAAGCCAGTGTATCTCATCCGACAAAAACAGAAAAAGTTATTTTTATGTTTTGTCTTCTTCCAAACAGCGACCTTATTCCTGAGGGAATACAGTACGCGCGTGCAGACATGTTTGCTGTGTTCCTCTCCCTCCATCTCTCCTGATAGTAGGCTAGCTGCTGACATTGTAGTGCTCTATTTGTGGGTCCAAGTTATCATATCGCAGGTAAAGTTTCTCTGAAAACCAGCTATTCTACTATGCGTCAAATGGAATCACGTCACGTTTACACACAAATGATTTATTCCTCGCGTTCACTGCGGGCAGCCACAGGGCTGTAGTTTTTTTACCGATTTCTTTATTGCTGACTCATGCTGATGTCGAAGCAACACAAACCGTTCACAGGTAGTCTGGCAGGCAGGATGACAGGCAGGTAGGGTGGCAGGTAGGTAGGCAAGGTGGCAGGCAGGCAAGTTGGCAGGTATACCATCCTACACAAACTCTTCGTGTTCCAGCTGCTATTTCTACACCCATCAAACTCTAACTGTGCAAACAGTAAAAACTCATTTCAATAAAAGATTAGATGGGAATCTAAATTTCTCTCTTTGACGTCATTACGGGCCAATCACAGTGAATAACTAATTAACCCTGAGCTATCGATCACATTCTCGCGGCACTCGAGCTCGGAGATGTGGAAGCATGTCACTGCATGGTGAACCCACGCCAGCAGATGTTGCCTGCCTACTCTCTCCATTGGAATATGTAAACAATCACACTTTTCACAGCTCTCACCTTGCATCCTAGATCAAGTACAGATTACCCCAAATTCTGCCAGGACGTTGTCTGAATCAAAGGATCGTTTTTTACCTCTCTTCTGTCTCCCCATGCTCTCTCCCCACCCAACCCCCCTACTCATCATATCTCCCCTTTATCTCCTCTCCCTGCCCATCTCTTTCCCCCTCCCTCCCCCACCCATCTCCATATCTCTTTCTATCTTCTGAATCTCCATCCCTAACTTGGTCTTTGCTCACCACTCACTGACTCATTCACTACTCTGTCAGATGGCACAAGGTGCTGATCCTTTCCACACCACCGATCTGTCTCACGCCGCTGATTTCGGGTGATATATGCCATCCAGCACCCAGTTACCGGGTGCATAATTCCCCCTGGCCTGTGGCATGGAATCAACCAGCCCACCAGCCAGCCAAATGGTATAATTTAATTAAGAATTATCCCCCCCTCCCCATCTCACTCACTACCAACTATCGTGATACAGATATCAGCCAGTCTGAGCTACTGGTCGTGCAGACAGTGTGGTGAGGACTTGCCAAGATTAGTACGAGCTGTCTGCTGGCTGCGAGCCAGTCGTCTGTGTCTGGGCTGTCATTTCTAGCCGCTGTTCCAGTGTTTGATTTATTTTTATGGCCTCCCACTACAAGAAATATGCAACATATTTAGATTTAATGCCCGTCTATAGCCAGCGGTACTCGAGTCAGTGTATTCATCTCTCTCCAGATCGTTTGACAGGTTCTCCACCCTCGCATCTTGTCTAGGAGTACGGAATGCATAGCCCAGTCTGTGTGACAGCAGGTTGTGAATGTATACTATAGACGTATGGGTGTGTTATTGATGTCTGTAAACTCCAGTCTATTTCTAGCACTCAGTATTTATTTCAATCAGCGTCTTCGTCTCCTGCGTCTTTGTCTCCCGGGTCTTCGTCTCCTATGTGTTAGTTTGTGGTTCATTACCACGACTGGGTGAGAGGTACTGGGTGGGAGGTACGGCGGCAGTTCACCACGCTCTATCTCCTCGCCTCTCATAGGATTCTATGTCTCACTCACAACTGTCTGACTTTGACCTTTGTGCTGCAGGTGTGCCCTGGACCACTACATGAAGAAGAGCAAGCGGTGCTTCAACTGTAACCAGCAGACCAATGGTATCTTCAACCCTGCTAAAGAGATCATCGCCAAACTGAAGATGGCCGACGGCGCCGGTGAAGATGAGAACGCCGGCAGTGACAACAACGGCGAAAACGGCAGCGATGAGAAAGACGGTGATTCAATTATCATTGAATGACAACAGGGCCTGCCATTGGCATAGCGGCAGTACACCTGTGCCTCACTGTAAATACTCTACTGTACGTACTCTACTGTACATACATATTGACATACATTTACTACCCCAGAAGTCCCCCATTCAAAACGCTGACTGGAGCTGACTGGAGTCAATCGCGTCTCTGTAGCAACTCTTACTCCACTGTCGTCTGTTTTGAAAACAATATGTTGGCAGTAGGCAGACTGGCGCTGTTTCACTCTATGATTCAATGAAATGACAGACCGAGTTTGATTGCGAAAGATGAGCACAAACATTCAGGTACTTACTACACGTACACACCTACGAGTACTATTACCACAAGGCGCCTATCCCTCCCAGCTATCCCTTTCACTAGTGGCCCAGTGACCTCGTGGGCCGCACGTTCTCACCCCACCCTCTCGCAGGCCTCATATCCTTGACGCTCGCATTCCACTCTGTGACGTACATGACTCCATTGAAACCGGCCATAAGGCAGTTTGCCTTTCTTTAATTTAATTCCAATCCGTGATAGTATTAATCAGCGAGATTTGGTTTGAGCTTGTGTCAGCTTTATTCGATTCTGCTGCACTCATTGTTAGGGGGATGTTGGGTATAGATCATTGACGTCAGAGCTCTAGATGCTGAGGTGTGCAGCATGTCTTTGATTATGATGATGTGAAGCAAGATGCCCGTAGATTGCAAGCCTGCAGCCAGGCACACTTGACTAGCTGGGCTGTCACGTTGAGACATGGAGACACTCCGCCGGGGATGAGAGGGTAGAGAGCATCCATCTATTAATAGACCCCTGCTGATCCTTATCCGTGTCAATCACTGGTATGGATGATAACTTGGGAACATTCTGTGTACTCTTTCCCTCTGACCATGCATGGTCTCCCCCTCCTGCTTTGGGGGGAACTTTGTGTCCTGTTTACATTTCCTTAAACTAGCCAAATCCTGCATGAAATTGAAAAGCAGCCTTCCGCCTTTCAAAACTGGATTGGCAAAGCAATCAATTCCGGTTGCTTCAACCACCTATGTTATCGCTCTATGCCCATCTGCTGTCTTGTCAGCCTTGGGATCCCTAGCTGTTTGATAATCACTGGTTGCTATGCAACCCGCCCCTTATAGAAGATATCCCGGTCAGTTGTACCTCAGGCTAACATCAGCTGTTCATTGGAGTGTGAATGACAAATCGCCTCCCACTGCCACTAGCGTTGAGCCAACGAGCTCCTCTCGGCTCACCTATAAACGGGAGAACCGTGAGAGCGCAGTCAGTCAAGTCGCGATATACAGACAGTGCTGACACTAGTCTCCTCAGCTGCAGTACATCTTTACTTTGTTTGGAGTACAGCATCAGACACATCTTGTTTCTATAGGTAAGCATTGGCATCCGTGTCTACCTTCAATATAACTGACGCGAGCCATTCTGCTCCATGGGGAACTAGGTGAGAGATGTTTATCAGGGTCTTGCTTCTGTTTCAGACATCACCATGCAGACAGACAGACAGACAGAAAGCATGGATACCATAGATTTTCCAGTCGGATCGCTGAAGCCAGTCACCTACTTGTGCAAGGAAATACCCAGGTCATGCTCACAGCCAAAGAAAGCCTCCACCAAAGTGCTGAAATTGCCAACCAGTGTAGAGAACATAACAGACATCCTGACCAGCCTACCAGGTAATTCGTAGTTCCCTCCATCTTGCCTGTATCTGCCTCTGGTTGAAACAGCGTGCTGACTTTGAGTTCTGTTGTTTTGCAGTTAGCACAGCTCTGCTTGCTCTGGTCATCAGTCAAGGAGCGACTCTAAACAACAGTCTCTGGTACTTGAACTATCTGGCACTCGCCGTAATACTTCTCATTTGCACAGCCGTCGTCATCTCCTACCTGTCGGTACCTGCCAGCCACCAATTCTGCGAGTCGGTATTCTTCACCATCTACACGCCAGCCAGCCAGCTCTTCAAGATCACCATCAATGTGCGGACTGTGTACAGCGCAGAACACGTAGGTCAGACATGCAAGACCTCCATCAGCTGGATGAAGCAAGCTCTGCTTCTCGCCTCCGTCCTCGCCGCCACGCACGGATTCACGCTCTTGTCCGCCGCCTACCTCCTGACCATGACCTCCTTCTACAGCCTGCTGGCCAATCAGCTCGCAGTCTGCTGCAAGAGTATCGATGATGGTCGAAACCAGTTCCAGCCTCAAGCATCTCTCTCCTCCCTCATCTATGTCGGATTGCTCTCAACAGTTGTCGTTGCTGACATCAGTGTGTTCGGATGCGTCGCTGCATTCAACCTCCTGTATTTCGTGCTGGTGGACGATAGCCTCAAGAAGCTGATACATTCTCTGGTGGAGTCTGGAAACTTTGAGGTGATGGAGGGCCTCGATCGGTTCTTTACCGACGGACTCGTCTGCCTCTTGGAGGTCGCCATCGTACTAGCGGCCCTCTTCATCCATCCCTACTTGTGCCTTATTTATTTGCCTCTATTATATTTTGATATTTATTTGCCTCTCACCCAATTTCGAATGATTGTTACGAGAATCAACTCGGAGTCGCTGTGTCTAAGCCACTTTGAGGTGGCAACCAAAGACGAACTGAAGCAGTACGATGACATTTGTGCCATATGTTTGGGCGCCATGCAACACGCTCGCATCACTCCCTGCAAACATATTTTCCATGGCAAATGCTTGAAAGATTGTCTGCAGAAGAAGGCACAGTGCCCCATGTGCAATGCCAACATTTTGTAGTATTTTTCCACTCAAATCCTTTTCATATTTTTTCACGTGTAAATATTGTACATACAGGTGCTAATTATTCGTCCAACTTAAATATTCCATTTTGTGCAGAAGAGAAACACTCTTTGTTATTGTTTATGCCGAGTTTGTTGACCAAAATATAGAAATGATGAAATACTAGTGAACTGCCTTATCACAAGATTGATAGGTTAATCTCAGTCAAGCTGAGGCATTCGGCCTGCTGCACTTAGGGGTCAGCTGAGTCCTTACTAAGTTGATCCAGTTACAGCGCTATGATGCAGCCGATCCTAATGAATGATATGGAGAGGGGAGAAATGTTGCTGTTCCTGGGGAGAGAGATGTTGCTGTTCCTGGTTGTACTACAGTCTTGTTTGTTGTATCAGTGTGGTATGGCGTAAGGTTGATATCGGAACTGGGAAGTGATAGTGATATGTGTGGACTTTACCTGGCAGGGAGCCATCAGTTTGAATGGAAAATATGAAGCTGTTTCAACACCACTACTCACTTTGGCACAGCTCACCAGCCTAAACTGATACACAGACTCTTCTCATGAGCCCACAGAGCTGTGCACTTATGGTGGCGTTGAAAGTGTTGCACAACCAGGCTGATAAACAATGTTATCTGAATGCAGCGTCATCTTGGCAAAAAACCATGGCAGAGTTCTATTGGTTAGTGCCGGAGTACTAAACCGAATTGGCATCGGTTGACAGCATTCTTGCTCTGTCATCAATCGTAGCTCGCTTGTACTAAACAACAACATTGGCCAAGCCAATTACAAAGATTAGCTGCACAGCGCATACCTGCCTCTCTACAGAGTGAACTTTCTTTGTTTACATCCTGGTAGTTTGTCAACACAATCATGTGCACAAACAGCGATGGAGTAAGTGAAATCTAATCTGGCATGACTGTGTACGTTTTAAGAACGGCCCTTCATCGAACCCGAGTGACACTATTACGCATGAATTGTGAAGTACCAAGCAATTAAGAGTGTGCCAACATATTTTTATTACACACAGAAAAGATTCAAAACAAGACCTTTAGCTGTTCCGCCTGTTAATTGAATTAAGGAGTCATTCCTTGCATCAGATGCTGTGGTGGCTGAATCCCACTCCACTGGAGCAGAGGGGGGGGGGGGCAGATGACCCATCTAGCCCGTGATCCGTGGATTTCGGATCCGGTTGGCTACCGTAATTGACAAGGGTAGACAAACCGACAGGCGGG
>ERZ1740065.1722-NODE-1722-length-13314-cov-9.695603_pt1 | contig 13314 bp, 13 predicted proteins | sample MGYA00581738_ERZ1740065 | MGnify/ENA primary metagenome ERZ1740065 (study PRJEB43018, sample SAMN04849749) | marine metagenome | isolation source: floating plastic debris | place: Pacific Ocean | collected 2008-09-01 | study: EMG produced TPA metagenomics... | reverse complement strand
CAGGCGGCGCTGACCGTGCCATGTCTCAATCAGGGCTTTGCTGTCATCATAGGCTGACTGCGCTGTGTCGCGCAAATAGTCCGGGGCATTGCGATCCATGCAGGTTTTGCCGCCCACGACCCGCATGCCCCGGCGATCCGCCGCGGCAAAGAGCGCCGATACGCTCTCAGAGTGGATGGTGCAGAAACTCGACACTGTCGTAGTGCCATGGGCCAGAGCCAAATCCAGATACTGCGCTGCAATTTGGGCCGCGTAATCAGGGTCGCCAAACCGTGCTTCTTCGGGGAATGTATAGGTCTCCAGCCAGTCGCGGAGGCGTTTGCCCCAGCTCGCGATGATGGCCGTTTGCGGGTAGTGCACATGGGCATCGACAAAACCGGGCAGAAGAAGCGCCTCTCCCATATCTCTGACATGGGCGCCAGGTGCCTGTTGGCGCAGCCTCTCACTTGGCCCCACCGCTGTGATCTTGCCGTTTTCGATCAAAAGCGCCTCTTCCAGGCGCACTGCCTCTTGCGGTGGCACAATCATGGGAGACGCCACGTATGTTAGCACGTGGCCTTTGATCAAAACCGGATGGTCGGCACTTTGGGTCATGATTGGCAACCTATGCAGGAACGCGGCCCGTGACGATTGTTTTCCGTCGCAGGCTTGAGTAGGTCAGAATGAGATCGAGAGCCAGATCAAGAGCCAAGCGAAGGGCAGATCATGTCAGACACCGCATCAGAGCCAACCGAGCCTGCCCGCGACGACGAAGACGTATACGCGCTTGATACCAATGCCGTGGCGCAGATCATGTATGCGGTCGATGCGGGCGATCAGGAGCTTCTGAAATCAGAGTTAGAGCCGCTTCACGCAGCTGACATCGCCGACCTCTTGGAACAGATCACCGCGTTTGATCGCCGCCGATTGATTCTGCTTTTGGGCGAAGGTTTTGACGGCGACATTCTGTCAGAGCTTGATGAAGGCCTGCGCGAAGAGGTGCTGGAGCTTCTGAAGCCCGAGGTGCTGGCAGACACCCTGCGTGAGCTTGACAGCGATGACGTGGTCGACCTCCTCGAAGATCTCGATGATGAGCAGCAAGAGGTGATCCTCGACGCGCTGGAAGACAGTGATCGCGTGGCGGCCGAAAACGCGCTGGCCTATCCCGAGGAAAGTGCGGGCCGGATGATGCAGCGCGAGGTGGTTATGGCACCCGAGCACTGGAATGTGGGGGAAGCCATTGATTTTCTGCGTGATCAGGATGATCTGCCGGAACAGTTCTACCACATCACCCTTGTGGATCCGCGCCTGCGCCCGGTGGCCAATGTGACGCTGGGCAAGCTCATGGGCTCGCGCCGTGAAGTGCTTTTGCAATCGATCACCGAGGACACGTTTCACGTTATTCCCGTCACGCAGGATGAGGAAGATGTGGCCTATGCGTTCAACCAGTACCACCTGATCTCCGCGCCTGTTGTGGACGAAGATGAGCGTCTTGTGGGCATGATCACCATCGATGACGCGATGGTTGTGCTCGATGAAGAGCATGAAGAAGACATTCTGCGTTTGGCTGGTGTCAGCGAGGGCAGCCTGGCGGACCGCGTTATGGATACAACTAAGCGCCGCTTTCCCTGGCTTGCGGTGAACCTCGCCACAGCCATTTTGGCCTCGCTGGTGATTGCGCAGTTTGAAGCGGCGCTAGCGCAGGTCGTGGCGCTTGCTGTACTGATGCCGATTGTGGCCTCCATGGGGGGCAATGCGGGCACGCAGAGCCTCACGGTGGCGGTTCGTGCCATCGCCACCAAAGACCTCACCGGGCGCAATGTGTGGCGGTTTATCCGACGGGAAGTGCTGGTGGGGCTGATCAATGGCGTGATCTTTGCAGTCGTGATGGGGGTGATCGGGGTTCTGTGGTTCGGCGGGCCCGAGATTGGCTATGTGATTGCGGCTGCGATGGTGATCAATCTTGTGGCAGCAGGACTTGCGGGCACAGCGATCCCAGTGCTTTTGGAAAAAGCGGGGATTGATCCTGCGCTGGCCTCGGGCGCGTTTGTGACCACGGTGACGGATGTGGTCGGGTTTTTCGCCTTCTTGGGCCTTGCGGTGGTGATCATGCTATGACGGACCTGACTGAGATCAAAGCGGCGGCGCGCAAGGCCGCTTTTGCGCGGCGCAAAGAGGCCCATAGTGTGGCTTTGGCCAACAGCTCTTCACTCCTATCGGAGTGCCTCGCCGGTCATCGCGGCGTGCCGCTTGCAGGCTACATGCCCATTCGCACCGAAATCGATCCGCTGCCCGCCATGGCAGAGGCGGCCGCCTACGGACCTGTCGGGGTGCCGGTGATCCAAGGTGAGGGGATGCCGCTCGAATTCTCTCGCTGGGAGCCTGGTGGCGCGCTACGCGCGGGTCCCTTCGGGGCTGAGGTGCCACTCGTGGATGACTTCTTTGATCCTGAAATCCTGATCGTGCCGCTGGTGGCGTTTGACCGCGCTGGCGGACGTCTGGGTTATGGCGGCGGGTTTTATGATCGCACGCTGGAGCGGTTGCGCGCGCGGCGCGCGACGCTTGCGATCGGGTTTGCCTATCAGGCGCAAGAAGCTGAGAGCCTGCCTCTGGAACTCACGGATCAACCCCTTGATATGATCGTCACAGAACGCGAGGTGATCGAATTTGGCCCAGCATGATTTCACCTCCCGCGTGGTTTGGACGGGCAACCAGGGCGCGGGTACTGCGCATTACAAGGCCTATGATCGCACCTGGAATGTGGAGACACCGGGCAAGCCCGTGATACACTGTTCCAACGACCCGCTTTTGGGTGGCGATCCAACGCTGCACAATCCCGAGGACATGCTGATTTCGGCGCTCTCGGCCTGTCATATGCTGTGGTATCTGCATCTGGCCTCTGATGCAGGGATCGCTGTGACGGCCTATCGCGACGACCCTGTGGGCCATGGTGAAAGCGCCCCATCCGGCGCGGGCCGGTTCCTTGCGGCGACGCTGAGCCCGCAGATCACTGTGCCTGTGGGCACGGATCTGGCCCGGGCCGACGCCATCCATCATGAGATTGGCAAGGTCTGCTTCGTCGCCCGGTCTGTGAACTTTCCGGTGTCCTACGAGGCCAGCTATCTCTTTGTCGGCTAAGGCTGCGCTGCGGGTATAGGCGTTTCTATAGCGGAAAGAAGACCGGGATAAGTGCAGAGGCCAAAAGCCCGACGCTGAAATTGAGCGGCACGCCCACCTTGATGAAATCGGTGAACTTGTAGCCGCCGGGCCCGTAGACCAGCATGTTGGTCTGATAGCCGATGGGCGTGGCAAAACTGGCCGAAGCGGCGATCATGACGGCCACGACAAGTGGGCGTGGATCAACACCAAGCGCTGTGGCAAGACCGATGGCAATGGGCGTGATCACCACGGCCACCGCATTGTTTGACACAAGCTCTGTCAGGAGCGAGGTCATCAGATAGACCGCCCATATGAGCACAAATGGCGGCGCGGACATCAAAAGCGGGGCCAGCAGATCGATGAGGATTTTCACCGCGCCAGTGGCCTCCAACGCGGCGCCTACCGCCAGCATTGCAAAGATCAGCGCCAAAAGCCGCCCGTCGATGAAGGAAAACGCCTCGTCTGCGTCCACGCAGCGCGTGAGAAAGAGCACCGCGATGGCCAGGACCCCCAGCATCAGGATCGGCGCAACACCCAGGGCGGCCATGATCACCAGCCCTGCCAGAGCAGCAATCGCAATTGGCGCGTGCGAGCGGCGATAGGCGCGCTCGGTCGGTTTGGTCACATCGACCATGTTCATTTCCGTGGCCAGACGCTGAATGTCTTCGGGCGCGCCTTCGAGCAACAACGTATCGCCCACGCGCACCACCAGATCGTCCAACTGCCGACCGATATTGCGATCGCGCCGGTGCACGGCCAGCGGATAGACCCCGAAGCGGCGGCGCAGGCGCATGGCACCCAATCTGCGCCCCACCATTTTGGAATCCGGCGTGATCAACGTTTCAACAGTGGTGGTTTCCACGGCGGAGACCTGATCCACGCGCTTGAGGCTTTTCGTGCGTTGCAGGCTCAAAAGCTCGGTCACCTGCGTGCGCAGAACCACACGGTCGCCCACCTGTAGCGTGACACCGTCGAGGTTGCGCCTGAGCGAAAGATCCCCGCGAATGACGTCGACCAGACGCACACCTTCGCGTTTGAAAAGCTGCACGCCTTTGACCTCACGGCCAATGAGGTTCGATTCCGGCGGGATCACCGCCTCGGTGAAGAACTTGCGCGAAGAGCGTTCCGACAGCATGGTCGCCATGCTGGCGCGATCCGGCAGTAGGCGTGGCGCGATAAAGCGCAGATAGATCACGCCCCACACCGCGAGGATCAGCGCCAGCGGTGTTACTTCAAAAATCGAAAATGCGTCCAAGCCTTGCGCCCGGGCCACGCCGTCGACCAGTAGGTTCGTCGAAGTGCCAATGAGTGTCAGACACCCGCCAAGGATGGCCGCATAGCTGAGCGGGATCAAAAGCTTGCTGCCCGAGACGCCCAATCGTCGGGCGAGTTGAATGAAGACCGGGATCATCACCACCACGACGGGTGTGTTGTTCACGAATGCCGAGGCCAGCATCACAAAGGCCATGAGCGCGCCGATCGCCAGGGCAGGGCGCGTGTCAGCCTGGCCTTCTGCAAGCCGCGTGAACCAATCGAGCGCGCCCGTGCGCACCAGCGCCCCCATCAGGATAAACATTGTCACAATGGTCCAGGGGGCCGGGTTGGCCAGCACCTCAAGGGCTGCGTCATAGGGCAAAAGCCCCGTGGCCAGCAAAAATGCGACGCCCGCGATGGCCACGACTTCGGTCGGATAGATCTCTCGCAGGAACAACAGAAACATCACGCCAACGACGGCCAAAGACAGCATGGCTGCGTGCATCTCGTTCAGCGCGAGAAAATCCATTCCTCAGGTCCTGCTCGTTTTGGCCTAGCGGGTATCTTCTTGCATGCCGCGCTCTGGCACAACCCCGGACTTGGACGGAGCGTTGGATCGCGGTTGCACAAGGAAGAGCCCAGCGAGCATCAGGGCAAATCCTGCCCAAATGTGCAGCGAATACCGCTCGCCCAGGATGATCATCGCGCTGATCACGCCAAATGCCGTGACCACATAGGCAACCTGGGAGGCAAACACGACGCCCGCGCGTGTCACCATCCAGAAATAGGTGCTATAGGCCGCCACATGGATCGACGAGCTGCCGACCAGAGCCCATTCCGCCGCGCCCCACGGTTTGATCGGGTCAATGAACTGGCCGGTGGATATGGCCAGCACGAAAGCAAGCGGTATGCCCAGGATGGATGCGCCCGTGAGCATCTGGATAGGATCCAGGCCCCAAGGACCCCATTTGCCGATGATATTGCCCTCGGTGGCATAGAGCAGCGCTGTGCTGAGCGCGAGGACGATCCAGATGGCCAGCCCGGCTTCTGGCAGGCTCAGTTCCGGCCATGCAATCATGATGATGCAGCCCAAACCGCACAAAAGCCCCAAAATGCGGCGCCAGCTAAACCCGTCGATGCCCAGCAAAATGGCAATCGGAAATGCAAAGAGCGGCACCGTGGCAATCAGGATCGACATCATGCCCGCAGGAAGATGGACGGCAACAGAGTATGAAATAGAGTTTGGCACCAGACTGCCCGTGAGGCAGATCATAAGATAGATGGCGACATGCTTGACTGTCCACGGCGGGGGCTTGCGACGAACCTGACAAATGCCCCATGAGATCGCCGCCATGATGATGAATTGCCACGCCATAAGCCCGAAATACTGATACCCTGTGCTGACCGCGATTTTGGTCAGCGTAAAGCTCAGGCCCCAACCCGCGCCCATGATGATCAAGATCACCAGCAGCACCGTGCGGGAGGCGGGGTTAGGCATGACGGTCTTCCGTCTCTACGATTGCGGCCATGGCGCGTCCGGGGCGGGGCTGCACCAGGAAAATGCCCAGCATCATCACGGCAAGCGCCAGCCAGATAAACATCGAATAGCTCTCATTCAGCATGATCATCGAGGAGACCACGCCGGTGGCCGTGACGATATAGGCCGCTTGGGATGCAAAAACTGATCCGGCCTGCCCCACCAGCCAGACATAGGTCGCGTAAACCACCGCATGGAGGGCTGCGGCAATGATGAGCGCGATCTCAGCCGCCCCGAAATTGGCGAACGGATCGACCCATTGATCTGTCAAAAAGGCGAGGGGGAGGGCAAAGACCATGCCCAGCGTCGAGGCACCGACGATGGTCTGCATCGGATCAAGGCCAAAGGTGCCGAACTTGGCCACGATGTTGCCCTCTGTCGCGTAAAGGGCCGGGGCCAGCAGAACCAGAAGCACGAAAAAGGCCATGCCCGGATCTGGCAAGCTCGCCTCCGGCCCGACCATCAAGAGGATCCCGCCCATCCCAAGCGCAAGCCCGCCTATGCGCACCCAGGAAAACGTGTCATTGCCCAAAAGGAGCGCAATCGGCAGGGCAAACATCGGCGCGGTTGCCGCCGCGATAGAGAGAACTCCCCCCGGCAGCTCAGCCGCACCCATGTAGAAGAACACATCTGGCAGGATCGCGCCCGTCAATGCGACCGTCACGAAAAGTGCAACATGCCGACGATCAAGCTTGATCCGGGGGCGCGATGGCCGCAGCAGGGAAAACGGCCCCAGCACCATCACCACAACAACCAACTGCCAAAAGATCAATCCATAAGGTTCATGCCCGGTGCTGACGGCGATTTTGGCTAGCGGCAGGGTCAACCCCCAACCGACGCCCATGGCCAAAAGCACCAAAAATGGCACGAACCCGGTCATCAGGGATGCGCCATCGAGAGGTGTCCGCCAGTTCGGATCATCTCCACACGCGTCGCTTTGCCGGTACGATCATCGGTTTCAATGTAAAGCCCGCAGAGTGTCACCTCGCCCAGTGCTGGGGTGAACCGGCTTTTCGTCATGCCTGTCACAAAGCGGCGCAACGGCTCTTCTTTTTCCATGCCGATGACGCTGTGGTAATCGCCACACATGCCGGCATCTGCCTGAAAGGCTGTCCCGCCCGGTAGGATTTGCGCGTCCGCTGTGGGGACATGGGTGTGGCTGCCCACAACCATGCTGGCGCGTCCGTCGCAGAAATGCCCCATGGCCATTTTCTCCGATGTGGCCTCGCAATGCACATCGATAATGGCGGCGTGCACCGCGCCACCCAGCGTGTGCTTCATCAAAACACCGTCAACAGCACTGAATGGATCATCATAGGCGCGCCGCATAAAGACCTGACCCAGAACCTGCGCGACAAGCACTTTGCGCCCGCGGCTGGCGGTAAAAACGCGCGCACCAAGGCCGGGTGCTTCCCTGGCATAGTTCACGGGGCGCAAGATCCGCGGCTCCTGCTCGATGAATTGCATCATGTCCTTTTGGTCAAACGCGTGATCGCCCAACGTGATGCAATCGGCGCCCGCGTCGAGGATTTGCTGTGCATGCGGTCCGGAAAGGCCCATGCCTCCGGTCGCGTTTTCGGCGTTCACGACCACAAAATCGAGGGCCCAATCCGCCTTCAGCGATGGAAGAGTGTCGATGATCGCTTGCCGTCCGGCTCGCCCCATCACATCGCCGAGAAATAAAATCTTCATCTGGCGGAACTAGAGCCGCCGCCCAACAAGAGCAAGCGAAACCAGACACGGGCCCAGCCATAAACAAACTTGTGTTAGATCTTCAGGTGCTTTTGCAGGGCGGCCCAGGCGATGGCATTGGCCTCTTCGGGATCGTCGGGGGGCTCCACAGGGGCCTTGCCGCGCAATATCGGCGCAAAGCGTGCGGCCTGATACTTTAGATCATCTTCGCCCGATACCGCAATCGCCCCTTCCGGAATGCCCCGATCCGCATCGCTGACCTTTTGCTGCATGCAGTCTTCAATCCACTCCAGATCCGCAGCATTTTTTTCAAGCAACTGCGCCGTCAAGTCCTGGGATAAAGCAAACTTGGGACCTGGGATCTTGGCCAATTGCTCCACTGACTTGATCTTGAATTCGTGGTCTTCCACGGTCTGCGTCAGCGGCCGATTGAATTGAAAACAGTGGATCAGAGCCGCAGCCGGGGCGGACAGGCTTTGATTGACATGCGGCAGTTTCGCAGGTCTTTGCGGCCATCCCATCCAATCCTGAAAGTCAGAGACCACATCGCCGTTTTTTAGTTTGCTGCGGTCATAGAGGCGAAGATGCACATTCTTGCGCCCAAAGAGATATTGGATCTGACCAAAACGCTGTTCGTAATTGGCCCAGGGCGTGTTGAATTCGCGGCGCATCTTGATCATTTCTTGCGCCGCACTTGTGGTGAAGGCAAGGGGCGGCCGGACATAGGCGAAAAACTCGATTTTATCGAAGTGAGGCTCAAACGTTGCCTTGAGGCGCTTTAGGACACCACGCCGACCTTCGCCCATAATGCGACCAGCTGACAGCCATTCCGATGAGATGACCAATTCCCGTTTGTGTGACGACTTTAGTTGCCGTTCCACCCGGGTTTGGACGTCGGCCAAATGGCGTTCGGCAGACGCGCGATTGTGGCCCAGGTTGAGCATCGTCCGCTCTTGCTTGAGCGCAGAGCCAAACCACAGCATGCACGCGGGGGAGTGGTTGACATCTATCATGTCAATTGGGCCAACAGGCCCCCATTTCATCTGATGGAGCATGTGCTGCAGGGTCGTGGACCCGGTCTTGTGCATGCCCACATGCACAATCAGTCGCTCAAATTTCTTTGCCATTAGAATGACCAGAACACCATAATCAGCGGGATCGACACTGCTACGATCAAAATCTCAAGCGGTAAACCCATGCGCCAGTAATCGCCAAATTTGTACCCACCGGGGCCTAGGATGAGCGTATTATTTTTGTGCCCGATGGGTGTCAAGAAGGCCGCTGAGGCCGCCACGGCGACCGCCATCAAAAACGGATCGGGCGAGACATTGAGCGTGTTGGCCATCTGAATGCCCACGGGGGCCGCGACGATGGTCGTGGCCGTATTGTTGAGCACATCCGAGAGCGTCATTGTCACCACCATCAAAAGGGTAAGGATGGCCCAGGCCGGTAGCCCGTCCGCCATGCTGAGAAGCGCATTGGCGATCAATTCTGTGCCGCCCACGTCTTCCAGCGCCGCGCCCAGAGGGATCATTGAGCCCAAAAGCACGACCACAGGCCATTCGATATGGCTATAGAGCTCACTTAACGGAACGATCTGCGTGAGCACATAAGCCATGACCACCAACCCGAGCGCCACAGGCAGGTAAACCACGCCAAAAGACGCCGCCGCCACGGCAGCCCCAAAAAGGCCAATCGCCAACCAGGTTTTGTTGTCTTGGGTCACCGCGAGGCCCCGGTCAGCCAAGGGAAGACAGCCCAACCATTCGGTGACATCCGGCCCGCGATCCTTGGGCACCAGCAAGAGCAGGATATCGCCTTCGCGGATCTTGGTTTTGCGCATGCGGCTTGCGATCCTGCGCCCCTCGCGCGAGATGCCCATCAGGACAGAGGATTGCCGCCAATGCAGCCCGACATCCGTTGCGGTGCGCCTCACGAGGCGCGAAGATTGCGGCACGACCACCTCGATGATGTCGAGGCCGCGCCCCTCTGCCTTCAAAAGCTCTTCGCGCTTTTCTTCCGAGAAGGCGAGCTTCAGGGCCGAGCGAAACTCATCCAGAGCATCCGGCGTGGCCTTCAGCACAAGCGCGTCATCGGCCTTAAGTTCGGTGTTGATCGCGGCCCCGTAGCGGCGTTTGCCATCGCGAATGACCCCGATGATCGACACGTCGGCCTTGTCCGCCTCTTCCTCCAGCTCAATCACCCGTTGCCCGATCACCTTTGACCCGGCGGGCACGGTCAGCTCCGCGATGTATTCAGCGAAGTCTCCCGATGCTCCCCCGTCCTCCGCGCTATGGGGAATGAGCCGCCAGCCTATGAGCGAGATGAACACCAACCCGATGATCGCCGTAAGCCCACCCACTGGGGCAAAATCGAACATCGCAAAAGGTGCGCCCATGGCATCTTCGCGAATGGCGGCAATGATGATGTTGGGTGGTGTGCCAATCAGCGTGGCCATGCCCCCAAGGATCGTCGCAAAGCTCAGCGGCATCAGGGACAGCCCCACCGCGCGGTTGGCCTTGCGCGCTGTCTGAATATCCACGGGCATCAGCAGAGCAAGGGCCGCCACATTGTTCATGAAGGCAGACAGCACCCCGCCGATCCCGCCCATGATGACGATATGTGTGCCGAGCGCGCGGCTGCTGTCGACGAGCGTGCGCGTGATCAGATAGACCGCGCCTGATCGCACCAAACCGGCCGAGACGACCAGGACGAGGGCCACGATGATAGTCGCGGGATGTCCAAAGCCGCTAAATGTCTCTTCCTTGGGAACAACGCCCAGCACGACACCGATCAGCAGTGCGGAGAAGGCGATGATGTCATAGCGCAGACGCCCCCATAACAGCAGCGCAAAAACGGCCCCGAAGAGTGTGAAAAGGATGATCTGCTCTTGTGTCACGCGCGTCTCATACGGGTTTCTGCGTACCAGGACGAGAGTCGATTTGACAAACCCGACCTTAGCAAGCCCGCCCTATGCCCGCGCAACGTTGTGCCCGAACATCAAAAGGCAATTGTCAGGATCTTTGACATGCAATTCTCGCTGCCCATAGGTCTGATCGACCGGGCCGCGCACTCTGCCTTCCGGCAACGTATCCAAAAATGGTTTGTGGGTCTGATAGAGCGCGTCGACATCCTCGACATCGAAATAGACCAATTGTTCTGCGATGTCCTGATCTTGACCAAGCTCCAAGAGGCGGATGCCCACGGTGCCATCCGTGCAATATGCGTAGCCATGTTCTTCGAGGAGAAAGCTGGGAATGATCCCCAAACCTTTGAAGAAGGCGCAAGATGCCTTGAGATCTCGGGTGAAAACGAAGGGCGTCACTTGACGAACATTTGGCATCATGGTCTCCATCTTGCTGGTCCTGTCGAGGTGGGCCACGGTGCCAACTTGCAAACCGGGATTGAACCTGGACCACCCGGTGATTTATATCCGGGAAGGAAGCACAAAAGAAGAGGCGCACCATGGCAGGCCATTCCAAATGGGCAAATATCCAGCACCGCAAGGGGCGTCAGGACGCCGTGCGCGCCAAACTCTTCTCGAAACTGTCCAAAGAGATCACCGTCGCGGCCAAGATGGGCGACCCGGATCCCGAAAAGAACCCGCGCCTGCGTCTGGCCGTGAAAAGCGCCAAATCTCAGTCGATGCCGAATGACAATATCGACCGCGCGATCAAGAAGGCCGCGGGCGGTGACAGCGAGGATTACGAGGAAATCCGCTATGAAGGCTACGGGCCCGATGGTGTCGCCGTCATTGTCGAAGCAATGACAGACAATCGCAACCGCACGGCCTCCAATGTCCGCTCCACCTTCACCAAGAACGGCGGCAATCTGGGGGAGACGGGCTCTGTTGGCTTCATGTTCGAACGCAAGGGCGAGGTCACGTACCCCGTTGATGTGGGCGATGCGGACACTGTGATGATGGCCGCCATTGAGGCCGGGGCCGAAGATGTCGAAAGCTCTGAGGACGGGCATATTATCTGGTGCGCCGATACCGATCTCAACGAGGTGTCAAACGCGCTCGAAGGCGATTTGGGCGAAAGTGAAAACACCCAACTCATCTGGAAGCCCACCACGACGACCGAGCTTGGTCTTGAGGCCATGCAAAAGCTCATGCGCCTGATTGACGCCTTGGAAGATGACGATGACGTGCAACGTGTCACCGCCAATTTTGAGGCCTCCGACGACGTGATGGCGCAACTGGCTGCTGAGTAGATTTTTCTGTCGGCTCTTTAACGCTTGGGCCTGATAGACGTCTCTTTACAATAGACGTCCTCGGCTCAGCCGTTCGAAAACCTGACCCAACGCGTCCTCACATTTGTTTACTGGGCAGGTATCGCTGCACTTCGCGATTTTGCGTCGAACGCGAAAACCTTTGCCCCTGAAAGCAGAAGCACGGCAGCGCCATATTCCAAGATTTCTTCGGTGGTGTTGCAAAGAGATTTCGCAAACCCATCGAGCTTTGCACCGGCCACGAGGACGTGGTTGTCGAAAAAGACATGCGGCAGCGTGCTCCACGCCAAATCGGTCACCATGTCGTCGAACGTGTCCAAAAGCATGGCTGCGAGAAATGTAACACGCGCAGCTGCAATGACTTTGGCCGCCAAAAGGTCTTGGTCCGTAGTTTCAAAAAGACCCCGTGTTTTCAGACGTTTGATGACGTTCACCGCGATCAGCCCGACGGGTATTGCAACCAACGCAACCAAGAGCGTTGGCAAATCCTGACTTGAAACGGGTGTCGCGTCACTCTCAAGAGAACGGCCTACATCCTCCAAACGCTCGTGCGGCATCCGGGTTTCACTTGCAGCAGCGAGCACCAGGAGAATGCCCAGGTCTGTCCCTGATATTCTGTACGAACACGCGTACGTCCCTCAAACGTCAAAATCACAGCGAATTTGTTGGTTGGGATAACACGCAATTTTAACGTCTGTGCGTGCAAGCAGAGTGCGGCGTTTGTTTGGGCAGGTCATGGATTGTTTGTCGACCAGTTTTAACCTTTTGATCGTTTGGCGGTCCTGTTCTCATTTCAGATTTGGTCGTCAATTGAGAGTTGAAGCGCTGGAGCAAGGGCTGCTATTCCATCCTCGCGATGGCATCAAAGGGACCACTCACCGTGCATGTTGAACGACTTCGCAACGATCTCTTATCGGTATTTGAACGCTATGGCGTGGTGCTCTCGCTCATCGCGTTGGCGGTCATCACAGGAGGCAGCCTTGTACCGCGCGAGAGTGGCGGCGATGTTGGGAGCGCAGATAAGGTTTTGCACCTTGTGGCCTATGCTGTGGCGATCTTTCCGCTGACGCAGCACAAAACGCAGACCCGGTTGATCTTCGCGATAGGAGTGCTGATCTGGAGTGGCGCAATAGAGCTCGTGCAGCCATTTGTCGGCCGGTCTGCAAGCCTGTTGGATCTCGCGTCAAATGCTGCGGGCCTTTTACTAGGGCTTGCCTTGGGCGTTCTGCTTGATCGGGTTGCCTTCAAAAATGGTTCCGATACAGCCTAGGCCTGCCCGGCATGGCCTGGTGTGCTCCATTGGGTCGCGCGTGAGATACCCATGGGCGTTGCTCTCTTAGCCCGTCCTCGCAGCCTGCTCGCCATATCAGGGAAAGCTCTGAAACTGACTGTCCACGCCGGTCGAGAAGAGGCAACCAATCGCCCTCGATATGTCCCGACCGCGCCATGACACAGCTCGC
>ERZ1740065.1720-NODE-1720-length-13316-cov-4.134605_pt1 | contig 13316 bp, 11 predicted proteins | sample MGYA00581738_ERZ1740065 | MGnify/ENA primary metagenome ERZ1740065 (study PRJEB43018, sample SAMN04849749) | marine metagenome | isolation source: floating plastic debris | place: Pacific Ocean | collected 2008-09-01 | study: EMG produced TPA metagenomics... | reverse complement strand
CGACCGAAAGGGGAACATCATAGGCGCTCGATTACCGCTGGTCCGCGCTTGGTTAAACAAGGAAAAATTTGGCTGGCTCCCCAAAGTGAAGGGTTTCGCGATCGCCGGGTGCTAACGGGAAGAGCAAAGCGCAGCGCCGTGGGCATTGGCAAAGACGGTCGCCATTTACATCTAGTTACTTTTGTTACGCCGATCACCTTGAAACAGGAAGCTTATTTGATGCACGCCCTTGGTTCTCGTGATGCTATGAACCTGGATGGCGGTTCCTCATTGGGTTTAGCCCACCGGGGAAAGGTGCTGCTGAATTCGCCGCGCTCTCTCACCAATGTGCTAACTGTCTATGATCGGTATAATCCCGCGCCCCAACCCCTGCGCGATCGCTGGGCAGAATTTCGTGATGGCGATCGCCCCGCCCTGCCCGGCTTGAATTGATCGCCTCAATAATCAGTTTTGTGACCCGCCTAATTGTCCCCTCAATTGTCCGATCAAACCCAAGGGTGAACAGGGATTTTGCTGACCCCATGCTATTCTCCATCACAGAACGATAAGAAATAGGATCCATTTCAGGATTTGCCGGGTCACGCCTTGGAAACAATGACACCATTGCGGTTAGGACAACTGCCTAGCCGTTAAACGCTGATCCGCCTACTGTTTATGGCAACCGGTTTATTGGTGTGGAGTGAAAAGATGGTTACGTCCCCGGTTCGTCCCAGCAGCAATTTTATTGCGGCTTCTCAGGGAAACTCTCAGAAACAATTTCAAGCCCAATCTCAAGAGCAATCTCAGCAGCAACCTCACAAGTCTCAATTCGCCAGCGGTGTTCAATCCTTTGAAGGGCATGGTTTAACGGTGCCCCCCTTGCCCGATGCCCCCCTGTTTGGCACCGACGGCATTCGTGGCACCGTTGGTGATGTGCTCACCGTATCCCTAGCGCTACATATTGGTTACTGGGCGGGCTGCGTGTTTAAGACGCGTTTCCCGGAGGAGGGACCGGTTATTCTCGGTCAAGATTCTCGTAATTCCGGGGATATGCTATCGGCAGCGCTGGCAGCCGGGATGACGGCGTCGGGATTGACCGTGTGGAATTTGGGGTTGTGTCCCACACCGGGCGTGGCATTTTTGGCGGCGCAAACGGAGGTGATCGCCGGGATTATGATTTCTGCCAGCCACAACCCTCCTGCCGATAACGGCATTAAATTTTTCGGCGGCGACGGCACAAAATTATCCAAAGCCTTACAGCAGGATATTGAAACGGCCATCCGGACCCACGCGGTGGACAATCCCCAGTGGCAACCCCAGCGCTTTGGTCAAACCCTGTATCGTCCTGATTTAGTGGATCGGTACGCTGCAGCTTTGGAAAAGACCCTGGCTGGAGGCACCGACGACACCCTATTGGGCGGCATGAAAGTAATCCTAGATCCGGCATGGGGAGCCACGGTGAATATTGCCCCTGCCGTATTTGAAGAGATGGGGGCAACGGTTCTTACGCTGCACGGGCGACCCAATGGCGATCGCATCAACGTTAACTGCGGCTCCACCCACCTGGAAACCCTTCAGGCGGCGGTGCTGGAACATAATGCCGATTTAGGCTTTGGCTTTGACGGGGACGCGGATCGGGTACTGGCGGTAGATAACCAAGGACGCATCGTAGATGGGGATTACATCTTATATTTGTGGGGTTTGGAGCTGAAAAAGGCGGGACAGTTGCCTAACCAAGAAATTGTGGCGACGGTGATGTCGAATCTTGGATTTGAGCGGGCATGGGAAGCCCAAGGGGGCACGCTGATTCGCACGGCGGTGGGCGACCAGCATGTGCACAAAGCCATGGTAGATCGCGGGTCTATGCTCGGCGGCGAACAGTCAGGACATTTGCTGTGTTTCCATTACGGTCCCAGCGGCGATGGCACGTTGTCGGCGTTACACCTGGCAGCATTGGTGAAGCGGTCTGGCAAAACCCTCGCAGAGCTAGTGGACGCGAGCTTTAAAACCTATCCTCAAAAGCTAGTGAATGTGCGGGTGGAGTGTCGCGATCGCCGCCGCCATTGGCAACAGTGTGATGCACTGATGCAAGGAATCAACCATGCGGAACAGGGCATGGGCGATAAAGGGCGCGTCCTAGTGCGAGCCTCGGGCACTGAGCCGGGCATTCGGGTGATGGTGGAAGCTAGCGACGCGCAGATGGTGGATCACTGGACCAGTTATCTAGTAGCGATCGTCGAGGAACACTTGTCCAGTTAATTCCGGCTGAGTGTGCGATCACGAGAAAAACGGGTGAATAGACAGTCTTTTAATTTCGGTTGATTGTGCGATCGCGAAGAAAAAACCGGGGGAATTTATAATCGTTTCTCCCGGTTTTTACAGATGTTATGAATTGCTAAATTAGTAAATTTTTAGGCGTGCATCCTACTTTTAGGACTGCATTTTTAGGCAACATTTCTCAGAAACTTTAGTCAGGTTGCCAACAGGGAACAGGTACATAGACAGGCATTCCTTCCCAACATTTAAACTCAGTCAATGAGGCTTCTCCCAACCCAAATTGCCGGGATTGATAATCATTCATCGCGAAGGTTACTAAGCCCACCGTCTCGCATTTTTGCACCAAAATCTCAGCGTAGTTTCTAAGGAGCTGAGTGGAATGTAAAAGGTTTAATGCTGACGATTGGGTAACAATATCTCCCTGAACAATTTCATTGACCCCGCCTAAAGAAAGGTACAGATTGTGGGGAGGCATATTATTCGACATTGCATAATAGGGATGCTTATCAGAGATTGTATCTATCGAGGCGTAAGAGACCGTAGTGCGATGGCTGGACTTTAGGGTTTGGCGAGTTTGGGTGATCGCCGCTCGGCATTCCGCGCTTAAATTCTCAGGAAAATCGCTGCGAAAGTCATCAGCAACGGCAGGATTGATGGAAGTAAATAATGTTAGAGCTGTGGCAGTGGCGATCGCTTCAACTCGTCCCATAAAACGTTTTAGTGAAGGTGTCATTAACGTCACGTCATCCTTTTAATTCTCGTTCGCAAGTTAACACAGCCTTTCCACGCCCCATTCACTGACTGGCCCGATTTCAAAGTTGGCGATCGCCCTTCTGTTTCGCAGTGTGGATTACCATATGTTTTGTCTCGAAATGTTAATCCTGATCTGGCAGCCCTATGACTCAAACAGCGATCGCCCCCTACGGCAGTTGGAAATCCCCGATTACGTCCGATGCCATTGTGTCCGGCAGTGTGGGATTGGGGCGTGCGGTACGGGATGGCGACTCCCTGTACTGGAGTGAAGCGCGACCGTCGGAAAAGGGGCGCACAACGGTGGTTTGCCGGGCGGCAGATGGATCGACGATCGATGTGGTGCCAGCCCCTTTCAATGTGCGGACGCGGGCCCATGAATATGGTGGCGGGTCATGGGCAATTTTTGATGGGGTGGTGTATTTTGCCAATTTTGCTGACCAGCGTTTATATCGGCAGCCGGTGGTAGGTGAACCGGAAGCGCTGACCCCGGAGGGCGATCGCCGTTTCGCAGATATTCGATGGGATCAGCCCCGAAATCGCCTGATCTGTGCCTGCGAGGACCACACCGTTGAGGGGGAAGCGAAGGCTTATATTGCGGCGGTGCCTTTGGATGGGTCGCAAATGATAACGGTGTTAGCGGAGGGATCGGACTTTCATACGTCGCCCACCCTAAGCCCTGATGGATCCCAACTGGCCTGGCTCACCTGGCAGCATCCCCATCTGCCCTGGGATGAGACCCAGCTGTGGTTGGCGGATATAGTGGACGGCGGCAGTTTGGCAAATTCGCGGCAGATTGCTGGTGTCGCCGAAGAATCAATTTTTCAGCCCCAGTGGTCGCCGTCGGGACAGCTTTACTACGTGAGCGACTCCACTGACTGGTGGAATTTATACCGTTGGAACGCCGACGGTGAGCCCACTACCCTGTGCCCCATGGAGGCGGAATTTGGCCTGCCTCAGTGGGTGTTTGGTATGTCCACCTATGGGTTTGTCTCGGGCGATCGCGCCATTTGTGCCTATACCCAAAAGGGGCTTTGGACCTTAGCCAGCCTGGATTTAGCCAATGGCAAGCTAACCCCCTTTGATCTGCCTTACTCCACCCTAAGCGGCATTTTTGTAGACGATACCTGTGCATTGTTTATTGGCGGCTCAGCAACGGCACCGTCGGAGCTGGTGTATTTCGACTTTGCCACCTGCAAGGCGGAGTCTTTAAAGCGCAGTACGGAATTGGCGATCGCCGAGGGCTACCTATCCGCACCGGAGTCGGTGGAATTTCCCACCACCGAGGGCACCGCTTACGGATTACTATATCGCCCGAAAAATCAAGACTTTGCAGCACCTGCCGATGAAAAGCCTCCCCTGCGAGTCAAAATTCACGGCGGTCCCACGGCCCAAACGTCCAGCAGCCTCAGTCTTGGCATTCAATACTGGACCAGTCGCGGCTTTGCGGTGCTGGACGTGAACTATGGCGGCAGCACCGGCTATGGGCGGAAATATCGGCGGCGGCTGGATTTTAGCTGGGGCATTGTAGATGTGGATGATTGCGTCAATGGTGCCAAGTATCTCGTGGACCAGGGGATTGTAGATGAGAATCGCCTGACCATCGAAGGGGGCAGTGCTGGCGGCTATACTACCCTGGCGGCGCTGACGTTTAAGAACACCTTCAAGGCGGGTGCCAGTCGCTATGGGGTCAGCGAGCTGGAAGCCCTAGCGCGGGATACCCATAAATTTGAGTCCCGTTATCTGGATCGGCTTATTGGTCCCTACCCCGAAAAGAAGGCGATCTATGAGGAGCGATCGCCCCTCCATGCCGTGGAACAGCTTAATTGCCCCGTAATTTTTTTCCAGGGACTTGACGATAAAATCGTTCCTCCCAACCAGGCAGAAATGATGGTGAAGGCCCTAAAAGCGAAGGGAATCCCCGTCGCCTATGTGCCCTTTGAAGGGGAGCAGCACGGCTTTCGCCAGTCGGAAAATATCAAGCGATCGCTCGACGGTGAATTCTATTTCTACTCACAGATTTTTGGTTTCGAGCCCGCTGAGGCGATCACTCCCGTCGAGATTGCCAACCTGGATAGCTAGCCAACTCTACCCAATTTGCTCCCTATCCATAAAGTTCAGTTGATATGGGTTAAGGAAACGACAAATCGAAAAAGTGTGGCGCTAGCGTTGCAATTATCTAGCTTTCTTGATGTGCAAAATCGCGCCTAATCTTTAAAACCCTTTACCTAAAACGCTTTTGGGGATTGGTTGATTAACGGAACTTGGGGATCAATGTAAATCCCTGTGTCACCAGGCTACATTGATCCCAGAAAATCGTTAACCTGAAAGCACCAAAAACGTTATTGCATCAAACTGCTATGAAACGTACATCGGTTAGTGATATCAAAACCTGGGACGATGCCAACGATTTGGAGCGGGTCGTCGTGGACAAGCGCTCCTACAAGCGGGCCAATGCAGCAAAAGGGCGTCGCCGAAACCGCCGATACGGTAAACGATTGCTTGATGTTCAGTTGCGCGTTAATCAGGAATTTGAAGACGATTTCGATGATTAACCTTGAGTGATTTTTTGAGGTGGTCTCCAGCGATCGCTCAAAAAATCAAGAGCACCTTAAACGAATAAATCCCCCGCCCTAACTCTGGCGGGGGATTTGTTTTTGGGAACCCCTGTTAAGCTGCCCGTAGGATGCGCTGCCGACAGACCGCTTAAATGGCTGGCTAGGACAAAGAGGGCGTTGCCGATTCAACAGCGGCCAGTATTGCCGGATTGCTAGGATCCGCTTTGATCTGAGGAATAAGGCTTGCCATTTCCAAAGCCGACATGGCATACCCCCAGCCCAAATTATTCTTAATGCCCGCCCGCTCCAGTGCCTGCTGCATGGTGTCAGTAGTAACGATACCAAAGATCACAGGAATACCGGTCTGGAAGCTAGTGGCAGCGATGCCCTTTGACACTTCGGAACACACATAGTCAAAGTGGGGAGTTTGTCCTCGGATAACGGCACCGATGCAAATGATGGCGTCGTAGCGACCGGTTAGGGCAAGCTGACGGGCAACCATAGCAATTTCAAAGCTACCGGGCACCCAGGCATAATCTACCTGACTACCATCGGGATCAATATTGACGCCGTGACGTTTTAAGCAATCTTGGCAAGCGCTGAGGAGTTTGCTGGTCACTAAGTCATTGAAACGACCAATGACGATGGCAAACCGTTGGGAATGGGCGCGGGCAAAACTACCTTCAAAAACAGCCATGGGTACCAGGGGAACGTGTTAGGAAAAACGAGAAAAATCAAAGAATCTCAATAGGCCGTAGCTCTTAAAGCCTAGTCGTTTCAGCCAGATTTCAAGTAAAATCTATGACTTTAAAATTCTATGACTTTAAGATTGGCTTTAAAAATTTCTAGTTTTAAAATTCTGCAATTTTAAGATTTGCAAGCTTAAAATTTGCGATCTCAAGATTGTAAAAGTCGGCTTATTTTTGTGGCGATCAAAGCCAACTTTTCAAATCGTAGAACTTTAAACCAGCCTTTTTAGCATTGGAACCACCGGGGCTAAACCACAAAGAAGTTCAGAACACCGACGGCAACCACTAAGGCCAGCCAGACGCCGGAGCCAATAAACAATACGGGCTTGCCTATGTCCCAGTTCTGGGGAAGGGCGTAAACAACGGGGACGCCAATAACCAGGAGAAATGAAACGAAGACAAGAGCAAACAGGGTGATTTGAAATAGGATAGCCATAGATCTGAGTGTTATTCCACGGTATTAGTCACGGCATTCAGTGACGCAGCGCCCGCCTGAATTAGTGCCGAAAAGTGCCGCGCTTGTAGGTTTTAACCAACGTAGGACTATTGGACTAAAACCATTGGGACAGGGTTTCGGTGCCGGAATCGTGATTAATCCTATCAGACCAGGTTACCGGGGCGATCGCCACAGCCAAAGCTAGATACAGTCTGCAACGAGAGTGAAACGAAAACTTAAGGGAAAATCTAAACAAATGGTGGGGCTGTAATGGAAATTGTGCTGTGTCACCAGACGGTAGATTTTGACGCCTTGGGGGCGGCGGTAGGACTGGCGCGGCTCCAGCCTGGGCGGCGTATTGTGCTGACCGGGGGGATGCACCCGGCGGTGCGATCATTTTTAGCCCTCCATCGGGATGAGTACCCACTGCTGGAGCGGCGGGCGGTGGTGGCGGATCAGCTGCGGCGGGTAATTGTGGTGGATACTCAAGATCGCGATCGCCTGGGAAAAGCAGCGGAATTATTAGACTTGCCCCAGTTGGACGCTGTGGAAGTTTACGACCACCACGTGGAAGCATCGGGGGATATTCCGGCCACGGTCCGCCATGTGGAGCCGGTGGGATCGTGCACCACCTTGGCGGTGGAGGCGTTGCAAACCGCTAAATTAGCGGTATTAAGCGTGGCCGATGCCACGGTGATGGCCCTGGGAATTCATGTGGACACTGGGTCGCTCACCTTTGCAGGCGCTACGGCTCGAGATGGATCAGCATTGGCGTGGTTAATGACCCAGGGGGCAAATTTAGCCCTGGTGCGTGCCTATGCTAATCCCAGTTTGTCGCCCGTTTTGCAAGAGTTATTGGTGCAGGCGCTGGAGCAGGTTACCGTCGAGCATGTGGGAAATCGAGCGATCGCTTTCGTCACCTTAACCACCGACGGCTATGTGTCCGGCCTATCCAGCGTTGCTAGTCGCTTAATGGATACCCTCGGCTGTCAAGCATTATTTTTGGGCGCAGCGTATCGTCAGCGGTCAAAATCGGGCAAAGAGTCGGAGCGGGTAGCTATTATTGGGCGATCGCGAATTCGAGGCACTAACCTATCGCCCCTGTTTGAACATATCGGCGGCGGTGGCCATGCCCAGGCGGCGTCGGCAACGGTCCACAGCGGTGATCCCCACCCTCTGCTTCACGGGTTAGTGGGCCAATTAAAAGAGCAAATCCCGCCCACCCTGACCGCAAAAACGGTTATGTCATCGCCAGTGCGCACCATTTTGCCGGAAATGTCGATCGCCGAAGCCCAGCGAATTTTGCTGCGGTATGGTCACTCGGGCATTTCTGTAGTGGACGCCACGGGGCAACTGGTGGGCATCGTCTCCCGGCGAGATTTAGACCTAGCCTTTCATCACGGCTTATCCCACGCCCCGGTCAAAGGCTATATGAGCACCCGGCTGCATACCATTACCGCTGATACGCCCCTAGCGGAAATTGAACGGCTAATGGTGACTTATGATATTGGGCGGCTGCCGGTGTTAGGGGACAATGGCGGGCTGTTGGGAATCGTGCCTCGCACGGATATGCTGCGCCAGTTCCACTGCGATCGCACCGCGCCTCGGGACGGCGCTCCCCCAACGCCGCCGCTGGCCGATCCTTTTTCCGCCATTGGCTCCTCCGACCACGACTTTTGCATTTTGCTCTCTCGATTTGCGCCGCCGTTGCGGAAATTTTTGGTGGCGGCTACCCAGTTAGCAAGCGATCGCGGCTGGCAGATTTATCTGGTGGGCGGCGCGGTGCGGGACTTATTGCTTAGCGATACGGACCACCCGCTGATGTTGTCCGATGTGGATTTGGTGGTGGATGGGTGCCATGGTTCGGGCGATCGCGGTCAAGCCGCAGCGGTAGACCTTGCCAAGGCGATTCAGACCAAATATCCTAACGCTCGCCTACAGATTCACGGGCAATTTCAAACCGCTGCCCTGCTGTGGCACAAAGATGAAACCTTTGGGTCCTTATGGGTGGATATTGCCACCGCCCGCACCGAGTTTTATCCCTACCCGGCGGCAAATCCGGAAGTGGAAGCCAGCTCCATTCGCCAGGACTTATATCGACGCGATTTTACAATTAACGCCCTGGCCGCCCGCCTAAACCAACCCCATTCCGGTGAACTACTGGACTTTTTCGGTGGCTTGCAAGATCTCCAGCGTCGCCAAATTCGCGTGCTCCACGCCAACAGTTTTATCGAAGATCCCACTCGTATTTATCGGGCGGTGCGCTTTGCCGTGCGCCTAGGGTTTACGTTGGAACCCCAAACGGAAGGACATATTCGCCACGCCATGGCCCAGCTTCCCCAAACTGCCCCTGAAATTACCCACAACAGCCAACCAACTCGACGCCAGCCCGCCTTAGAAACTCGCCTCAAAGCCGAGCTGAAATATATTCTGCAAACATCCTATTGGCGCGGCGCATTGACGTTGCTAGATAATCTGGGCGCCCTAGCCTGCATCCATCCCCAGCTCACCCTAACGGCGTCCCTATGGCGACAGCTTAATCAGGTGGCCCGTCTGTGGGAACGGCTGGAGCGATCGCCCGCTGCCGCCTCATATCTTCCTAAGGGCATTGACCTATGGGAACTGCTGCTGGAGCTAATAATCGCCGCTGTGCCAGAAGCGGATCGCCTAATAACTGCCCAGCGCCTGCAGCTGACGGACAATGCCACTAATCGTTTAGCAACCTTGGAGGATCACGAGAAACGGATTCAAAATGCCCTACAAACCTGCGATCGCCCAAGCGAAATTGTTTGCGCCCTAAGCACCGAAGACACCGTATTACTTGCCATCATTGCCGTACGACTTCCCCGTCCCATTCGCCGCAAAATTTGGCGATACCTGAGTCACCTTGCACCCACTCCCACCCTGTTAAATGGCAGTGACCTAAAACAATTGGGCTATCATCCTGGTCCCCAATTTCGCCCCATGCTGGCCCACCTACGCCAGGCCACCCTCGATGGTGAGATTCACACCCGGGACCAGGGGCTCGCTCTACTTAAATCCCAATACCCCATAGGCATCAAATCCTGACCATGGGTTTACGAACGTCAACCCTTTAACTAAGCTATGGATAGAAAAGTTTACACGCCGTTGTTATTAGCGGGTAGTACTGTTGAACGCCTCGCCCCCTCCCCAGTCCAAATCTCGCTGGCTTCTCCCAGTATTTTAAGCACTGCTGTCCTGGCTTCAGCCTTGGGAGCCGGGTTCGGCACCCTATTGCGCTTACGGCAATTGAATATTTTGGGGCACACCATTGAATCACCCCTTACATTTTTAGGCGGTGAAGAGTCATTTCCCCCACGGGGTACCTGGCCTGTGGCAGAAGATACTTTCCTGGACGTGGATACTCCCACCTATGCCCCCGCTTCGTCCAAGAACCCAGACTCTCCGAAAGCCTACACGGCTCCTCAAGAATTTATCCCGGCGGAAATTCCCGACACTTACGACGAAATTTACCTTGACGGTGAGCCTTTCGACCCTGAGATTCCCAGCTCCCGTACACCCGCTTCTCCAATCAGTCCCGGACTGGATAACCGCGAAGCCCAGGAGGCGGTGGATCGCAATCCTTCAGCGACCGCCCTTGATCAAAGGGATTCCTTACCGCGTCAAGAGACTCCCCCTCGCCCCTCAAATCGCACCGGCTCTCGTGAGGGCATGCCTAAACCGATCACCCCCATTGTGCCGCCCCCGCCAGCGGTGCCTCCAGCTCCTCCGGTGGCTACACCCCCCGCTCCTGCTCAGCCTTTGGAAACGCCCAAAGAAACCACCCGCTCCGACGTTTTGCGATCGCCCGACCTAGAAGGCTAAAGACCCTCTGCCGAAAATAGTGACTCAAAACGAATATCTTAAATTCCTCCAACTCTCAAATTTCTCCAATTATTGAAACAGGGAATTTTTGAGAATTGGAATAGGGAACCAAAACCAAAAAGAGGCGAGTCAAGAATCAGGTAACGGGACATGCAGAAAGGTGAAACAAATCTTAAGAATAAAGCCAAGAAATGTAAAGGCGATCAGGCTAGTAATGGAGATTTTGCCTAAATCTTGGTAGAGGAGCGTCCGATTGTCTGGCTTAGATAGCGGCGGATTTGCTCCCTTCCTTAGAAACCGTTGAGGGGAAAGGCAGTTCACTTACCCCCCAAGCGGCAGAAATTTCAAAAGACGAAAATGGTTCGTAGACCCGATGTCCTCATAAAAGCATCACGCTATAATCAGACCCGATTGCCTTGTGGCTAAAGCATCCAGCCCATCTCCCCCCTTTCTGTCCCATGAGTTCGTCGAACCCCTTATTACATGCTTTCTTTATTGGGCGCGCGATCGCCGATATTGCCAATGAGCAACTGGAGAAAGTTGTTGCCGACAGTCTCAGTGCCCTGGGAACCTTCGACGCGGAACAGCGCGATCGCCTGCGCGAGTTTTCGGAAGAGGTTTTAGCCCGGGCCGCCCAGGCAGAAGCTAGCGCTGCTGGTACCCCTGCGGGAACCACCTCGACCACCTCCAGTGATGCCGCAGAATCGGAAGATTTACAGGCTCGCCTAGATGACTTAAGGGCTGAAATTGCCGAGTTGCGCTCTAACCTTAAGCAAGCAGACAGCTCCGACGAGGGTGAATAGCGTTGCACCAATGCTGAATCATGGGCTGACCTGTATAGTTCAGGAAACCCTAGGATTCAACAAGCCTAGGTTCCAAAGTCCATAAATTGTCTTTAAAGTATCGCAACCGCTTAGCCAGCACTAACCATCCCCCCTGGAGCGAAGGGTGAAAACGCAACAACATAAAACCTATCGCTGGAATCGCAAACATTACTCGCGCGTTCGTCGCTCATTTGACATTTGGTCTTTTGTGCTGGGATGGCTGTATTCATTGTGGATTAATGAGAAGCAGTGGAGCTATCCAGGGGGCATTAGCGAGGACAAAAAGAACGCTCGGCGTCGTCAGCAGGCGGTGTGGATTCGCGAAACTTTTTTAGAGTTGGGACCAACCTTTATTAAGGTTGGCCAGCTGTTTTCCACCCGCGCGGATCTTTTTCCCATCGAATATGTGGAGGAGTTGTCTAAGCTGCAGGATCGAGTGCCGGCTTTTGAATACGAAGAAGTTGAGGTGATTTTGGAGGAGGATCTGGGGAAGCCCCTGCGATCACTATTCCAAAGCTTTGATCCGATTCCCCTGGCAGCGGCAAGTTTGGGTCAGGTTCACAAGGCTCAGCTCCCCTCTGGTGAGGACATTGTTATTAAGGTGCAGCGTCCAGGGCTAAAAAAGCTATTTAAAATTGATTTAGCCATTCTCAAGGACATTGCCCGATATTTTCAAGCCCACCCTCGATGGGGTCCTGGGCGTGACTGGGTGGGTATTTATGAAGAATGCTGCCGTATCCTATACGAAGAAATTGATTATTTAAATGAAGGGCGAAATGCGGATCGATTCCGTCGTAATTTCCGCCACGCCGACTGGGTAAGGGTGCCTCGAATTTACTGGCGCTACGCTTCTCCCCGGATTTTGGTGATGGAGTATATGCCGGGGATTAAAATTAGCCATTATGAGGCGCTGGAGACGGCAGGACTGGAGCGATCGCGCCTAGCCCATTTGGGAGCCCAGGCGTATTTGGAGCAGCTTTTAGCCAGTGGCTTTTTCCATGCGGACCCTCACCCTGGAAACTTGGCCGTGTCCCCCGATGATGGGTCGCTAATTTTCTATGACTTTGGCATGATGGGGCAAATTAATCCCATTACGCGGGAAAAGCTGCTGGAAACCTTCTTTGGGGTGGCCCAAAAAGATGGCGATCGCGTGATGAACTCTTTAATTGAGCTAGGCGCCCTTCAGCCCACCGGTGACCCGGGTCCCATCCGCCGATCAATTCAATATATGTTGGACCACTTTATGGACCAGCCCTTTGAAAATCAGTCGGTGGGAGCCATTAGAGAAGACCTTTATGAACTTGCCTACGGTCAGCCTTTTCGCTGTCCTGCTACCTATACCATTGTAATGCGGGCATTTTCCACCCTAGAGGGGGTGGGTAAAGGACTGGATCCCGAGTTTAACTTTATGGAAGTTGCTAAACCCTACGCAATGGAGCTTATGAACGGAAACGGTAGTGGTCCCGATACGTCGGGAATTTTAGGAGAGCTGAGCCGTCAGGCAGCTCAAGTGAGCACCACCGCACTGGGGTTGCCTCGGCGCATTGATGACACTATTGAAAAGTTGGAGCGGGGCGATTTACGACTGCGGGTTCGTTCGATTGAAACTGACCGGGCTTTACGGAAGCTGGGACAGGCTCAGGTTGCTACTAACTATGCAATTTTGACGGGCAGCTTTGCCATCGGTGCTGCAATCTTGGTGGCCCAGGGTATGGTTTGGGTGGCGGCGATCGCCGGCGTGTTATCGATTGTTCCCGGTGTTATTTGCGTACGGCTTCTGCGTAAAATTGACCGGTACGACAAAATGTTTTAGACATGACTGTCTAAAGGGAAGGTTTGGGTAAAGTTAGATATAAAACTTTTCTCATAATCAGATAGAGCGTCTTTAATGCTGATA
>ERZ1740065.1718-NODE-1718-length-13327-cov-5.135021_pt1 | contig 13327 bp, 6 predicted proteins | sample MGYA00581738_ERZ1740065 | MGnify/ENA primary metagenome ERZ1740065 (study PRJEB43018, sample SAMN04849749) | marine metagenome | isolation source: floating plastic debris | place: Pacific Ocean | collected 2008-09-01 | study: EMG produced TPA metagenomics... | reverse complement strand
CTGCTGGTCCCGATTAATTTTGAAAACTGACTTAACTTTGATTCACCCATTACCCAAGTTTACCAGGGTATTGGATGTTTAAATTGGTGTTATCGCAACGCTCCTACAGAACAAGCCGCCCGGAGTGCGAATATCTATACGTACCCCCTTCTAAACCCGCTTTTCAACCAATAAAAACATATATACATCCGTCTACACGTAGCCCGGATTTTCTACTTTTGGCGAACTTTTATTGAATAGAAAATGGTTTAAGGGCTTTGATAAAAAACCGCGTGAAATCGATTTAAATCCATTACTGATTAATGACGTAAGGTATGCGCTATCAAGAATTAACCTTTGAGGGTAGCGTAAACAACAGTGCTGTATTGTCAAATTGTCAAATAGGGGTATTGCTGTTGAACTAAGCCAGACGATAGTAGTGGTTGTAGAGTAACTATAGCCAAAAAAATATGAAGTAATTGTTTTAAATTAGACTAAAATATTCTACTGGCTTGTTTATCCCTTTGGGCATAATCGGCAGTTGAAGGTTGCCCGTTGATTTCCAATTATATAATTTTTAAACGCCAAAATCTTGTATTATTAAAGCTTTCAGAGATTTGCCGCAAAAACTCAAGTGCGAATCAAAAACTAAAAAATACATAAGTTGACTTTACCTAAAGATATAAATGGGTGCAAGATATTGGAGATTACCGAAACCGGTTCCGTTGGGATTTTTACCCAAAAATTCTGACATCAAGTATTACCCAAAGGCAAAACAATAGGATAATCAGAAAAAGTTGTAATGGGTATAGCATCAAAATATTGGAAATTAGCTCGGATTGATAGTTTTAGTCGCTGCAAAAGTGAAGTACTCGAAGCAGCTAAAAATTTTTTTGATGAGCAATTTCCCGAACAAGCACACCAAAAAGAAGTATCAGATAGGAATATTCAATGTCAACTAATGCAATGGTATCAGTCAAGCGACCCCCGTGGTGAGATGGCTGAAAAATGTTTACGCTGTTTTATCTCGAACGTGCTTAAAGAGAGTTGTATCGCATTAGAGCAAAAGTTTGGTGAAAGACATTACCTTTACAGCGCACAATTATTACCACTAGTGCTAGATACTGCTCATAACAATCAAGATAGCGAATCTCTTACGACTCATATTTTGTCAACATTTAACCCAAATAAAAGTAATTTATCAACTTGGGTCACAATAATTTTTAAAAGCTGTAGTGCTGTTAAACAATCTTTAAAAGAACATGGAATTGTACAGTTAACTGATTGGACGATTCTTCGCTATACAACTCACACAAGATTAAAGCGAGTTTTATCAAGTTTGCAGTTAACATCAACTGAAATTGCTAAAGCTGTGAAATTGTTTGATAGTTTTCATAAAGTTTATTGTACTCAATTATCCAAGCACCGCAAAGCTAAACCTGATAGTAAATTTAATACTACTAAATATCCTCAACCAACAAGGGAGCAACTCAATCAAATCGCTGAAATTTTATCTGGAGATATTGAATATAGCCCGTTGAGGAAAATCATTTCTCCAGAAGAAGTTTTAGAAGAACTACAAAAGCTTGCTTATATATTACGAGAAACTTGGACGCAACCCCAGCAAGTAGTCGAAAAAAATAATGATGAGAAAAAAACATCTAAATTACCAGATTTTTGCATTGAACCATTTAATAATTGCTTGCATGAATCTGTAAAACAGGTAGTTCAAACTCGCTTTGATTATATTCAGCGTAAAGGAACTGTGAAAGGGAAGGAACAAGCCAAAAGATATTTACAAGCTTTGCATTTGTTTCATTGTAATGGAGTTGGGTTGAAGAACATAGCTGCTCAATTAGGATTTACTGACCAACCACATTTAAGTCGTTTGTTAAAACTCAAAATATTACGTAAAGATATTGGACGAAATCTAATATCAAATCTGAAAAAATATGTTGCAGAGCTTTCTGGATATTCTCAAAATCCTGATAAGTTAGTGGAGTTGGATACCAGAATTCAAAGTTTGTTTGGTGAAGAGATTGATGAATTGATTAAGGATGCGGAAAAAGAAGCTAAAAACGGATATAGGTTAGTGATGAATAGCAAATTAGCTCGGTCAATTTGTAAGTTTATCAATAAATGTCCGCATTTTAATAATTAGGATGTGATTACTATGGACAATTTTATATCTGATTTAACAAACGATTTATTTGAAGTTGATAACAATCTAGAAATAATTAATTTAGAAGAGCAGTTACAACCAGCTTTTTTAATCAGCGAAAAAAGCAATAACCCACTTATAAAATGGCAAGTTTATTTTCAATGTTTGGCATTATTTGCTTTTGAAGAATGGCTACAAGAACGAGAACCAAGGTTAACCCTTGATAAAGAAAATTCATCTACCTTACAGTATCAGTATGCCAATTTAATTGATGCTGTATTTAATTTGAAGGTAGGTAATTTTAAGGTTTGTCTTATTCCCTGTATGTTGTTAACGAATGAAGAAGTTGCTATTCCCAGAGCAGTCATTGATTTACCGGAATATACAGCTCATTTTTATGTTGTAATTGGTGTAGATGAAGAGTTAGAAATCGCAGCAGTTAAAGGATTATTACGTTACGACCAATTAATTAATATTAAAGCAGAATTAGAGCCAGAAGCGGACTGGAACTATTACATTCCTTTACTTCAATTCAATCAAGAAGTCGATGAACTGTTGCTTTATCTACAATGTTTAGCACCCACTGCAATTCTTTTACCAGAAATTCCCGTTTCCCGTCGGGATATTTTGAGAAAAGTACAGACTTCATTATTGAATTTATTACCCCAATTAAATAATCGTCCTTTGTGGGAAGTTTTGACTTGGGAGCAGGGTAAAGCAGTATTAACAACACCTTTATTAATTAATTGGCTTTATCAATCTATCAATCAAAATACTGCTGCATTGACCAAGCATTTATCCGATTTACTGCAGATTTTAACCCAGCAAGCAGTCAACGTTGGTCAGTGGTTAGTTAATCAAGTAGACGATGCGGTACAAACATTATCATGGCAATTAATTCCAGCATCTCAATTACGTTCAACATTTGAGTCAAACCAATCAAATCCTATAGAAGAATTAGAAGTTATTCTAAACGATATTCAAGATAATAATCAATTAGATATTCCACCTACAGCAGTTCGTGTTTATCAAGATATTACATTAGATAAATTACTGCGATTATATGCAATTATTTGGTCTTTACCGGAAGAAGAAAATGGATGGACTTTGTTTCTAGTCTTAAAAGCTATTAATGATAATCAATCAGCTTGTCGGTTTACATTACGAGTCAGCGACCAAATAGAGGTTTTAGATGAAGAGGAGTTAACTACTGATGATAATAGTTACTTGTATACGCAGGTAGAAGGAAGTTATGATGATAAATTTTTAGTAACACTGATGTCTGAAACTGGAGAAAATATAGCTTTTCCGCCATTTGAATTTATTCAATAATAATATTATATTTTAGTCATATATTTTACAATGGTACTCTTAAGGGTACTATAAATTGTGAAAAATCTTATTTAGGATAAAGTCATTAAAAAGAATGAAGAATGAAGAATGTAGAATGCTGGAATTGCAAAGGGGCTGTTACCCCAATGCAATTCTTACACCGTGTGACGGTGGGGAATTTAACCCGAATTAGATATCATTCTAAATTCTAAATTCTAAATTCTAAATTCTAAATTTGTTAAATCGGCGGAGGTATTCTTAAAAATATGCTACAGAAATTTTCTGTTATCGTGGGAAGATTCTATCATGAGTGCGAAGGTTTTTGAATTAAAGGTAACTAAAATTGAATCAACCTGTATCTTTGAATTAAATTGGGAAACAGGTAAGAAAATTACAGTTAGTTTGCAGTATTCTAGTTTGCTTGATAACTATTATCAGCAGTTGATAAAGGCTTATTTAGACTTCTTTATATATTTTCTATTAATAAAAACCGCGAGTGGAAAGGTAAGTGTAAAAAAAGATTTTCGCAGCCATTTGGTAAATACTCATTCTAAATTATTAGATGAATTTCATCGCTGGTTATTCAGTCCGGAATTAGTGGAAATTCGTCGTGAAATTGCGAATTCGGTTAATTATCTTGACGATAAGCAAAAAGAATGGATTGAGGTATTTTTAACTTGTACTCCTGTAGAAATCGCACGTTTACCGTGGGAGACTTGGGAAATTGGAACTGATTTAGGAATACCCAAAAGAATACGTATTGCTCGCAATCCAGCGAATATTCGTAATCATAATTTTCGTCCCCTTCACCGTAAACTTAGAATTTTAGCCATTTTAGGAGACGATACTGGCTTAAATTTTGATTCTGAGAAAGAAGAATTTAATAAAATAAAATCGATTGCGTATGTTAAATTTATTGGTTGGACGTTAAAAAAGAATATTGATGAATTAAAACAAGAAATAGTCCAAAATATTGCTTCAGTTGATGGTTGGGATATATTATTTTTTGCAGGACACAGTAATGAATCGGTTTTAACTGGTGGTGAATTAGGTATTGCTCCCAATACTTCGATATTCGTTTCAGAAATAGAAGATGCTTTAAAACTAGCAAAAAAAAGAGGACTTCAGTTTGCAATTTTTAATTCCTGTAGCGGTATCAACATTGCAGAGTCGTTGATTAATTTGGGATTAAGTCAAGTTGTAGTGATGCGGGAACCTATTAATAATAAGGTAGCACAAGAATTTTTAAAACAGTTTCTCAGAAGTTTGGCTGAGTATAAAGATGTTCATGAATCTTTGTTAGATGCAAGTAAATTTCTTAAACAACAAGAACAGCGTCTTGCTTATCCTTCGACGTATTTAGTTCCTTCTTTATTTCGTCATCCAAATGCAGAATTATTTCGTATTCAACCTTTTGGGTTATGGTCAATTATAAAAAAGTGGCTACCAACTTCCAAGGAAGCGAAATTTGTTGGGATATTTTTGTTAATTAGTTTAGTTCCTAATTTACAAACACTTTTTTTAGATTCACGTTTTTTTATTCAAGCTGTATATCGTCAAGCTACTGGACAAGATTTATCACACAGTAAACCCGAAATAATACTTGTTCAAATTGATGAAAAATCACTAAAAATAGCTAAAAAGACAGAATCAAAGCAATGCAAGCAAAGTGGAGAGAAATTCAGACAAAGGTATTTAGATTATTGCTATATGGCAAATATAATCACAAAAATATCAAGCTTAAATACTAAAATAATTGGCATAGATTATATTTTGAGTGCAGTAGATGAGCATGAAAATAAAAGTCAAATACTTAGTCAAGAAATTGAAATAATAAATAATCACAAAAATACTTTAACTGTATTTGCTTACAAACAAAAATATGAAGATGATGATAGAGATGAAGTAAAAACAATAATAGCTGATTCAAGTATCAATTTTAATGGAAATACTTACGGATATGATTGGTATTTGAACTTACCAAAAAACAAATATTGTTATAAAAATAATCAATGTCCATTTGGTTATATGGTAGCTTTAATTTCTCATATAAATAAACAGCAAATCAATTTTAAAAATCAGGCAGAGTTCTACAATTCAATAAATAACATTATTGAAAATAAGCGACATAATAATTATACAATTAATTTTTTATATCAAACTTACGTTCAGCCTATCACTAAATTTTCTTATAAATTTAGGCAGATGTGGTTTTATCCAATAATTGATTATTCAATTCCAAAGCAAACAATTTATCAAACAATATCTGCTTGTGAGTTATTAAATACCTGTGAAGTTAGCTCGGATAAACGAACTATCCTTAATAGCTTTAATCAAAAAATTGTTCTGATTGCTCCTGGTGTTTATAACGATATGGATGAATACGAAAAACAAGCAGAAGATAATAGAGGTTTACCTTTAGCTATTGCTTTTTGGCGAAATCAAGATGGCTGGAAAGATTTTTTTGATGGTAATGACACTTTTACTGGAGGTGAAATCCATGCTTATATGATTCATCATTTTATTAGCAGAGATTTAGTCATACCAATCCCAGATTTTGCGATGATTCTGCTTGTATCTGTATTAGGTAAAATTGTTTGTATGAAAATCTTAACGAATCGTAATTACAGGCAAATTATATCTAAATATTCTACAAGTTTGATTTTAACTTATTTTTTATTTTCAATTATTATAAGTCTACAGATTTATATCACTGTCAGATTATTAATACCTTGGCTACTTCCTTCTGTAACTTTATGGAATTATATTCGTCTCGAACTAAAAGAAAAATATTATCCTAAAACTTATGCTCAAAATCAATAAATTTAGTTTTATCTTATTATTGATTGTAATTTCTATTTTACCAGAAATACCTTCACAAGCAGCAATAAGACCAATAAATAAAACTCGGTCTTATCAAACAGAAAATATACGCTTAGCTCTATCTTGGTCTGATATTGTAAAAATATTCCGTCGTAAAAAATCTCGTAAAGGTGGAAAAGGTTCTATTTGTTTAATAGTACCCCAAAGATTAGATGACCCGGTTTCTCAAGTTCAAGGTACTAAAGAAATTTGGAGCTTAAATCCGCGTTTCTTATGGAATATTTCTAAAGGAAATGTCAGAACAATTGAACTATTTGATAAAAATAGCAATCAGCCTTTTTGGAGTCAAGAAGTCCCCGAAGGAGAGACATCCTTTGTATATGATGGTAAACCTCTCAAGCCTGGTTATTCTTATAAATGGCGAATTATTGCTGATGCTCCATTTCCGATGAAAAGCATTCCTGTGGAATTTAAAGTAATGGAAGCTCAAAAACGCTTAGGGATTACAATTTGGTTAGCACTATTAGAACATCGACTAAAAAAACAAGGTGCAAATGCAGAAAAAATAGCTTTAGAAAAAGCTAATTATTTTGCTGAAGAAGAATTATGGTCTGATGTTGTAAGCGAAATTTATCAAGTACAAAATCCTTCAAGAAGACTCAAGCAGAAAATTCAACAAATACAATCTTCTGATTATTGTAATTCAACTGGAACATTATCATCCATAAGTTCATCTAAATAGATTAGCAACTTAGCCTCAATTAAATATAAGCCTGAATTCCCTTTATCTAACCAAAAGGGAATTCTAATTAATGCCTATTTACTATTATAAAATAGGCACAAATTCCTGTGTAAAAGTGAAAAAGTATATAATAATATTCTCTAAAAAATATTTCATAATTTTCTCGTAAATGCATGATATAAGTTTATGAGAATTTCAAATATTGGAATGTAGTTTATCTCGTTCTAGCTGTAATACTATCTATGGTCTTTATGTTTATTTTTTAATGCTTAAACTTGTGTAATTTTCAGTATTCTACAAAATAATCGTGGAGTTAAGTTTGGCAGTACTAATTAAAAAAATACTCTAGTTTATAATTTAAATCTAGGAAAATAATCATGAAGCGTCGTCATTTTTTACAATTCACGGGTTCAACTTTAGCCACCTTGGGTTTAAGTCATTACAATATTTTTAAAAAAGGAAACCGTTACGCTAAAGTTCTTGCACAAGATACTCCCCGGAAGCTAGCGTTATTAGTAGGAATTAACTATCTAAATAATCCTAATCTTAATAGTTTGAACGGATGTGTTACCGATGTAGATTTACAGCAAGAATTACTAATTCGCCGTTTTGGATTTAAACAAAGCGATATTCTTAGATTAACAACCGATGAACCTATATGGAAGCAACCTACTCGCAACAATATTCTAAATGTATTTGAAGAACATTTAATTAAACAAGCCAAACCAGGAGATGTCGTAGTATTTCATTTTTCCGGTCATGGGTATCGATTACGCGACCCTAATCCTATTCAAAACTGTTTTAATCAACAATTTAACGATGAATTTAACAGCACTTTTGTACCCGTAGATGATACATTAAATGGTTCACCACAAGACATTATGGGACGCAGCTTATTCTTATTAATGTCTGCATTGAAAACTAATTACGTTACCGTTGTCTTGGATAGTTGTTTCTCTGGTGGTGGTACTCGGGGAAACTATCAGGTAAGGTCAGCAATTCGTAATAATATCAATACATTAGAACCCAGTCAAAAAGAAATTGCTTATCAAAAAAGCTGGATGAATCGATTGAGAATATCGGATTCGGAATTAGCTCGTCGTCGCTGTAATGGTGTAGCAAAAGGGGTAATCCTGGCTGCTGCTCAACGAGATGAAGAAGCTTTGGATGCACCTTTCGATGGCTTTTATGCTGGTGCTTTTACTTATGCAATGACGCAATATTTGTGGCAAGAAACCGGTAGCGTTAAAAATATAATTTCTCAGATTTCTCCTAGAGTAAATTCGATAGGTGGTCATTCTCCTTTTGCAGACGGTAATCAAAATCAACCAGTGTATTTTATTGATAACAAGCTTCTTTCAGCAGATGCAGTTATTACAAAAGTTAAAGGAAATCAAGCCAGTTTATGGTTAGGAGGATTGAATAATAAAAGCTTAGAAACCTTTAATAAAGATGCAACTTTCTCGGTAGTAGATGCAACTGGGAAAACACGAGGTAAATTAAAATTAGAATCTCGTGATGGTTTAAAAGCTAGAGCAAAGTTAGTAGATAGTAAAGGAAATATAACTTCTCTTAAACCGGGGATGTTGCTGCAAGAATCGAGTCGGATGATACCAGCAGATTTACATTTAAGTGTTGGTTTAGATTCTTCCCTTGGAGACGAAATTAGTATTGTACAAAAAGAGCTTTCCAAAATTTATAGAATAAAATCTGTACCCGCTTCCGGAGGTAATATTCCTTATCCGGGAGGAGTACAGTTGATTTTAGGTCGAATGACTAAAGAGTATTTAAAAACATTACAGCAGCAAAAGGTAGAACCTATTCCAGCAGTTGGAAGTATTGGTTTATTTACCGAAGGATTGCAAATCGTACCTCAATCTTTTGGTATTAAAGAAGAATCAATCAAAAATGCTATTTGTCGTTTGGAACCAAAACTCAAATCTTTTCTAGCAATTCGACTTGTGGAAATGACTCTAAATAAAAACTCGTCTCAGTTGGATATAGAGGTTTCCATGAACCTAATCGAAAAACCAAATCAACCTTTTGCTAAAATTTCCACAATCAAATCAATTTATCCCGATACAAGATTACCTCTAAATAAATTATTTCAATTTCAAGTCAAAAATAATAGTCCTTATAATCTTTACGTCGCGATGCTATTAATAGATTCTACCGGAGGATTAACAGTAGTTTATCCTTACCAGCCGACGAATTTAAATAGAGCAATGCTGCTAGCCTCAAAAGATACTTTGATAATCGGCGAGCCTCAAAAGCTTAAATTACAAGCAAAAGAAAAGGGACTTATAGAAGTATTAGTAGTAGCTAGTCGTTCACCATTAGATAAAGCTGTATATGGATTGAAAAGAATACAATCAGAATTGGCAGTACAGCAATCAAATCAACGAAAATGTTTCGTAGATAAAACTAGAGGTTCTGAAGTCATTGGGGATTTAATTAATGATTTGAGTGGGGAACGTAGCGGTAAAAGTAAAAAAATTAGAGAGGTAAAAACTTCTAATATTGCTACTGTTTCATTTAGTTTTGAGGTTGGTTAGTTGATTTTGGATTTATCCATGACTTTTTATCCATTACCTTTTACCTATTGCCAATGACTTTTTATATATTCCTAAAATTGTATTTTATGCAACTTGTAATAATTAATATCGCTGGCTAATATTCAGTATAAATTACTAATTATGGTGAATTAATCGCTAAAAGATAGTAAATATTCACTTCTTCAGCGATACTTTTAAACCTATACTAATTAATTATGTTTTGTCGAATTAAATTTTTACTTGCTACGACAATCTTGGTCTGTATCTCATTACCTCCAAGAGTTGCTTTTTCTCAATCAAAAATAACTCCAGAACAAAATGATACTTCTCAACAAAAATCACCTCACGAAGCCAACAAATTAAAACAAGAAAAACTCAGAAATCAAGCATTACAACTCTACACAGAAGGTGAAATAAATTATAATCAATCCAAATATCAACAAGCATTAGATAAATTTGACCAAGCTTTACCAATTCTCCAACAAATCGGTGATAAATCAGGAGAAGCAGCGACTTTAAACTATATTGGACAAATTTATATTAATTTAAAGCAGTATTCTAAAGCTTCAGAATTCTTAAATAGAGCTACAGCTTTAGCCTTACCGAGTCGGGAACATTTAACTGAACAAACAACAGGGGGTATTGGAAGTATCCGTAAACGAGTACCAGATTATGGTAGACCTCCAAGAAGAAAACCTGATGGTACAGTTAATACTCTTCCTGATGAACCCTCAATACATACTGCTGCTCCTGGTATAGGTAATACTCTTCCTTATCAATCCCCGCCACAATCTTCACAAGAAGCTACAGCTATTAGAGGTAGTGTCAACTCAGAACAACCTTGTATAAGTTGTACAAGTATACTTGTAGATGAGACTATCATTAATAACAATGACAAAAAAGAATTAACTGGGGTTCTTAAAAATAACCTTGGTTTATCTTATTTGTATCGAGGGAAGTATAATGAAGCGGAGGAATTGCTCGCTGAAGCTTTAGATTTTTTCAGAAAAATTGATAGCAAAACTGAGCAAGGTAATGCGCTGAATAACTTAGGACAACTTTATCGCCATCGAAGTCAATATCCAAAAGCATTAGAATATCTAAATCAAGCATTAAAAATTTTTCAAGCAAATCGAAATCAAATTGGCATTGCAATTACTATTAATAATATTGGGTTAGTGCATGATGAATTAGGTCAACATCATCAAGCACTAAAAAATTATCAAAAATCCTTAGAAATTCGCAAGCAAATCAACGACGAATATGGTATTGGTAAAACTCTTCACAATATTGGTTTTATACACGATCAATTAGAAGAATACGATAAAGCTCTTGAATTTTACCGACAAGCTTTAAACATTAATCACAAACTTAATAACCGGGGAGTTATAGCAAACACTCTAAATAATATGGGTTTAATTTACAATAAACTCGGTGAATATACTTCAGCTTTACAATACCTCAGACAATCCAAAAAGATATTCCAAAAACTTAACTATCCATCAAGCGAAGCCAACACCCTCGATAGTTTGGGAACAGTTTATAAAACCCAGGGTAACTACGAGCAAGCTCAGGATGCTTATAACAAAGGTTTGGCTATCAGTCGCAAAATTAAAAACCGTACTTTAGAAAGAATTATTCTGAGTAATATTGGTGACTTACTAGTCGAACAAAAACAACCAGAATTAGCAATCGTTTTTTATAAGCAATCCGTCCAAATTACCGAAGAAATTAGAAAAGGTTTACAAACCCTTCCCCTAGAACAACAAAAATCCTACACTAAAACAGTTGAAGAAACCTATCGCAATCTTGCTGACTTGCTATTAAAACAAAATGGAATTAAAGAAGCACAGCAAGTTCTCGATTTACTTAAAGTGCAAGAGGCACAAGACTATCTTCATAATACCCGACAAACGAAAACGCAAAGAATAGAAGATTATTTATTAGCTCCAGAAAAAAGAATTATCGAAAAATATCATCAACAATCAAAAACTGCGATTGAATACGGACAAGAACTTTCCAAATTGCAAGAAATACCAGATAATCAACGAACTCCAGCACAAAAAGCACGGATTACTGAACTAATAGTATTACAACAAAAAATAACCAAACAATTCAATCAATTTGCTCAACAACCAGATATCCTTCAATTATTGCAGCAGCTTACCCCCGAAGCTAGAAATCAAATAGTAGATTTAAAAAGTCTTGAGTCTCTTCGGGATGATTTGCAGCGTTTGGATGCAGTCATAATATATCCTTTAATTCTCGATGACCGTTTAGAATTAATTATAACTACTCCTGATTCTCCACCTTTACGACGAACGATTAACATCAAAAGCTCGCAATTAAATCAAGAAATTGTCGAGTTCCGCGAAGCATTGAAAAATCCCACTTCCGATGTCAAAATCTCTGCAAAACGACTTTACGACTTGCTGATTAAACCTTTAGAAAAAGACTTAAATCAAGCTAATCCCAAAACAATTATTTATGCTCCAGATGGTAAATTACGCTATATTCCTTTAGCCGCTCTCCACGATGGAAAGCAATGGCTGATAGAACGATACCGAATCAACAATATCACCGCCAAATCCCTTACTGATTTTACAGCCAAACCCAAACCCTTAAACCGTTTATTAGCAGGAGCTTTTGTCGAAGGTAAACACAACCTCAAAGTCGGAGAGCGTGATTTTATTTTTAACGGATTACCATTCACGCTTCCAGAGGTAGAAAATCTTGCAAATATCATACCCCAAACCAAACAATTAATTAACGAGCAATTCAGCAAAAATGCGGTTATTGCTAGCATGAACGAACATGATATTCTTCACTTTGCCACTCATGCAGCATTCGTACCAGAAGATTCTTCACAGTCGTTTATTCTATTTGGTAACGGAGAAAAAGCCACTCTAGAAGAAATCGGTAACTGGACACTCAATAACGTTGACTTGGTGGTGTTGAGTGCTTGTGAAACCGGGTTGGGAGGATTAGGTAATGGTGAAGAAGTTCTTGGTTTAGGTTATCAATTTCAAAATCGAGGAGTCAGAGCAACTATCGCTTCTCTATGGAGAGTAAATGATGCTAGTACGCAAACGCTAATGAATAAGTTTTATGGTGTTTTGAAAGATGATGTCACCAAAGCAGAAGCTTTAAGACAAGCACAGATAGCACTAATCAAGGATGACGGTTCGACTACTGGTATGAAGAATAGAAGCATTATTGATGTTGAAGTAGTTAAGCAATCACAGGAGAAAACTAAAAAATTCCAGCATCCTTATTATTGGGCACCTTTCATCTTAATTGGTAACGGGTTGTAAATATTTTTGGTAATTTAAATTACATTGTTGCCTTAGTTTTTAATTGCTTTTCGCAACGGTTGAGCAAACACAAAAAATTAAGCTATGCCTTGCTCAAGCTCCCTTTCAGAAGGGGGCTTGAGTTATTTTAATGCCGTGAAATCAATAAATATTCTTAGCGAGAAAGACTTAGTTTTTACAAATTTTACATAAGTGTTTACTTCTCAAAGATATATCACCTCGGAAGCGAACAATAAATCAAATCGCTTCAACTAGATTTATTTCAAAAACATTCAAACAAAGATTAGAACTATGAATGCTCAAAACTTCCGCAGAAAATCCGTCAATTTAGTCAAAACTCTTCTCGCAACAGCAACACTTATAGCGACCTCTGCTGCACCTGCTTTTGCTACACCTAAAGTAGAAATTCTCGGAGCAGGTT
>ERZ1740065.1717-NODE-1717-length-13334-cov-11.911289_pt1 | contig 13334 bp, 9 predicted proteins | sample MGYA00581738_ERZ1740065 | MGnify/ENA primary metagenome ERZ1740065 (study PRJEB43018, sample SAMN04849749) | marine metagenome | isolation source: floating plastic debris | place: Pacific Ocean | collected 2008-09-01 | study: EMG produced TPA metagenomics... | reverse complement strand
AGAATATACGGACACGCTGCCCATCCAGATATAGCTAACTTATACGAAGATATGGCCAGTATGTTTGACGCCCAAGAAGACTACAGTAAAGCCCTGCAATACTATGAGAATAGCATCGCCACGCTAGTCAGCATACACGGACACACTCACCATCCAGATATAGCTAACTTATACGAAAATATGGCCGTAGTCCATTACTCACAAGCAGACTACAGTAAAGCCCTGGAATGCTTGGAGAAGACCCTCAACATCTTAATTGCTGTACATGGAGCCGTCCCTCATCCACACATCATTGAACTGCACAGCAGTCTGGCTGACGTCTGCGAGCTGCTGTTAGATTTTCCCTCCGCAGTTCGGTATTACCAGGAGCGCCTCTCTTTACTCCAGCAAACTTCCGCTGACGCTGACCACATAGACATAGCTAATGCACACGAGAAAGTGATAACGGCTCACTATTGGAGCTGGTATCATGATGTCAATGATCAGTGATTTTCTTCAATATTTATTCTTTGTCTCAAGTTGTTATCTTTATCTCCGAATCAGTACTTTATCATTCTATCTCAGAAATCCTAGTACTACAATTTTACTCACAGAGTTTTACTTCAGATTCAGATGCTCATGGCTGCGTGACTTAGCCAATCACAGTTTAGTTTACCCGTAAATATAGGTCTGTACTGAGTAAAGACATTACTTTATGTTTATGTCAAACCCACACACACTCCTCAGTGGACAAGTGCCTCATGCAATCCTGCAAGTTACCCGGAGTCTTTGATGCTCGTTTGTATGTTCAGGTTTGTTAGAGGCAACTAAATATTTACGCACCGGTTGACTGGGTGACAGCACAATCTCGGACAGTAGTTTAGTTTTGCACTGGATTGTTGGTTATGTGCTGGTCTCCAGTTATTTTCTTCCTATGCGTGTGTTTGAAACAAACAGGACCAGTGCAGTGAGCATGCGTGCGTGAAACAAACAGGACAAGAAGAAAAGGCATCAAAAATCAACTTGTTGGCCTTTTAGAGTCAGCTGCCAAAACACCTTTTCTGTATAAGTAATACACTAAAACAAGATAGATCCAGCATTGCTAGTCGAGAGTATCAGACAGCTACTGATAGAAACCCAATCACAGTAGGCACATAACTGCCAAGTCCAACCTGCCAGCCAAGTGGCCGTAGCAAAAACCCCAATAGCCAGCCAGAGCCCAGCTAGAGCCCAGCCGGAACCCGGCCGGAGGCTGGCCGGAGCCCAGCTAGAGCCCAGCCGGAGCCCGGCCGGAGCCCAGCAGACCGGAGCAGCAACTGGGTCATTTACGGTTCAGCCAGTCATCAATCCTTATGGACGCACGTGTATGCATGACCCAGTTCACATAGTCCGCCGAGGCTGACATTGACACAGTAAATCCAGCATTGTCAGTACGTCATAACCCTATAGTTGTCGCAAGTTTCTCAGGTTAGTTCCACTGCTACAGGATCATCATTTCCCATTTAACTAACAGGGTGGGAAGCTATAGTGATAGAGTGCCAGGTGGGAGTAACTAACAGTGTGTGAAGCTATAGTGACAGAGTGCCGGGTGAGAGTAACTAACAGTGTGTGAAGCTATAGTGACGGAGTGCTGGACGGGAGTGAGTCATTCCTCCTACGATCAGGTTGACCAATCGGTGTAGAGGATGGTGCTGCTGCTGAAGCCATCGGGTGATGTTCACATTTTTGTGAACCTGGCTGATCTTAAAAGGGTCATCGGCATGGAGATTCATCCTGTGTCTTCTGTAGACCAATGTCTAGCTCAGCCAGGTGAGACTATAGCCTTTACCAAGCTAGATGGCAATGGTGAGTATAGGCAGATCAATCTGTGCAAGATGGTCAGACTCAAGACTACCCTCTCGGCATTGTTGCATGTACTGTTTTAATAGAGTTCCGTTAGGAGTATCAAAGGTGCCAGAAACCTTGTCTAAGGCTATGAAGCACAAGCTCTGAGCTATCATTAACATGATTTGTTCCATGGATGACATTCTCGTTCCTAGTAAGGACAAGCTAAGCCAGGATCAAGCCACCATAGCTCTACTAGACAAACGAGACATTATTTCAGCTTGATGGTGAGTTCGTAGAGATGATCATAGTGGGTGATGAGTACTTCCATCCTACCTCCTTGATTAGTTTCAGTAAGGAACTGCTGGAGTCAATGACCTGCGGAGACAGTATGGTGAGTCCGATATTACTACTCTTAGGAGAGACTAGGGGCTAGGGACATCACTAGCTCGTGTAGCATGTGACTGCGGGTGAGCTCTCTCTGAATGACTGAGTCAAAGCTGGAGTGTTTACAGGACCTCGATAGTGGATTACGGAATACTAGCTGGTCTAAGAGTGGAGAACCTTTCTGATAGAGGAAATGCAGCGTACTCACAAGCACCTTCACATGGCACAGCAGTCAACACGAACCTCAGAGAGATCCAAACTAGCCAACTTGAGCAGCCAGAACCTATAGACTGTCTTCCTGTGTACAGACGTAACTCGGGGCGACTCAGAACCATGCTACAATGCAGCAGACGTCAAACACATGGTCTAACATGGAGCTTAGGAAGAGGCGCGTAGATGGAGCCGGTGTCAACCAACATAAAAAATTACAGCCTGACTCGTTTGGAAACGGCAGACATTGTCCAGACAACTCAACTAGGAACGAACACCGCTCCACTACCAACTCGTTGCACCTCTGACCTAAAAGTGAATGGCAACCGTCAAGTACCAAACTCTGAATACTTTGAATAAAGAGAGGAAAGCGTTACACCAAATGAAGTACACCAGGTGAGGCTAGCGATATCGCATCGTCCATTCCTCACCAGACCAGTTTCTGCAGTGCCTCCCATATGTGCAGATGTTTCAAAGCTAGTATTGACAATGTCACTGAGATGAAGTCCCAAAATAGATGGGGCATTTGTGATTTTCCCGTCGATCGGCGCGATGGACTTGCGCCCGTATTAGTCCTATGGCACGCCGGTATTAGTCCTGTCAGGGCGCCTGATTTGCGCCGGGAGTTGTCCTCTCTTACGCCGGTATTAGTCCTACATAAATCCCGGCGTAAACCCCTCACGCTCGCATCCGGCGGGCATCAAGCGCTATAATACGCCTATAGTTCCGGGTCGATTCGGCTCGACTTCAACGATGTTAACTTTGAACAACAGGCCGTTAGTTTGTGCCATTTTTCTACGGTTTTACAAACTATGAACAATAAAACACTGCATGGCAACCTGTAAACAAACTCATATTCCACATGGATTACAGGTATAATTTGTGGATGAGACTGAAGGTGAACACCATGGAGCGTAGACACACGCACACACGCACATGCACACACAAGTCAGGGGCCAAGTCCTCTTACAATGCAGGTTTTAGATCACCAAAAACATCAAAATATTTTCCATTCTTCTACACTGTACAACCTTTTTCTGTTTGTAAACACCAAACGTAAATGATTCTAGTACTGGTATTTCTAAAAAAAGGTTTTACAGTATAGAAGAAGGAAAAACTATTTTCCATTTGCTGTTTGGAGATAGTTGACTTACCTTCCATAACTGTGTGGATTCTCCAGGATCTAGTGATTTTTCAGCGATTTTAGCACCATTCATATTCGGTGCTACGATTTTCGTTCAAGTCATGTGAACGGTTCTGAAACGTCCTCATTCATGCACACGGGCTGTCCCTTAGTAAGTTCACCGGTTCCAAACAAACTGTGTGCTTATTCACATTGTATTTGAGTGATATTTCTTGTAAATAAACACCACGGATGATATTTTACGGCTTTATTTTCAATCATTTCTACAACACCGATAGGTGATCTAAATCATGCATTGTAAGTGAATTATACCTGTAATCCATGTGGAATATGAGTTTATTTACAGGTTGCCATGCAGTGTTTTACTGTTCATAGTTAGTAAAACCGCAGAAAAATGGCACAAACTAACGGCCTGTTGTTCAAAGTTAACATAGTTGAAGTCGAGCCGAATCGACCCCGAGCTATAGGCGTATTATAGCGCTTGATGCCTGCCAGATGCGCGCGTGAGGGGTGTACGCCATGATTTATGTAGGACTAATACCGGCGTAAGAGAGGACAACTCCCGGCGTAAATCAGGCACGCTGGCAGGACTAATACCGGCGCACCGTAGGACTAATACCGGTGCAAGTCCAGCGTTCCGATCGACGGGAAAATCACAGATGCCCAATATGGCCGACAGGAATTCCCAGGCGGAGAAGTACCTGACAGGAGTGATCGTATTTGAAGAAGTTTAATTCATCTCGTAATGTCCAGTAAATTTGCGAAAATATGGCGAATATTAATAGACACTAACTCATTTCTGACACTCGGAAAACAGGAAGTCATGTATTCGTGTAGCTGTTGTCGGGGTGATGTAAATGACAAATATTATAGTTGTCACAATTCTAACGAGATCCTTTCGGATGATCAACCTATGGGAGCTTTTCCTATGCACTCACTGAGACTATCTGCGGAACCAGAGGCTAGCCTGAGTTCCTAGACTAAAATAGAGTATAGCTGGCTGGGAACTTGATCATCATATGATCTCTGGCTCGCTTCTCCATGATCTGCCAGCCCAATTGTTTGAACAACTACAAAACAGACACAATAATATGATTGGTCCGTCTGCAGTACCAAACGTAAGATAGGTGTGGATAAAGAAATATCTGATCTTCAATCAACAGCAAAAATCATTAATCTTCACTCCATGTGAGGGTAGTGAACTAATTAGCTAGCTGCGTACGTCGTATGTACATCGTATGTACGTCGTATGTACGTCGTATGTACTAATGTATGTACGTTGAAATGAATAAACTAGAAGCTTATGAGTAAGGGGCAGAGTTACGTTCGTGTAAATGCGCTCGTGCTGGCAGCAGTTCAAGGCCGGTACTACTGCTGCCATCGTTTGTTCATCACAACCCTTACTGTCTGTCCGTGGCAGCAGGGGCACCTGTAAGCTGCTGCTATAATGCTCTCTATGGTGAGTATATGGGTACTAGAGATGGAGAAACATCATACTACTGGAACTCTGCCTTGATCTCACAACCATTGCCCTCCAGAACACATATGTGCCTTACTTCTATAACTAAGAGGTTATATATAGACCAGCTTAATTCCTTTGTAGGTCAAGCGTCAGCGTTGGCTTCACAATGATTGATTTAGGGACCAATCCTTGGATTGGCTATATCTCTGAGAAACTGACCAATCAGAGCAACTTACAAGAGTGGAAACATTAGCTGGCAAAATATTTAGTGGTCGCCAAAAATAAGCATGACAGCGCTGAAATGCTATCATTTGTGGATGGATTCTAATTCAGAAACGGAGTAGAATTACCTCCCTAGCTAAACTACCAGCATCGTGTCACGGCCGTAGTGGCGCATTTACTGTAAAATTGGAAAACGTAGCGAGGAAAAACATTTAGCGAATATAGCGATTTGAGGGAAATCTCTAATGAGGAACACAACTAAGTTTCCATTGGAGTCGTCGCATCATGACAACTTGTAGGAGTTGTCATCTCATCATTAACAGAGCCGCTCTGGTGAACGTAGGCATATTAGTGACTTCATAGATGCTGATTTCATTAGTTGGGGAGGTGTTCCTACTGTATTATATAAATGGACTCCACCCACACACGCTAACATGGTTTCCTCTCGCTATTGTTACGCCCGTTTTGGAAAAACGTTAAGTATTTCTACGGCCAATGTTTCCCCTTTTTCAGTATTAATCATGAGATGACAACTCCGACTCCTTTCCATGACCCAATAACTGCGACAGAAAACTTAGCTGCATTTACCATTAAAGATCACCTAAGGAGTGCATAAGTAGGGTCCACACGAATGATACGGCTTGTGCAGTATTCTCTGACTCGCCAGCGTACTGCTGTAATTTCTGTTATTCGCAATTAGGAAAATTGGATAACAAAATTCCTTCCTTAGAGAGAACGACGTTTCAGTAACGAGCCAGATAAATTTCGAGTTGTCTTTCAATGGCAAATAGGAGGCGAAGCATCAGGATCATTGTAGAGGAAGTAGAGACACAGAGACTCTAGCTATCTCGCAGTCTCCCTCCCAGTTACTGGTAGCGGTCCTACTAAAACTTACGTCTGCTATCTCTGTGGTAGTCTGTTTGTCCTTGCCGCCATCCAGAGATTTCCCCAACAGCATTACGGCCAGACAGAGGCAGCCATTAGCTCTGGCATACTTGGCATACGTCTTAGTCAACTGAAACGAATCAAATTAGGCGATCTCATCTCTGAATCACTGAATCAATGGTAGACAAAGAGATGGTACGTGAGCTCGAATCGTGGGATCGAGGATTGGGTGGCCACAGCAAGGGCTAGACTTACAAGCATGGCCGTACGCGGACGCATCGAAATAATCAGGTTGAAATTTAGAGGAAACTCATCAAGACAGCTTAAAATAGAAGCTTCCACCGCATGAGCTTTATATTGAGAAATTACTGTAATAGAGGAAATAAATGCCACCGATTCTCAGACAAAAACATTTCCTCAAATATATTTTGGAGCGATATTCATTATGTTGTTTGCTTCGGGAATGTGTTAAATTTCTAATCTACTTCGCAAAAGTGCAAAACAGCAACTTCTGAGCAGTAAATTTGCTTCGAAATTTGCCTTCTGTATTTATTTCCTTCACATTCCGTTTCGATTGGCCAGCAGGACGTCGTACGAACTCAAAACAGGAATTCATAGAAATGCACCAATCGCATGAGTGATGTCGTTTTAGACTTTTAATGGACTCCCTAAGGTTTTCTGTTTCCGATAACCAGTTCATTCTTAGCCTGTATCTCCTACCTTCTTATCTGTTGGGTCGATGAACCTGATCAGTCCGTTCCAGCTGTCCTGCAGCTGTGTGAGACTGGCTACGCCGTCAAGGTCAAGGTCGTTTGGTTTGATCAGCAGGTCAGCCATCATGGATATATGAAGGAGATAAATCTCGATCAGTTGATCTTTCTTCTTGGTCATCTCTCTGCGATGATGCGATACGTTACACACACTGCCACGGTTGTATGTTCGGAGAAGGTGAAATGCTGGACTCACTGTTTCCGAGTGGTGGCCGACTCGCTGTTGTCATTTTTAACACCGAGGAAAGCAAGTAGTTCCTGTTTGTCTACGCCACTGTCGTCCTCTAAAACGCCGCGACTCAACTTGAAAAACTCGGTGACCAGTTCCTCCAGTGATTGCTCTGTAACATATATAGTCTATGGAAGTAAGTACAGGTAGGCTGAGTACACTTACGGCAAATAAAAGTAAGATAATACATGGAAAATGAGTTAGAAAACAAACGCGATGACCCGTATATTAAATTCACTATAGTGTTAAGGAAGTACGACGCCTATATATGTGGGTAAGTAAATACACAAATAGTCGCATGTAAGCGTCAGCTCCAGCCATGTAGCTACGTAGCTTCCCTCTGGGTCAAGGTCGCCCAGTGCTAGAGGTTACTGGTACAACTAGCAACAGCAATTATACCTCATGACTTTTGCTTTACGGCTACGTACTGGAGAACGAGTAACGGCGGGAGGGTAAGTCCTGGAGAACGAGTAACGGCTGGAGGGTAAGTACTGGTGAATGACTGTTGGGCAACGCTGATTTCTCTGCCAATAATTCCATCATACTATCAAACTGAATGACTGTTTGTTTCTGGTTAAAATAGGATGGTGCATCAGGCATAAAATACTATATGAGATTGTATCTAGGAGAGCCGTGAGTGCTCTAGGTATCGCAGTCAATGTGCTGACATCATATCTAACTACAAAGCAAGCACACGGCACTAACATGATCTACAGGATCTCCTAACGATCCACCGGATCTAATCCAGTTCTGAACAGAGAGATGGAATACTGCCCTTACCAAGCTTCTTCTCTGCGTCGTCTTCTGTAGAGTTGCTAGGCTCCGCCTCCTTCTCCTCTAATTGGCCGAGCTTAGCGGAGATAAGTTTCTCTAGGAGGCTGAGTGCGCCGGTGTGTAGAGACAGGTTGGAGTATCTGTGATCGGCTAGAAGCTTCCGGAACAGTTCGATACCGTCATGGGGCTCCAGTCTGTCACCATAAAATAGCCAATCTATCATATGCCGACAGGCCAATAATGGGTGAAGAAATTATTCTTCACTGACGATTGATAAATGCAATCTGACTTCCAAATCATAAAATATCAGCATGACGCTCCACTCAGCCGTTCAGTGGTAGCGACGTGTCTGAACTCGTACTTGTACTCACATAAGTGAAGAGTTTTAGGGCAGGAAGGGAGGGAGAAGATGGAGGGCACATAGAGGGAGAGGGAGAGGGAGTGGGAGAGGGAGAGGGAGACGGAGGGGCACAGAGAGCAAGATGGAGGGGCAGGAAGAAAGAGGAACGGAGGGGCAGGAAGAGAGAGGGAGAGAGGGGGAGGAAGAGAGAGGGAGAGAGGGAGACGGAGGGGCAGGAAGAGAGAGGGAGAGAGAGGGACAAAGAGATAGAGATAGGGTAAGGAGAGAGAGAGGGAAGGAGAGGGAAGGAGAGAGAGAGGGAAGGAGAGAGAGAGGGAAGGAGAGAGAGAGGGAAGGAGGGACAGAGAGTGAGGTGACACTGACTTTGATATCCATTTGATTTCAGACTCCAGGCAGGCCTGCTTGAACTCCACCATCTTGTCCTTCTTGGCGTCTGATTGGCTAGGCTTGTCATTGTTGGCCAGCTTGCAGGGCTCACTCAGAACATAGTGGAAAGTGACATCGCCCTGCAAGATAGCGCATCCCATGGTCTCCTCATTACGATTATCGATAATAGACTGGGTTAGTAGGTGATTTATTGGGTGATGTATTGGGTGATGTAGTAGGAGATGCAGTGGGCGATGCAGTAACCGATGTAGTGGAAGATGTAGGATGATATTAACTGGCAGATGTAGTGGGTGACATACCGGTCTCTGGTCAGAGATGAGAGAGAGGCTGCCACACAGGTACAGCCCAGCAGCAGGGGGGACGGGCAGTTTTGTCAGCTTCTCGTCGGGAATGGATGCAAAAAACATGGGAGCTGTACTTCCCTCCACTAGGGTGAGCGATGTGCACTTGGAGTCTGTAACAGAAACAGGTTCGTTAGTTCAGTGAAAGATAAGATTCGCATCGGAGATCCCTGATACAGAGCGGTTTTAGTAGAATATTTGCTGGACTAGTGACCGGCTAGTATGGCTCTCTTCTCAGAGGAGTAGATGTCCACAGAGACGCTGCTCGGCAGTTTGTGTATCAGTGTCATAGCCGTCTTCTTAACAGACTCGAGTAGACGTCGATCCTCGTGTCGCAGACGCAGCCTGATTGTGTAATCCCCAGCCTCCAGTCTGGTAGAGTAGTTATACTGTGTGAGATAGACATGAATGGCTGAATTTATGGTGTGAATGAGGACACAATAACACGTATAAAGACTATGAACTAATACATCGGCTGTGGCTGCAGTTGGCTCACACTAGAGGGCAGCAGCAGCAATGGCGGCGTCAGTACGATACAGACATAATCACTAACCGCTCGTCGCGACTCATAGCATAGCTATAGGTCAAAGTTTCACTATTTGGAGATACTAGTGAAGTCCCAGCATCTTATACATCGCTACACAGTGCTAACACTGTTCCATCAGGTGACAAAGTGAGATTCCTCTGCTCGTGGCCATATCTAACTACCGGAATATATACTCGAGGTACAAGAACTGCCTATTTCCCTGCCACGAGTTAAATCTTACAAGTTGTGTGATAGAGTGCACACTGCAATTGCCAGTTTACAGAGACTACCACCGTGGGTGTGTTATGTAAGAGAAGACGACTCCGAGACTCTAACCTTGACCGGGTAGGCGTCGCCGCTGAGCAGGTGTTGCTTGCTGCTGTCGAACAGCATCCACATCTGGGATCCGAATGGACTCTCGTATAGCAGACTGGATAGCAACTGGAAATTAGGATTTACCTCCCCTGGCTTGGCCTGTGGAACCACAATATTCCGTTACTTCATAGGACAGAGCAAGCGAAGCCTATAGACTAGCGCTGCAGAAATGCAACTAGCAAAAAGCAAATACAAGCTGCGCAATGCCTAATGTCGGTGATCATCATAAACCATAGAATGCGGCATGTCCCCCCATTGAAAAATGTTGGTCAAAGTCCAGTACTAATATTATTTTTGCAACCATATTTGTGATTACAAACATATGCAAACAATATCTGTCACAAAATGTATTCCACTGTTTGAAGTATACTGTTGATCATTGATCCGTTCCCAGGTACTAGCGAGTCAAATTTGCCACTTTATACGACCAATCAGTAACCTTAACAAGCAGCATTTGGCATCGGCCGGTTGCTTTGGCAATCGATAAAGAAGAAAAGCCTCAGTTCTTACCATTTTGAAGCTGTACTCGAGGGTGGCGGCATAGACGCGCCGACCTTGCGGCATCTCGTCTCTGGCGGAGTTGAGCGGCTCGAGGGAGAAGTTGGACGGTCGGATAGTCTGTACCAGAGTAGACAGCGAGACTGACGGGTTGATCGTCTGTCTGCGCAACGATGACGTCACGTCCAGTTGCATCACCGACTGGCCGGCGTGCTGGAACCAAGAGAAGGTAACTCTCAATACATCATGGACAAAATTCCATATTCTCGCATAAGAATTTCTCTAACTGCTTCAATGGTGTAAAACTGATAGCTGAATATTGTACGAGTCGTAGTCCATATGAGGGACCAGCTTGGAGTGCAATTGCTAATACTGTAAACCCAAATATTTTAGTGGACAAAATATTACAGCGCTTTGCTGAGATCAGTAGTAAGCGAGTTCGCGACACTGCGACATGTCGAGAGCTTTATTTCGGTTGGACAAAGCTCTGTCCGGAGGTAGCGAACACGGCTGTCGCAAATGTAATAAAAATACTCGTATTCACGTGGGCGCGGCTTATTCTATTCTTCGCCTACCTCACGATGTGACGCAGTTATGACGAAGCGTGCTCTGGCGTGAGAGGTAAGATAGCTTCCTACGGTCGTTACTGACGCAACAGGAAGTCAATGAAATCAATGAATATTGGACTCGCTGTCCTAGTCATGACGTGTTTTCTGCGTTTCGAGCCAGCCGATGAATAAGAATATTCACTCGAATATTTTTCGAGTAGGGTTCACGCGCCGCATGATTTTGTCGCAGATTTTCGAATAGTTTATTCGGAAAACTCGACATGTCGTAGGGTCGCGAGCTCGCTTATAATAATAACAATAATATCTCCTAGAATTTTTAGCGATTTCCTTCGAGCTTGTATATAGCATAAAGAGCTATCAGAAATATATTGTTCAACTTTAATATAGTTCAATAGCGTTTTCATAGAGTCGCTACTATAGCTATTAGGCATTTTCTACTCTTCTATTGGTAGGGGGGGGGGGCGGTTTTGTAAATGCCAATGTTAAGCTTAGACTAAAGCCGGCTTAAGTGCTAACTACTCACTGGCTAGCTATACAATATCAGCAACAAAAATATTTTGTTCTGACCCAATAAGTGGGTCAAGTCTCTCGGGCAAATACTGTAGACTTGACAGGTAATGGCTACACAGTAAATTATACTAGTGGTGGCGTTACCATGACGACCGGCGACTGCGAGGTTGTCACTCCGTGAAACTGCACGCTGTAATCCATCTCTGTCTCTCCGAGGCTTGACCACCATTTACCGATGCAAAGCTCCAGAGTTGTGTCCCCCTGTACAGAAATCACTCGTAACCGCTGTCAATACTAAAGAGCAATGAGGAAATGAAGGACACAGTCATAGAATCATGGTATGACTTTCAACCAATCAAATCCCGCCACTCGGACAACACGAAGACGGCAAAAGGTGAGAAATCTGTGATCAAACACAGCATACAGCGGTGAGCAGTGAAACAGCCAACCACAGAAATAACACAACGCCCATTCTCCGCCCACTTTTCCTTGAATTTGAAACCAGTTGCAGAACAGATTGTGATAATTTTTTCCGCATTTACGTTCAAACTTTAGCCTCAGCCACATGACTATCAGTTTTGTTTGTAGAGGCGCAGGAATACAGGCGACACAGGGAGGGATAGGGCCGGTTGGAGATTAATGTACCACGACGCTGAGTGTTTTCACGAAGTGACGGCCCTCTGGCATCATGACGAGGACCTTTGTCATGCCGCTCGAATGCAGATTCTTATTGGGCGGCAGCTGCAGCGCGTGCAGACGTACCAGCGACTGCCGGCTGCTCGTCATCTTGACGGCTGAAATAAAACAGGAACCGCGTGACATTGACCTTTCACTGACCTTCACTCTAAAGTTAGTGGAGTTTTGGTGTCCAGCCTCAAATACTCCGAACTTCTCGTGTTCCAGATAGCATTGGGTCTGGTTGGGAGAGAGCTGAATGGATTGGAAGTATATCTTAGAAGTTGGCTCTGTGCCAGCCGCCGGCTTCAACTGAAAACCTGTGACAACAGGGAATAGACCACTAGCTTTCAACGTCTGCCTATGACTCAACTTTAGGAGGGAGCAGAACACTAGTATGGCGTTGTGTACTTTGGAAGAGAATTACAGTACTACGTTATGCTACCCCCCCCCCCACCCATTCTCAAGAAGGGATCAACATATCCGTCCCCACTAGTGGATAATTACAGTACTACATTAAGCTCTGTCTGTCCATAAAGAGAGATTTACAGTACACAACTAAGCCACCCCATCCCAAGAGAAGGGGATTACCAATCACCAGGGAGTCACTCTATGTACCGTAAAGTTCTGATTATTTGCCCTGGAGACAGCGACGCCTACTCACTCGCGGACGTGGAGCCAGTGGGCACATGTAGGAAGTGTCGGTTGATCTGTCCCGGTTTGAACTTGTCACTCCAGGATTTCTGATAGTCCTTGCATCCGTAAGTGCTGACAAATGAGCGGGCGGCTGTAGACAGATGTGGTCAAGTGAGTGTAAGGTGGGTAGAGTGGTGGTGGTGCTTACCTCTCTGGTACGATCACGGTTATCGGGACTCGCAGCACGGGACCCTTCTCAACACACGTCACATCATAGCAGCATACCTAGCAACGGACAGGACGATTCTAACGCAGGGGTAACAAACGGTGGGAGGGGAATGAAGCAATGTATAGTGATATAAGGCTGGAGATACATAGAGAGAGAGAGAGAGAGAGAGAGAGAAGGGAAGATGAGACGGAGAGAGGGATGAAAGGGGAGGGGAGCAATGGAGGTAAAGGGAGTGGTGAGAGAGAGAGAGAGAGAGGGGTGAGAGAGAGGGGGGGAGGGGAGGGGGGAGAGGGAGAGGAAACGAGAAATGGAGAGGGAGAGGTGAAGGAGAGGGAGAGATG
>ERZ1740065.1716-NODE-1716-length-13339-cov-10.958371_pt1 | contig 13339 bp, 10 predicted proteins | sample MGYA00581738_ERZ1740065 | MGnify/ENA primary metagenome ERZ1740065 (study PRJEB43018, sample SAMN04849749) | marine metagenome | isolation source: floating plastic debris | place: Pacific Ocean | collected 2008-09-01 | study: EMG produced TPA metagenomics... | reverse complement strand
GCGATCGCTTAAAGGCTTTGGTATCCATGACGCTCCCGGTCACCAGCTGCTTGTTCTCTAGGATAGCGGTTTGCTGTCTGCCTACTCAGAAACTCACCGTTGAAAGAATCAATCATCACACTAGATCAGCTCACGCGCAGAACTACTCGACGAGCGCCAATGTGCTTTGCTTGATTGCCCTATCCTTGCTTGCAGGAGCTGAATCCTCACTTTCAGAGTTTACTCATCTAGATCAGTGCTCAGCAGCAAGGCGATCGCCGTGCGCCAGACCAAATAGCCGCGATCGTTCAAGTGCAGGCCATCGGTAGTGAGATCGGGCCGCAGCGCCCCTTCGCCATTGGCAAACAGCGGGTACAAATCGAGATAGTCCACATCTTGCTCTTGAGCGATGTCGGCAAGGACACTGTTGACAGCCTGAATGCGATCATTTGGCAGTAGCAGCAGCCGTTCTCTGCCTTCCCAGGTGGCATTCGCAGCCCCGTGCGGCAAAATGGACTGCACCACGATATCGGCATCAGGATGTTTGCGCTTCAGATACCTCACCGCCTGACGAATGTGGTCGGTCACCTGACTCTCGGGCTCACCGGCAATCAGGTCATTGATGCCAATCATCAAAAAGATACTCTCGACATCAGCATCATCTAGCGCATCTAGTCGCTTCAGCATCATGTCGGAGCTTTCGCCCGAAATTGCCTGGTTCAGCCAGGTACGTTGTCCGGGCAGCAGGTCTTGCGGAAACCACAAGGAGATCGAATCACCCAGTAGCACTGTCAATCGAGGCACTGATTCGTGAGCTTTGGCCTCTTGCCGCAGCAGCTCTACCCACTGCTGATAATGCAGGTATTGGCGATCGCCAAGCTGTGGACTGAAGGTATCCACCGTGGCGGGATTGTCGGCGACAGAAGCGCTGGCTTGCGGGAGCACTGAGGCATTGGGGACTGCCGAAGGCTGGCGATCGCGCATACCAATAATGACCGCCATGAAGAGCAGGACATTCATGGCCAGCGATAGCATCATCCAATTGGGAACTGTGCGAAATCGTTCCAGCGTTTTCATGAAAAGAGACGCATGCAGAATGGCTCAAATTGTATCAAGCAGTTCGAGAGTGTGTGGCATTCGCACATAAATCCTACAAATGATCTAGATCGAATCTCGTCAAGCGTCACAGATGAGTCGATGTCGCGCCAGTTTCCATCAACTACATAGCAGGCAACACAGCTGACTGATAGTGTCAGTCAGCTGTGGAGTCATGGACGAGATCGGGCTTGACAACAAAATGGAGTTTTGGAGTCGCCGCCCTTGTGCCTAAACGTTGAAGCGAAACAGCATCACGTCGCCTTCCTGCACGGTATATTCTTTACCTTCGCTGCGTACCAGGCCCTTTTCCTTAGCGCCATTCATTGAGCCTAGGTCAACTAGATCTTGATAAGCCACCGTCTCAGCTCGAATAAAGCCTCGCTCAAAGTCAGTGTGAATCACGCCCGCTGCTTGGGGGGCCAACATACCGGCCGTAATCGTCCAAGCACGGGTCTCTTTGGGGCCGGTGGTGAAATAGGTGCGCAAGCCCAGTAAGTCGTACGTGGCTTGAATTAAAGACTGCAAGCCTCCTTCGGTGACACCCAAAGCTTCTAGAAAGTCCACGCGATCTTCAGCAGAAAGCTCCACCAATTCGGATTCCACTTGGGCGGAGATAATCACGACTTCTGCACCTTCGGCCGCGGCGATCGCCCTCACTTTTTCCACATAATCATTGCCTGTAGCCAAGTCGTCTTCGTTAACGTTGGCCGCATAAATGACCGGTTTACGCGTCAGCAGCCCCAAGGGTTTGATCAAGAATTCTTCGTCCGGCGTCAGGTCAACGGTGCGAGCCGTTTTACCCTCGTTGAGCACTGGCAAGAGCTTATCCAGCACATCGACTTCGGCCTGAATATCTTTCTCTTTGCGGGCTTGTTTGCGTGCTCGATCCAGACGTTTCTCAACCTGTGAGAGATCTGACAGCGTCAGTTCCAGGTTAATAATTTCGGCATCTCGCGCCGGATCAATCGAGCCTGAAACATGAATAATGTCGTCATTTTCGAAGCAACGGACGACATGCACAATCGCATCCACTTCTCGAATATTGGCGAGAAACTGATTGCCCAGCCCTTCACCTTTACTAGCGCCAGCAACCAGCCCAGCAATGTCAACGAATTCTACCCGCGCCGGGATAATCTCCTTGGACTCCGAAATTTTGGCTAGCACTGCGAGGCGAGCATCAGGCACCGCGACAACTCCAACATTGGGCTCAATGGTGCAAAACGGAAAATTCGCTGCCTGCGCTTTGGCATTGGCCACCACAGCATTGAACAACGTTGATTTGCCCACGTTGGGTAGTCCGACAATTCCGGCTCTCAGCATAGCGATCGCACCGACACAGTAAATAAACCTTTACCAGCATAGTGGATGTTCGGAGCGAGTATTCGTCATCGCAGGTATCGGCCTGGATCAGCTATCGCCGAGGGTTTCAATCAGCAAATCAACCTGCTCTTGCCGCGCTTGCAAGAAGCTTTCACACTGCTGCAAATCGGCCACGGCTTGCTCAAACTCTTCGAAAACAGCAGCGAGTGGCAGTTCCCCCTGCTCTAGCCGAGTGACCGTGGCTTCAATTTTGGCGACCGTAGCTTCGTAAGACCAGGTGGGATCAGTTTCAGGAGAGGACGTCTTAGGGGAGGCAGTTTTGGGAGCTTTGGCGGCTTTAGTCATTGTCAGTTTTGCGAGTTGAGGGCAAATTTATGCGGGCAAAGAAATATCGGGGGAATCGGGCAGGATCCGAGGAGATCATGATTAAAAACGGAACTCTTAAGCCGACGAGGACGACGGTTCCGGGGCAGATGCTGGCGGCTCTCCGACCGCTTTGACCTCGGCCTGCAGCGACCCTTGGGCCAGCTGCACCTGCACGATATCGCCCACTTGAATGTCAGTTGTCGTTTCTAAAACGCGATCGCGTTCGGTTCGCACAATCGCGTAGCCCCGTTTCAGCACTGCGGCCGGATCGAGGCTCTGCAGCGTTTGCGAGAGATAGCGACAGTGCTGTTGAGCCGTTTGCAGACGGTTAGGTACGCCCTGGCGCAGCCGATGACGATACCAGTTCAATCGCTGCTGCTCTTGCTGCAAAGTTTGCTCAAGGTGCAGCTGTTCGAGCCGGCGACGCAGGTCGGCCACTTGTTCATAATGCATCTGCACCGCTGACTGTAGAGCCGCTTTCACGATTTGCCGGAGACCGTCGTGGGCAGCCCAGAGATCTGCGAGGTGAGGTACAGCTCGCTCCGCCGCTGCGGTGGGCGTGTGAGCACGCCAATCTGCAGCCAAATCCGCTAAGGTTTCATCTCGTTCATGTCCGATGCCGGTGATGACAGGAACTGGATGAAGGGCGATCGCCCGCACCACTCGCTCATCATCAAACGCATCCAAATCCTCACGCGCCCCACCACCCCGCGCCACCATCACCACCTCAGCACGTCGGTCAGCCGCTACTCGCCCTAGCGCTGCCGCGATCGATTCCGGCGCTTGCGCCCCCTGCACGATCGCGGGTGACAGCAGCACAGTCAATCCAGGTTGGCGCTGCTTCAGTGTCTTTTGAATATCCCCCCAGGCAGCCGCTTGGGGCGAAGTTACCACTGCCACACAGCGAGGATAGGTCGGAATCGGTCGCTTCAGGTCATCGTCAAACACCCCTTCAGCAGCCAAACGCTCATGGAGCTGACGTCGCCGCAATGCCTGCAACCCCGCACCCGCCGGGAGGATCTGTAGCGTATTGAGCTGATACTGCCCACGCGCTGCATACACCCGCACCTGCCCCAGCAGAAACACCTGCTCGCCCGCCACTGGGGGGGACACCAACTTAGCTCGCTGCGATCGCCACACCACCGCCTGAATCGACGCCGTCGTCTCGGTGTCTTGCAGGGTCAAAAAGAGATGACCGCTGCGATCGTGGGCGCTGGAAATTTCTCCGACCACCCACACCTGATGCAGCTGCGGATCCTGCTCTAGCAGAGCTTGAATATAAGCCGTAACACCCGCCACACTCACGGCATCTTCGGGCACTTGCACTGAAATTTGGGACACAGCCATAATGCTTACTGAAATTGACAGCGATGCTCACGCTATCGCCTAGAATCACCCTAGAATTTTAGTACACTTGTATGTATGATGAGAAGGTAAAAAAATCAGGTTTATCGTTAGACTAAACGATAACTTTGCATCAGCCTCATCGCTGACCGCGTAACCAGCACTCTGCGACCTAAGGGAAAGTATGGCTAAGACGACCACTGGCAACCCCGACAAAGATAAGGCATTGAGCATGGTGCTCAACCAGATTGAGCGCAACTTTGGCAAAGGCTCAATCATGAAGCTCGGCGACGCCAGCCGGATGAAGGTCGCGACCGTTTCGACCGGAGCGCTGACCCTGGATATGGCCTTGGGGGGTGGCTTGCCCAAAGGGCGAGTGATCGAGATTTATGGCCCCGAAAGTTCGGGTAAAACGACACTAGCGCTGCATGCTCTGGCGGAAGTGCAAAAGCAGGGGGGCACCGCCGCCTTTGTGGATGCTGAACATGCCCTCGATCCGATTTATGCGCGTGCCCTGGGCGTCAATATTGATGAGCTGTTCGTCTCGCAACCAGATACCGGCGAAGCCGCACTAGAAATTGTGGATCAGTTGGTGAGATCGTCGGCGATCGACCTAGTCGTCGTCGATTCTGTCGCGGCCTTAGTGCCCCGGGCAGAAATTGAAGGGGAAATGGGCGATGCCCACGTGGGTCTGCAGGCGCGACTAATGAGCCAGGCCCTCAGAAAAATCACGGGCAACATCGGCAAGTCCGGCTGTACTGTCATCTTCCTCAACCAGTTGCGCCTTAAAATTGGCGTGGTCTACGGCAATCCAGAAACTACCACTGGCGGCAATGCCCTCAAGTTTTACGCGTCTGTCAGGCTAGACATCCGCAGGATTCAGACCCTGAAAAAGGGCACTGAAGAATATGGTATTCGGGCTAAGGTCAAGGTCGCCAAGAACAAGGTCGCGCCACCGTTCCGCATTGCCGAATTTGACATCATTTTTGGCCAGGGCATCTCCACCCTCGGCTGCATCGTCGATTTGGCTGAGAAGCACGACATCATTGTCCGTAAAGGGGCTTGGTACAGCTACAACGGCGAAAACATCAGTCAGGGTCGCGATAACGCCATCAAATTATTAGACGAGAAGCCGGAACTGGCCCAAGAAATTGAGGCCAAAGTCAAGCAAAAGCTAGAAATCGGCGGCGCACCTGACACCAATGGCGCTGTCGAGGACCTCGACGATATGCCCGACGATGATGATTAAGCAATGCCCCCCGATGCCTATCGGTAAGTGATTGGCGAGAAAAAAATCAGCACTGTCAGGGCAGATTTAGCGAGAAGTCTTTATTTCAAGGCTGCAAACACCACAAAACCTACCCTTGCAGATATCTTTTGCTGACAATCAACTAGCCCCTAATGCCTATAAGCGTCTTGAAAGCCATAGGCACAGGGAAATGAACTAATCAACGATTTTGCCAAAACGCTTTTTCATCGCCAGACTGGGGGAGCAACCGACCCTACCCAGAGCAACGATGGTTAACTATGCGATCGATCGCTTACTTCGTTGAGGTCTGCAGCGAGGGCGCGATTGCGGTGGCCAGTTTTCTTAGCATGTCAGCAGTCGTGTCAAAGCTGACGCAGGCATCCGTAATGCTCTGCCCATACTTTAGTTGGGTCAAATCATTGGGAATGGGTTGTTTGCCCTCAACCAGATGGCTTTCCACCATCGCTCCCAGAATGTGCCGAGTTCCCGACTCCATTTGCCGGGCAATGTTTTCCAAAACAACAATTTGCTGATTGTGGTCTTTTTGGGAGTTCGCGTGGCTGCAGTCCACCATCATGCGGGGATTGAGACCTAGTCCTGCCAGTTCTTCAGCAGCTTGCTGAACAGAAGCCTCATCATAATTCGGCCCATGCTTGCCACCGCGTAGCACCAGATGCCCATCGGGATTGCCCGTCGTAGTCACGATACTGGCCAAACCATGATGGTTAATGCCCAAAAAGTGGTGGGGGCGGCTCGCAGCCACCATGGCATTCATCGCTGCTAACAGGCTGCCGTCAGTATTGTTCTTAAAACCAATCGGCATCGATAAACCAGACGCCATCTCTCGGTGCGTTTGGCTCTCCGTCGTGCGTGCCCCGATCGCCGTCCAAGCAATCACATCAGCAATGTATTGGGGCGTGATAGGATCCAATAGCTCCGTTGCCGCCGGCAAGCCCAGATGCGCCAAATCCAACAGTAGCCGTCGAGCCAACCGTAAGCCTGTATTGATGTCGTAGCTACCGTCTAGATGGGGATCGTTGATCAGCCCCTTCCAGCCCACGTTGGTACGAGGCTTTTCAAAGTAAACTCGCATCACAATTTCTAGCGAGTCTGACAACTCTTCTCGGAGCGCAGTCAGCTTTTGGCCATATTCCAGCGCAGCGTCAACATCATGAACCGAGCAGGGCCCAACAATCACCAACAACCGTCGATCTTCGTTGTACAGAATGTTGCGAATGCGATCGCGGGTCTTTGTCACCAACGCCGCTGCGGTTTCGGTGAGGGGCAGTTCGTGGTGAATTAGAGCCGGGCTCGCCAAAGGGCGCGTTTCAACAACATGAAGATCCTGAGTCTTGTGCATGAACTTTGACAATTACGAGGAGTGTTTTTAAGTATCTCTCACTATTGTGGTCGTTTCTGCGTAGGTTGTGAGCGCTTTCTTAGCAAAATATTGTCTGTAGAATTGTCTAACCCATCTGGTTCTAACTGAAGTTGCCACCTCCGTATCACCGTCCGGAAAATAGCCAGCCCCCTCCAGAGCGTTCCTATCGCTACATTCAGAGAGAAATCCATCGTGAGACCATGACTCACACTGCCCGCTTAGCTTTTCTATTCAGGCTCTAAGTTTTGGGCAAGAGACTGTTGCGAGGGAAGGCTGCCAAGCACGACTGCTTATTGAGCTTGAACACAATTGAACTCAATGGGAGCACCCTTAAAAGAAAATCTCAGCCTTTGTGCCGTGATACAGCCTTTAACTAGTGGCCTAGTATCATTAGCCTCAAGACAAATCATCAGCTTCACGAAAGTGAGTTGTTTCCCCTTCAAATATTTAGGGCCAAATCTTTTGTCTTTAACCTGCCCTGCCGTCCTTTAAAATGCCTTTGACCAGAACCGTCAGTGCCCTCGTGGCGCTTTTGTTTGCCTTTATCATTGTTGTCCTGGGTGGATGGTATTTCACCTTGGCTTTTGGCGTAATTGTCTTTTTGGGTCAACGAGAAATTTTTCAGCTCGTGCAAGCGAAAGGTATCTTACCCGCTGCAAAAATCACCCTGTGCGTCAGTCAACTTCTCATCATATTTGCCCATATTTCGCCTCAATGGGCTAATGCTGTTTTGCCTCTAGGGGGTACCTTTATATGCTTTTATTTACTCTTTCAGCCTAAGTTTGCATCCATTGCCGATGTCGCCGCGTCCATTTTGGGTTTATTTTATGGCGGCTATCTACCCAGCTATTGGATTCGACTCCGAGATCTAGAGGCGTTTGGCTCGCTGCCTCTAGGCGGTTTTTGGCCCACCCTGCCGCTTCAAGGTCAGGCTCTACCCATCGGCCTCACAGCGACGCTCCTCGCTTTTTCTTGCATTTGCGCCGCTGATATCGGGGCATACCTCATCGGGCGGTCTTTCGGCAAGACCCCGCTTTCTGGCATCAGTCCCAAGAAGACCGTAGAAGGTGCCGTATTTGGCATGTTTGCCAGCATTGCGGTAGGCATGACAGGAGCAGTGCTCTTGGCCTGGCCACTATGGCTCTTATCCGGAGGGGCACTCGGGGCACTGATTGGCATCAGCAGTTTGTTGGGCGACCTTACTGAATCACTGATGAAACGTGATGCCGGAGTTAAAGACTCGGGTCAACTAATTCCTGGGCACGGCGGCATTTTAGATCGCACCGACAGCTATGTATTCACGGCCCCCATTGTCTATTACTTCGTCACCTTGCTGTTACCCAGCTTGCCAGGGTAACCTCATCGCAAATATTCAACGCTAGGTCTGAAAAGTCGCCATCGCCATCGCTCACGAGGGAGGCCGACGCTTTCGATCCAACACATACATCGGTGCTACTGAGCCATTCACCATCTAATCAACTCAGACGAGGGATGGTCGGACTATGGACTAAAATGCATCTTTGATGGCTGTGCTCACCTGTGTGGTCGGTCTCGTATGTCGTTTTTTCAAAAGTTTCAGATTGTCTCGCTAGTGGGCGTCTGTCTCCGTTCTCCACCGGCCCATCGTTCAGATCAATTGATCCCCCCTTGCGTCACGGCCCACTATCCGCCATTCCCCTCCTCTGATAGACTAAATGACTGAGGTTGGATCTGGTCAGACCCATGAGAAACGGCAGTTTTGGAGGATATGAGCCTTGTTAGAAACGACACTTGGTTTAGAGATTATTGAAGTTGTTGAGAAGGCAGCGATCGCATCGGCTCGCTGGATGGGTAAGGGCGAAAAAGACACTGCTGACCTTGTGGCCGTTGAAGCCATGCGGGAACGCATGAACGAGATTCACATGCGGGGCCGCATTGTGATTGGTGAGGGCGAACGTGATGATGCCCCAATGCTCTATATCGGTGAGGAAGTCGGCATTTGCACCCGCGAAGATGCCAAAGACTACTGTAACCCCGACGAACTTATTGAAATTGACATTGCGGTTGATCCCTGTGAGGGCACTAACCTCTGTGCCTATGGTCAGCCAGGATCAATGGCCGTGCTCGCCATCTCAGAGAAGGGTGGCCTGTTTCATGCGCCCGACTTTTATATGAAAAAACTGGCGGCACCGTCTGCTGCCAAAGGCAAAGTTGACATTCGCAAGTCAGCCACTGAAAACCTCAAGATTCTAGGCGAATGCCTCGACCGCGCCATTGATGAGTTGGTTGTCGTTGTGATGAAGCGAGATCGCCACACCGAACTGATTAAAGAGATTCGCGATGCTGGTGCTCGAGTGCGCTTGATTAGTGATGGCGACGTCTCGGCAGCGATTTCCTGTGGCTTTTCGGGCACCAATACCCATGCGCTGATGGGTATCGGTGCCGCTCCCGAAGGGGTGATTTCAGCAGCAGCGATGCGTTGCTTAGGTGGGCACTTCCAGGGACAGCTCATCTACGATCCGGCCATCGTGAAAACGGGCCTGATTGGTGAAAGTCGCGAGTCGAACCTAGCTCGTCTGAAGGAAATGGGCATTGATGATGCCGACAAAGTATACGAAGCCGAAGAGCTCGCTTCTGGCGAAACCGTCTTATTCGCTGCTTGTGGCATCACCTCTGGCACTCTGATGGAGGGTGTTCGCTTCTTCCATGGCGGCGCGCGGACGCAGAGCCTGGTCATTTCCAGCCAGTCACAAACCGCTCGCTTTGTCGATACCATCCACATGCCTGAGAAGCCGAAGCTAATTCAACTCAAGTAATTAGCACCCAGCAACAGCAATACCCGCGCTTAGGGGCTGAGTGCTGTTGCTGGGTTATCAGATGACAGCTTCTAAACTGAATCACTGCGCTAGCTAAATTCGTCAGAGATGGTACTGTGTCTCTGGCGTTTTAGTGTGTCCTGAGCCGTTAGCAGGCAGGCATCAAGGTAAATTTAGATTTTGATGGATTTTTGTTGAGTTTCCTTGAGTCAGCCTACCTTTGTTCTTTACTTTCAGAAATGCTGTTAATTAAGCCAATCGCTTTTGCGCCTTAACGCTTGCGGATAAAAGCACAATTTCAATCTAGGCAGATAACAAAATCTATTTCGTTGGGAGGACGCATGAACATTGCTGTTGTGGGCCTGAGTCACAAAACTGCGCCGGTAGAAGTCAGAGAAAAACTAAGTATCCCTACGCCGCAGACTGCCGAGGCGATCGCTCAGCTCCTCAGTTATCCTCACATTGACGAAGTTTCTATTCTCAGCACCTGCAACCGCCTAGAAATTCACATCGTCACTGAGCAAGCCGATCAAGGCGTGCGAGAGGTTATTCAGTTTTTGTCCGATCACGGTAAAGTCGCGCTGCCAGAACTGCGTGAGCATCTGTTTATCTTGCTGCATCAGGATGCGGTGATCCATCTATTTCGCGTCGCCGCTGGGTTAGACAGCTTGGTGTTAGGAGAAGGGCAGATTCTCGCTCAGGTCAAGCACGCTCACAAGCTAGGCCAACAACATAAAGGCGTCGGTCGAGTACTCAATCGTTTGTTAAAGCAAGCCATCACAACCGGCAAACGCGTCCGCACAGAAACCAGCATTGGCACCGGGGCTGTTTCGATTAGTTCTGCCGCCGCCGAACTCGCCAAACTCAAAAAGCCCGACCTCGAACAGTGTCGCATTAGTATTTTGGGGGCAGGCAAAATGGCGCGCCTACTGGTGCAGCATTTGCTGTCTAAAGATTCCTGCCAGATCACCATTCTTAATCGCTCGATCGCTCGAGCCGATGAGTTAGCCGCCCAGTTTAACGGCGCTGGCATTCAGACCGGCACGCTCGATCTCATGATGGAAACCGTTTGTGCCTCAGATGTGGTCTTTACCTGTACGTCGGCCACGGAACCGATCCTCGATAAAGCTCGGTTGGAAGCGACCCTGGTGCCTAGCCAGACGCTGATGTTGTTTGATATCTCAGTACCGCGCAATGTCCATACCGACGTCAATGGGTTGGATAATGTCCAGGCTTTCAATGTGGATGATTTGAAGGCCGTCGTGGCTCAAAACCAAGAGAGTCGCCGGCAAATGGCGATGGAAGCAGAAGTCCTGCTAGAAGAAGAACTCGATGCCTTTATGGACTGGTGGCGATCGCTGGATACTGTTTTCACCATCAGTAGTCTACGCAGCAAGGTGGAATCCATCAGAGAGCAAGAGCTCGAAAAAGCGTTATCTCGACTCGGGGAAGAGTTTGGCAGCAAAAAACAGCGAGATGTCATTGAGGCGTTGACGCGCGGCATTGTCAACAAAATTCTCCATGACCCGATGGTACAGCTACGGGCTCAGCGCGATATCGACACGCGCAAACAAGCGATGGCAACCCTGCACACCCTCTTTGACCTCGAACCCCTGCCAAACGAAAAGTTTGGTTGAGCGGCTCACCCCCTTCCCCCGAATCTCAGTGAGCGATCTCTTAAAGGCATCTTGGCAACGCCGGGGTCCAGGGGCAGGGGAACCAGTCTTTATAGTCATTCGACATAAGTTTGAGCATAAGGAGAACGACATATCAAGGCTTACAACAACGTTCTGCTCTCATTCTTAACTAAAATCACTATAGAGTCTTGTTTCAGAGAATGGGCAGAATGCAACTGTCAACATTTTCTTTGTGAGCAGACAAGTGTGACAGAAAATGAGGACACAGGGACAGATCAAACATCCGCTGGTGTCGACGCAGCTGACAGAGTGAAGTAGAAAGTCGTACCCTGCCCCACGACGCTCTCAGCCCAGATGCGGCCCCCATGACGATGGATAACTCGATTGACGATCGCCAGCCCGATGCCCGTGCCCTCAAACTCTTCTTGCTTGTGTAATCGCTGAAACGGACTAAAGAGCTTGTCAGCATAGGTCATGTCGAATCCCACGCCGTTGTCGCGCACAAAAATAGCGCCATCGGCGGCGCGTTGGCCGATGTGAATTACAGCAGGGGTGCGATCGCGGCTAAATTTCACCGCGTTGCCAATCAGATTACTGAATACCTGCTCTAGCAATGTGGCATCTCCATCCACTGTTGGCAGTTCGTCGACGGTAATTTGTATGCGATCGCGATCATTTTCCGGTAAATCTTGGATGAGAGCGATCGCCTGTTCAACAATGGGCCTCAAAGGAACGGGGCGTAAGGTCATCTCTCGCCGTCCCATGCGAGACAGGGTCAATAAGCCATCGATCAGCAAACCCATTTTGTGACTGCTATTTTCAATCACCTCCAGATAATGGTTAATTTTGGGGTCCTTGGAGGCGGCCGCTGTCGCCGCCAAACGCTGTTTTAATGCCACCACAAACCCATTGACATGGCGTAAAGGTGCCCTTAAATCATGGGAGACCGAATAGGAAAAGGCCTGCAGTTCCTGGTTAGTCGCCTCTAACTGTCTCGCCTGGGCTTCTAACAATTGGCGGGCTCGCACCAGTTCTGTCACGTCCCGGGACGTCCCAATCAGGGCATAGGTTTCACCATCCGCTCGCTTCAACGGAATTTTATAAGTGTCTAAGTACGCCACACTACCGGTTGTTTCTATCACTTCTTCGGCAATGTGCAGGATTTCCCCCGTCTCAAAGACTTGACGGTTTTGCGCATCGTACCGAGCGGCTTGCTCCGGGGCAAAGCAGTCATAAACGCTTTTGCCTTCAAACTCTTGACGGCTACGTTTGTTGGCAAAGTCAATCACGACCTGGTTCCCAAAGACCATCGCATTCTGCTCACGATCAACCACAAGAATCTGATCGGGCAGGGCATTCATAAAGGTCAGCAATTCTGCAGTGCGCAGCTCTACTAACTCCTCTAGCTGTTGATTTTGCTCTTCTAACATCTGATTCAGGCGGCGAACTTCATCTTCGGCCTGTCGCCGTTCATGGGTATCTCGCACCAAAACTAAGACTTCACAATCGGTGAGCGGCACAATCCGAGATTCTTCCCAACGCGGCTGACCGTTGATTTCAATTTGATATTCATGCAATTGGGTTTGTTGGGTGAGTATTGCTTGCTCAATCTGGGTCAGGCGTTGCTTGGCGAGAACCGAGGGTAAGACATCTTGGATGTGCCAGCCGATGCCCTGAATCGAGTGAGCTGGCATGGGGAAACGAGGCGGTTGCTGGATGCTCAGACAAACACCATTACGGGTCATGCGTACTAGCAGGTCAGGCAACGCAGTGACGATCGCTCGGTTGAGCGCTTCACTTTGTTGGAGTGCTTGCTCAGCTCGTTTGCGATCATCGATATCCCGCACTAAAACCAGCACCTGATCGTCTGACATCGGCACGATGCGCGCCTCCTCCCAACGCGGCTGTTCAGCCACCTGCAACTCGTACTCGTAGAGCTGCGTTTTGCCCGTCACCAGCGCTTGCTCTGTCATCCGCAGGCGGGTTGCCGCTGCCTCTGGCGCCAAGATGTCTTGGACTCGCCGCCCAATATGCAGTTCCTTCGGGCACACCACGTTAAAGTCACTGGGATATTGCATATCCAGACATAGACCGTCTCGCCGCATGCGCATGAGGAGATCGGGCAAAGCCTGCAAAATCGCTCGATTAAGCGCTTCACTCTCTTGCAGGG
>ERZ1740065.1715-NODE-1715-length-13339-cov-11.406956_pt1 | contig 13339 bp, 10 predicted proteins | sample MGYA00581738_ERZ1740065 | MGnify/ENA primary metagenome ERZ1740065 (study PRJEB43018, sample SAMN04849749) | marine metagenome | isolation source: floating plastic debris | place: Pacific Ocean | collected 2008-09-01 | study: EMG produced TPA metagenomics... | reverse complement strand
CACTCTCTCTTCTTTTTTTTTTTTTCTCCCTCTCTCCTTCTCTCCCTCTCTCCCTTTTTCTCTCTCTCTCTCTCTCTCTCTCTCTCTCTCTCTCTCCCCCCTGCTATCTCTCTCCCCCTCTCTATCCCCCTGCTCTGCTATTTCTCTCCCCCCCCCTCTCTCTCTCTCTAGGTACAGTTACTGCCGTGACTGAGAGAGGGTAATATTGTGAGACGGGGTGAAAAGTGACAACTGTCGAGAGCGGCGGCTGGCAGGCTGTGAGTGTGAGAGGAGGAGAGCAAAGCCGTGGTGATCGGTGCTCGAATCAGACAACTGACAGGCGGCTGAAGAGCACTCGTGAAATTGATCTGCCTAACAGCTAAGTACAAAGGCATTCACGAAACAATTGACATGACACAACTGACATTGCTTAGCCTGCACTAAGTAGCAATGAGACGAGGGAGAGAGAGCGTGGAGGTCCGTGTGACACCACTGTTCTGCGTTAACCTTGATCGAATTGACTGGTTTGACACTGGGCGGTGAGAGCCTCCCGCCCTGCTAGCCCTGGTACGGCTATACCTCTCCACTATCATTAGTTTACCAACTAAAGGTGCTTGAGTAGTAACAGTGTTACTTAATGTCAGTTTTTAATCCGCAGCTAATGGCCTTTAGATGAGCGGTGGAGAATAAGTTTTTGTTTCTGAGTGGGATAAACGTTGACCAGGAGGAATGATAAAGGACAGGTGACACAGTGAACTGCCACAGCTCGGCAACCAAATATTATGGAGGATTTGCAGAAAGAAATTATCTTGGAACTAATTGTCCTGCCAGGGTGAATGCATGCAGCACTTAGGAAAGGTAAGAATAGAGGAATAATAAGAATAGAGGAATAATAAGAATATTAGAATAAAAGGAATAGAGGAATAGTAAGAATAGAGGAATAATAAGAATAGAGGAACTAAGAAAGTGAACAGGAATGATCCAAACCGGCGTGCATCCAAGACGCGGGAATTTACGGGCGATTTCACAAGACAGCAAAAAAGGTGATGTGAGACACTGTGAGCGTGTGTTGATATGGATCGCTGCAGTGTCACCTGCCTGTATACCGCTGACAGCTCAGTAACCCGGTGGATGAGTCATGGGGTCTGTTACCACCAGCAACCGCAACCGTCCCAGTTTAAACACTAGTCGAGGTGTTACCATTCATAAAGACACATTTTCATGCGACAAAATTAGCATAGAGAGGGGGCGAAGATCAGCATTGCTGTCCACGTTTAAGATATTACTGTTGGAAATGAATGATAGAAAAAAACTGTATTTTTCTGATTGTGGGAAGGTAAGCTGATGAATTGAGGGGCCAAGCGGTAAAAAAAGTTTGACTTCGGTCCCTGACAGATCTGGGGGTGACCAGAGAGCTGTAGGGACAAACCCACAAACCGACAGACCCTGCCGCAGATTGAAAACCCGAGGGCAAACATGGGCGACCGAGAAAAACCACAGCAGAGGCCAATGCCTTTAAAAAACAATGTACTTAAATCTTAAAATAAGATTTCTTAGTAACGATGATGGATGATGTTGTACGAGAGACCTACTTTATACTCGATCAGAAGTCTCGTGGCCTTAAGACTGGCCTCCATCTCCAAAATGGCTGCTTGCGGAAACTACAAAAAATCTACCGTTACGCTTCAAACTCTCGTAAACTGATAAAAACAAAGTTTTGTGATGCGTTTCAGCCATCCACCTTGCTGTAGAGAGCAATGGCGTCACGATAGCTTCCTATCATGTCATCAAACGTGACGTCGGGCATCGGTTTGGGCGCAGCCAAGTCAAGGCTGATGTAGCTGTTACGCAATGTTGCCGAAGGATCTGTAACAAAGAGGATGAGTGGCAGGGGCGAATATTATTGGTAGAGAGGCTGACTTGAGTAGACACTGGCGTGAGAATATGTCACAACGGTATCTGATACTTGTACAAATAGCCCTTCCCGCTACAAGTGATGACTAAAGCATTAGCACGAACCTGGCACCACGGTTAAGAGTCTTGACATTTTTATGAATCGGGATGCTAGAGCAAATGACAGCTATATGGCAGCGGCGGCAGCAGCAGAGGCAGGGCGTGTTTGTGTCGGAATACTGTGTATGAAGGGAGAGGAAGTGTGTGCGAGAGAGGGAGATGAAGGAGAAATTGAGAGAGGAAGAGGTAGGGGATATGGAGGGCAAGAGAGGAAGATAGAGGGGAGAGGGAGGAAGAAGGAGACAGTGAGAGGCGAAGAGGTTGGGGATAGAGAGGGTAAATAGAGGGGAGAGAGGGAGAGGAGGTTGAGGGGCAAGAGAGGGAAGAGAAAGAGAGAGAGGCAGAGGGGGAGAGAGGGAAAGTGAGAGAAGCACATATATTATAGATGAGACTGTGTGTATATTCCTGAACACGTGTGTTTGTTGCGTGTGTGTTTGTTGCCTGTGTGTTTGCTATGTGACGCGAGTGCGTGGTTCCGTTGATCATCTATGACTGTGTCCGCTCACACCGGATAGAATGCCATTCAAGCGTGTGTTGACATTCTGTCATACACACCGAGTAACAGGCTGGATGAAGTTTTCCCAGTAAATGAGGCGGCTCGTCTGACAGCGCCCTCTGCTGTCGCTGTCTGCTGCTTTAGGACGATACATGATGCCACTGCCAGACCCTCTAGAGCACCTAAAACAGGCAGTGTGACACCTTCAGAGATGCGTGGCAGGTACGAATGCGGTCATCAGCTCGCGTCGAGTCAGCAGATACGGTATGAATGACACGGCAATCCGATATCCTCGCTCAACCTGTCAACAATCGACGATAGCGTAGCTGAACACGTCAACTGATCTGACACCGACTGACCGGTAGAGCGAGATCACACGCCTCTCTCATTATCAGCACCCGACACCAAACAGACAAATACTACTTCTCAGTACATCTCGGTACAGCTCGGTACATCTCAGTACATCGGTAGGAAAGTGTACAGACGTGGAGTGCACAACTCCAAAACTGGATCAATTGGAGTGATGGCGACTGTACCTGCGATCCAGAGGTCATCACCGACGGCCTTGAGTATTTCCAGCGAAGCCTTGTAGTGTATGAGAGCGACGGCTGCCTGGTCGACAAGCAGGCACAGGTCCCCCGCCTGCTTCCTGGCACGGGCAATCAGCCTGTTCCTTACGGCCCTGAAAACGCAGCAGGATCACTAAAACCGCTCGCAGCAAAGAAAAATACCTTAGACAGCGAAGCGCCTCCGGCAATACAAACCATCGGTTCAAAGGTATCCTCGTAAAAATAACAGCCACATGTTGCGACTGTGAAAATATTACAATTATTGGCAGTGTGCGAAGGCTGAAATGTGCGCGCGGGACCGCGTCTAGGGTAATTTTCTCAGGCTTAGCAGTGAAAGGTTGGACAGGATGCATCCAGCTGAATGGGAACACAGATTCTGCCGTCGTCTGTACGATGCGGCGTGTTATCATTCGCAGCTAGAGTTTACTCAATCCGCGTAGAAAAAACAATAAGGGTCAAGCGTGCCGATTTTCATTGAACATACTCGGCAGCAACATCAACTTGTTTTCCGACCGCAACTGGTCATTCATGTTTACACTTATTCGTTATGACACTAACCGCAGCTAACTATGGCCACGGTCATTGAATGGGACGAAGTATTTATGGGATCTTAGAAATGGGCAGAAAACCAGGCAACCGTTGATATTCATCTGATTGCCTGGATGTAAATCAGCCTCCAACTGGTAGGCTTGGCTCCAGCCACCAGAAATAATAGACTAATATAATAATAATAATAATAATAATAATAATAATAATATGAGATATTAATACTACCTACACCTAAAATTCCACAGAAAACTATTTTTTTCGTAGGCACCCAGCGAATGCCCCTAATATGTTTTATATAATACAGTATTTACACTAATATATGCCATATAATACAGTAACTACACTAACATATGCCATGTAAATCATATGATGCATTTATTTCAGATGCATGTATGGAATCACTCAAAACTATACAAAACATCAACCCATATACAGACCTACCTGATACATAATTACATTTAGTGACCTAGCAAATGAACAACCAATCAACCCGCAGTACACACACACCAATCAGATGAAGGGCAGCTGATTCATTGCCTGCTATACAAACGCAATTTTCATGTCTTCACAGTCTATCAAAATTACCTGGAATGGAAATAACCGAAATTTATTTCTGAAAAATAGACGCGAAATTTTCGGCATAGCAAAATATCCACGAGTTGAGAAGTACGAGACTGTATCCATTGTTATTATTATTATTATTATGCGACTATATCCACTGTTATGTTTTAATTCAGTAGCAGCGTTGTAATTTCTTTCCGCTGTTTGCCCCAACCAGAATTTTGTGTGCAAGCGCAACACTATATACCTGCTAGGAGTTGTCTTCTCTTGTATGAATAAGAATAGCACTACTACCATTGTTGTGTGTGGCTGTCATAAGCCAAATAAAGTGATAACATAATGTATAAGTATAACTGCGAAATAGGAAAATAGATAAACAACACATGAACTTCATGCGGTCATTGAAGTTGAAGTAGACTAAGTCTTTACGCGTCTCACATAAACCACAACTCGACTGACTAAGCTATTACTATTATACCACAAGGTGTAGGGAAAACTGACGGCATCTACTCCTTGCTAAACCTCCCTAACATCTAATAGGAGCAGAGTTGTACTGCAATTCCACTTATGGCCAGTTGATATTGATAGCATGGGGAGACCTGCAACCTGAAACCACCACCACCATCACTATTAGTGAACGGTATCACTTCATTTTGCAGTCAGGTCGAGCGGGATCAAGGCTCAGCTCTACAGTGATATTTAGTCTAACCATGGACTCAATCAAAAGATGGAAATTGAGAGGAATATGCCCATCGACGCCACAACTCATCGCAGCAAAAGAAGACAACTCCAATTGAGTTTAGAGGATGCAAACTTGATGCGAAGACTACCTCTAATCCTAATCGTATCTATAGTAAATCACAGACAAAAATTCTATGTGGAAATTTGTGAATTACTGTACAATGGAATATTTTCGCAAGTGCGATTGTTCGCGACTTTTTTGTGAATTTTTATTATGGCCTACAGTACTTGATGTGGAGATTGGTAAATTAGCACAACTGCTTGAGACTTTCTGTGGTGGGGTAACAGCCCGCAGACAGAAATCGTAGTTTACAGAACCTCAGAATGCAATATGTCATCATACCTGCTGGAGACATTAAGTTCTGCGCGGTTGAAGCCTGCACACTTTCGGCCACTTTTGCCGTTTGCCATTTGTCAACTCCGATTATTATAAGGTATATATGACTAGAGTCATAATTATAACGTTGGAGATTGCTACATTTGCCGAATCTTTGAGGAGGATAATTCCAAGTTGTCAAAACAGAATTCTGGCATTGTTTCCTGCCTATGAGCTAAGAGGGAGCAACAGACGACAAAGAAAGTGTTCACCATATGATACTAAGCATACAGGGCTCCGAAAAAATGACTAACGCTGGTTTCATGACACAGATGAACTAACTAAGAATATGTGCTAGATGACTTACTTGGATTCCAAGTCAGCATTCAGCATTAGTGACTTCTCGAAAGGCGCGGACAGGAAGGACGGCTGCCTGAGGCTGCCGTTGACGGCAGTGAGTCGTTTACTTTCCAGTATGTAGAACATTGACTGACACATCGATTCAACATCAGCGACGATCTGCGATACAGCCTCGTCAGTCGTGTGGTAGCTGAGCACGTGCTTACGAGTCAACTCCGACAAATCAGCCAAAACGTCTGCGTCCCCACATGAGTCCAGTAAATCAGGCAACCCGCCTCTACCGCCGTCATCAAAATGATTCGTCTTGATCACGAGACCCTCATCAATATCATCTTTGACTTGATCTACGCCGTTCGATGTCACCCTACGGATTCCGATGATGACAAGACGAGAGTCGATCAGAGTGCAGTCGTACAGGTTCTTCATATCGCAGTAGAATTTCTCCAAGTCACCGATAGATACTGCATCAATGTGCTGAGCAATACAAATGAGGCCCAGAACTTTACGATGGTATTGGTAGTCGCCCCATTCGTTGTTCTCTGTAGGGTAATTGTCAACGAATTGGAAATGTAGGCGCTTTTTCTCTGCATGCAGAAATACGGTCTTCAAGGATTTTAATTCATCATAGATCCTTGAGAAGTTGGTTCCGGTCATAAATGATCCAATTGGTTTCACCAGTATACTGCAGGCACCGTGGCTATACGGGCTTTGTCCATACTCGGGGAAGCTCATCGTGAAACCATCAGAGTCGAAGTCTATCTACATAGAAGGACAGAGCATACTATGTGGTGGTATTGCATAAAGTAAAAATGGAAAACATCAAAGTAAAAGCAGCGAAGCGCATTGTCTAGTACCTCTTATCTGAATGTAGCACAGGCTTTACACAAGCGAGTAAGATTGCTAATAAAAACAAGGGAACCAATCGCGAATAACAAGAACGTTCAGGAGCGTTGTTAGCAATACGCTGAACAAACCTTAAATACTAATATTAAGTCGCAGCATATTTATAATTTCATTGCTCGCAATGTACCTGACTATGCGTTTTCTAATCTTATACAGGAACTGACATGAAAAAAACCTACGTATGCAGAAAACTGGAAGACCCCATCACAGGTTTTTACTACATTGTAGTGGGACTCAAAGGGTCATATATTGAAAACCTTATATATGCAGTATAACCTTTAGAACCCCTTTCGGAGGAGCCTGATCAGACTGATGTACCAGTAAATATCGCCTTGACCGATGGTCAAGGTAATTACGACCAAGCGCTGAGAGGAAATGACAACCATGTTGACGCCATCTTGGGTGCAGACGCGCTTCGGTTATTGATTATGGCAAGTACCCCATCTTTACTTGATGCACATACCGATAGAAGCTTTACAAGCTTCCGATTGATCTAGCTTTCCAGGCATTATCAACTCATATGCAGCACAACAAGATATTGATATAGTAATCCTTTTGTTGGTCGATACAACTAAAAAGTCTGGGAACCAATATTCCCAGGAAGTACCGCTATATATGTAAGCGTGAAATAGTCAGAGGGATTTTCCACCAAGAAGAATATGGGAATGTATATGATAGGAGGTTATTCTATACTTGGAAAGTGGGTATGTGCGTATTTCATCTCTAACGAAATAAAACGGTAAAAATTCACATGAACTTATTCTCCGCTGCCACACCGACCAAAAGCCTGTTATACGGTAGTATTTTATCTAGTCCCTATCTGATGAGGGTGCTTGATCGATTTTTAGCTGCCATCCCAACATATCTCGACAATATGATGAGGTAACTGATGTTTTTTACCGCAGTCGCTCTCCGGTTTGGTCGTCGGGTTCTTTGATTCGAGAGACAAAGAAGTGTCTCTTAAATATTCCCGCCATATATTTTTAGTGTGATGATGTTTGGAGCGAATCAACTTTTGGCATTGGTATATTTCCGGAATATCCTATCCTACCAGTACTTTCTTGTTCCTGGTTTTACTGTCGATGTTTGTTCCCTTCCATCTTGTTTGCTGCAATCAAGTGATTAATTGTGCATACTAATATATACTTCAGCTTGTCTGCTGTTGATTTATTCTATTTAGTACATAATATCTGAACTCGAAAGCTCATTACGTACCAGCAATGGAGAAGAGCCTGGAAAAGCACATGACTAACACGTACGTTTCGTCTGTAGTGATCACTCACCCAATTGATCGTGATATATTGTAGTTTGATGGTGTTAATTTCTCTGCACTTTAGGTGTCATAACCACGGAGTCACCGGAATATTATGCGTTGATCGTAATGGTTTCTGCCTTGGCGGTGAGTGTATGCATTTGGCAACAAAACCTGAAGATGTGCTTCTTTGCATCAGACCCCGTGTCTTATCTTTTTCATAAGTCAAAGGAGATGCAGATCCCAAAAGTGCAGGGTCACTCTCAGCCATTGCGAAAGATGCTGAAAAGATTCTACCGGATGAAGACACTCCAATCATCTCTATTGAGTCATCATCAACGTCAGTATCAACAGTTGACTTTTCAACATTCCCATATCTACTCAATATGACAGTGAACTGGTCTGTTTTTAGGAACATACTGGTCAAAGCTAAAGAAGGGTATACAACAGCAATTTACAAGAAAAGTTCATAATTTATTTTATCACCAATTCTGATTTCTATATAATTGTAATCAAAGTATCACAGTGAAGAACCATGATCTATTGATAGTGCAATTTTGTTAGTTTGCCATCTTCGTCAGCTCTCCATTCTGGTCAAGTCTCTTGAGGTCATCATAGCCACCAATGGACTGTCCGTTTATAAAAACACGCGGCACCTACAACATAACACGAGAGTCAGCACAAAGCATGCTGCCTCGGATTGGATTGATGAAACTGTTATTGATGTGTCAGCTGGAAGACATTGTGAGAGTGTCATGCAACAGAGAGTTACCGTTCTGGCTCCAGTCATGCCAAGCAGCACATCCTGCACGGAACTTCCATTGCTCATACGATCTAACTCATGGACTGAATATTTGATTGAGTGATTCTCAAGCAGCCTCTTTGCTCTGGTACAAAATGGACATGTTGTCTTGGAGAACATCACCACTGGGTCTTCTTCTATCTTTGTCTTGACCCATGGGTAGTCAGCAGAGCTCTCATAGTCACTTGAAGTAGACTGTGTCAGACCCATCTGAAAATAATCGAAGGCTACTATGTTAGCTGCTGACCATCACAATGCAACATCCAGGGTGAGATTTCGCCTCATAGACGTTGAGGCCGAGTCCTCGCTGTCTTTTTGGGCCATAATCGCCCATCCCACCTCAGATGGGTTGTCACACGAAGCAAAGAATCGAAAACATGTGCAGCGGGAATAGTCATGCGGTAATCACTTCAAGAAATCATGTCAACCGATGAAGTAGCTAGGCAAGCACACACCTTCTCGAAAAAAGAGAAAGCTTTAGTCCTGCGTAATGATGTACACAACTGTCGATGTTGGAGTTCACACCCTCTAGTCAGCCTGAAAAAAGCTAATCGCATTCGATCCCACAGTAGTAGTATATCATCTATCAAAATGCAAATACGCACGGTTATCTAACCATGACAGTGCAATTATCGTTTTGGATCAGCTACTAGTAAGCAGAGATTAGGCGCGTTCGTGCAGCAGGAACCACTTGTCAAGGGTCACGCTCTAATGCTTCGCGGTGCACGAACGCGCCTATTATCTCCACTTGAAAGAAAAGCTTTGGCGTCTAAGTAACGCAAGCGGAAGTACGATCCATCAAAGATGGCAATACTCATAGCATCTCTCGATAATACTTTATTTTCTATTTAATGCCAGTTCCAGGTCTTTATCCCTTGCATATGGTGATCACGGCCACCTAGCACGGTTAGGTTATTACTGAATGGATTTATTCACTAAAAGTTCATTAGTTAAACTTAAACCGCAGGCTAGACCAGATGAAAGGAGTAGAGCTGTGAAAGAACACTGTGTGGCAAGCAATCAGTTGTGAAGTGAAAGTCTGAGCATCAACTTGACTGGATTCTGAGATCAGCCTGTACTGGATGGGTGTATGGAAAAAATTCCAAACAGTTCTTATATATCAACAATACTGTGTTGAATCGACATCACTTCCTTTGCAAAGGACAGACAGGAAACCCCTGATCAGCATCATTGCCCAAACTTGGGTGGGGGAGGGGGAGTGATCCTTCCCATACACCAGAAAAAAATCTCTCCCCATACCAACTTGAGATGGTCTGAATCCACTTTACATAGGAATAGTAGTGAACTACAAGAGATTTGTCGTCGTAGACCCTGTGTCCGCTCATTCTCATCGTCTTCCTGTAGTTCTCATTTCCCACATACTTAGTATGTGAAACTTCAACATAAAGACTTGCAGGTAATGAGCCATATGAAATGGAGCCTTGATGCACTCAGCACAATACATACCCAAAGTCTGCAGCCTAGTAGGAAGTGAGCATGCATTACTGCTAGCATACAATATGGTGTATTCAAACCATCCCATCTGAGGGTCAAACGTGTGTGAAGCTTCCATACTGCAAGGGTGCAAAACAAACACTTGGTACAGCATAAATATTCTAAAATTTATTTTCTGGAAAACTAATGCAAAATTAGCTGAGTTTCTGAATAATTAGAGTAGAGGAGCAAAATCGCTATTTAGTTGGTTTTTTTGACTATGGAAATAGTTGAGCAGATCTAGTTCTTCTTTGGCCCTTTTATCATGCAGTTCACGTTCCAATCTCCGATAGCGTTTTTTTATTTCCTTCAATCGGGCATCATATAATTTGTTGAGATTCTTGTGCTCAGTTCTGGCAGTTTTTGCAACTTTGGGCGCAGGTGCGCAGTCAGCGGTATCGTCGTCACTGGCAGGCTGAAATGACAAGTAAGATGAGTTTCAGTTAACTGATAAATCTGAGCCTGTAATCTGAGCCTGTAATCTGAGCCTGTAATCTGAGCCTGTAATGGATAGCAGTCCATGACTACCCTACCATTGTGCAAGGAGCCAACACCTTTCATTTCCCATTTTGTTGAACACTGGCTCAAGCCCCTACAAGCTACTCGCTAACAATAAGCACTTGAAAAAATACACTGCGGTCTTCATTGCGCTTTGAAACTGTCCGATATTTTATTTTCCCAGACATAATATAATACCCCTCGCTTATGCAGGTGCTGGTGTACTCAGGGCTTCGGAAAAAAGGACAAGGAAAAGAAGAAATTCGTTCCAAGTACACCCACTGTATTCTGAGCTCTGCTGAAGAGAAGGCAAACTTATAAACAGTTGCTAACTGTCCACCATTGATGCCAAGCGAAGACAACTCTGTCTCGGAGAAAGCCAGTATACTCTCACAGTGCAGCTACACCACAGACCTTTAGTTTTAATGATAGTACTATTACTTGTTTACTCATAGCAGCCACTCATGAATGAGAAAATGATGCTGAAACAAATCAGTGACCAGACCTACTGACCATACCACTGGCTGACCATCTCACCGACTCACTGACACCCCCTGACACTCGCTGACACCCGCTGACACTCACTGGCACCCGCTGTCACCCGCTGTCACCCGCTGTCACCCGCTGCCACTCACTGACACTCACTGACACCCCTTGACACTCACTGACACCCCTTGACACTCGCTGACACTCGCTGATCAACTTGCTGACACTCTCTGATACCCGCTGACACTCGCTGACATCCGCTGTCACTCGCTGACATTCGTTGATCAACTCGCTGACACTCGCTGACGCCCGCTGTCACTCGCTGATCAACTCACTAGCTACCGATCATAATTAGCCAGTTGAAAGTTTCGGCAAAAAATTCACTAGCTAAATATGTTAACATAACTAGCGTTGTATCTCTGACAATTACTCACAGATGAATGTGCCGGTCTCTTCCTCGGTGCTTTTCCACTATTGGTTCTTTGCCTCTTTGGATCTGAAACAGAAACCACGGCATGATCCCATGTAGATCTGGAGTATGACTCATTGTATTTGTGACCTTGAACTACATGATGGTAGACAGGTAACACTTAGCGGCACTGAAGAATTCTCCCAATATGATATACTGTATACATGCTCGCACACATCAACAATAAAGAGTAACGCAGAGAAGACGCATAAAGACAGAGGTACAAGCCTGCAGATATTAGAGGAGGAGGGTAGATGAAGGGAGAGGAGATGAAAAGAAGCAAGGTGTAGGAGTTAGGAAAGAGAGATGGTCAAGAGGGAGGAAAGGGGGAAAGAAAAGAGAGCAGAGCAATAGAGAAAGAAAGAGGAAACTAGGTGAATGAGAAAGGAGAGATGGAGGAAGAGGGTGAAGGGGGAACTGGAAGAATGGAATAAAGGAGCAAGGAAGGAGGGAGGGAGGAGGAGAGGGGGAGGGGAGGGAGAGAGGGAGAGAGAGAGGGGAGAGGGGAAAAGAAGAACGTGTGACTTACGGGATGCTGTGTTAAGGTCAAGAGTTCCATGGCTAGACTGGGCTGACTGTGCAAGTGGAGAAGGCTGACCAGAGCCGGTGGGAGTGAGTCTGCAGCTGGGGTCTGTCCCAGTCTGTCGGGTTCGGCGTCGGCTGGCAAGTGATGGAATGGTAACAGGAGCAGGCGTCTCGTCTATGACCTCACAGTCTGACTCGGCATCAGCAGACGTGGAAAGACCAGGTGTTGCGGCAGCAGATGTGGAAAGACCAGGCGTCGCGGCAGCAGACGTGGAAGGACCAGACAGGGCGGCAGCAGACGCAGAAGTACCAGGCAGGGCGGCAGCAGATGCAGACAGACCCACCGTGGTGGCTGCTGATGGCCAAGGAGCACAGTCAGTTGAAATCACCGCTGATTTCGTAGTGGCTGTCATCACTGAGGTAGCTGTTCCATGCACTTCATTACTCTTTGAGTGTACAAAGCTATTGACAGCCTGTTCAATCACTACTCGTGCCTCTGCTCGTGCCTCTGCTCGTGCCTCTGCTCGTGCCTCTGCTCTTGACCGTACCTCTTCTCGAGCCTCTGCTCTTGTTCTTGCCTCTGCTCTTGCTTCTGCTCTTGACCGTGCCTCTGCTCTTGCCTCTGCTCTTGACTGAGGTTGTGGCTGCGCTTGAGTGATTGTCACACTCCCTTGTCTCATAGGATCGGTAGTAGTGGGATTGGAGACATGGGTTGGGTAGGGAGCAGGATTCCTGAGCACAGGGGGATAGTGGATGTCTGGGACGTTGTAGCCAGCATTGTGGGCATTGGGAGGGAGGTGGTGACCCCCACCACCGTGATCGTTGCAATGTGGACCATGGGCATTCAATGGATTTGGGAGAGGGGCAAGGAAAGGGAGGAAGGGATTCCTTTGTGGTGGGAAGGCCTGGTCATTTGGCTGGCCAACATGGTGAAGGAGAGGATGCAAAAAATTGTGGAGTTGTTGTGGTGGTGGACGTGGGGGTGCATGTGGGGGAGGAGGAGGGGCTGCAAACGGATCAATGCCACCGGCACCATGGATCCATCCACGATCAGGTGGGGGAGAAGGAGGGCTCCGATGAACCGGAGGAGCGTATGTACCAAGCCTCCTAAAGTAATCATTCTGCATCAAAGCCTCGTAGTCATTGTCTCTGCGGTGGTAAGCGCCTCTGTTCGGAGCAAATTCATTCGGGCCAATCGGCTGAGGTTGAGGCTGTTGCTGAGGCTGATGTTGAGGCTGATGTTGAGGCTGATGTTGAGGCTGATGATGAGGCTGATGTTGAGGCTGTTGTTGAGGCTGATGTAGCGGCAGAGGCAGATGATGAGGC
>ERZ1740065.1714-NODE-1714-length-13342-cov-12.206367_pt1 | contig 13342 bp, 12 predicted proteins | sample MGYA00581738_ERZ1740065 | MGnify/ENA primary metagenome ERZ1740065 (study PRJEB43018, sample SAMN04849749) | marine metagenome | isolation source: floating plastic debris | place: Pacific Ocean | collected 2008-09-01 | study: EMG produced TPA metagenomics... | reverse complement strand
CTGAGATGAAGCCATTTCCGTGTGTAGAGCGTCAGTGTGCTATGAGACGGCTGGTAGTAACAGGTAGAGTGGTAGAAAACATTATCCTTGAGTCGCTTGCTCTGTATTGTGCAGTAGAATAGTGCAAGGGAGAACAACTCTGTTAAATGCACGCCTGTGTCAAGACCGGTTTCATAGCTTTCAGTAAGCGCTCGCGTGCGACTGAGCCTCAATATATGCGTCCGTAACTCAGAAAGCGCCTATTGTCATCATTATAAATAAGGATGCGATTTGGTTGTTTGGTTCTAGCTGAGTATTCTATGGAAGCAGAGGTAAGATTGGAGTTACATCTGGAAATCTTACAGCATGATGGGGCGTTGATGTAGCGGGAGTTAGTAACAGGCAAAAGAGAACAACCGAGAAGTAGAAAGAGCTGGAGAGATAATGAAAGGAGTTAGGATGAAGGGGTAACCAGTTAACCTAACAGTTTGCTTTCAGGATGAAATATTTATACTTGTTTCCAGCGGACTTTCATAGAACCAAAACGAAATTTATCGTAAAAATTTTCTACAAGATGGCGGCCTAATCTAACTTACTGTAAGTAAGTGGTCAGCACCTCCTCCAGAGCGTGATGATCTTCCATCTGACCATGACCTCCCGCGCTTTTTAAAGATGTAGAGAGATGCTACCGTATCAAACTCTCATCATGACTGATCATCTTATTTGATGATAAATACTTTACAGCCAAAGGTAAATATCCATCATAGCAAACATGTTCTATTGAAGATTGAATACAACCATTGAAAGAGCATAGAGAAAGCCATTCAGAACACAGAAAAAGCTGTAGAGAGTACAGAGAAAACCACACAGAGTATAGAGAAGGCTGAAGATGCCGCTTCATTGATGCTCTTGCGTACTTAAATTATCAGTGTAGTGATAAGGAAATGGATAGCTGTGGAGATCAATCTCGAGAAGTGAAGATGTGGTGTTTCTTACTTCCCTTACTGTCATCTTCTACTTCCAGCCGAGCTACCACCAAACGAATGAAATGTAATCAACTATAAATGCTATTCGCTGTATAAAACTGCTGAGCCGGGCAAGAATGGACAACTCTGCTACTTGTGAGCAGTATAGCAATGGGTACATGGACCCAGTGATATATTGCCAGAGGTAACTGCAGGCTGTTGTATTACTGCGCTAACACTGATAATGGGCAGATCATGTCGGCTTTTCAAGAGCTGATTAAACATTGCAGCTCAAGTGTATGGGAGTCAGAATTGAATTTACCTGCTCTCGCCAACACACCATGTAGCTCGACCAATCAGTAGTGATGAATACCGGCTGTACCTATAACTATAGATTACTACATTAGTGTACCATAGAAGCACTCAGAGACTTTTAGAGTAAACAGCGAACCCGGAGAGCTATTCAGGAGAAGATCTAGTATGATTGTTGCCACTGAATATACATGTGGAAAGTGGAAGTGGGAAGAGACTACAGTAACCAGCCAAGTGGAATAAAACATTTCTTATCTAGTCGGTCAATCTATCTTCAATAATCAATCGCCGCTCTGTCTCATTAGTTCCTGTTTTTGAATAACTGATGAAAATTTCCTTGTTTGTGAGGATACCGTGATAGATGCCACCAGTAATCAGTCACACAACAAACCGAGGATTGTGTAACCAGAATAAACAGCTGTGACAGCCAGATATGCCTTCTTTCAACCGACTACGCAAACATATTCTGTCAGTACATATACTGACATGGCGGTGTAAAAAGTAATGCCTACTTTGTTCTGCTCTGCAGTGTGCTGGACTAGTCTCGATTGACCTCATGTCTCATGTCAAAGTGGTGTTGTTAGTCTGTAAGCCAGTGCCATCTGCTGGCTATATATCTCTGCGATGGAATCATCTCCAATCCAGCCCGCCGTATGGTTAGTGTTGTGTTGTACGCAGTGGCCACGTGGTGGTGGAGATCAGTCGATGTGAACACCGTAAGGATGAAGTCAATTGTAACATCCTATTATTTCAGCTGTTATGATTCACGGCAAACAGTTCGGTCCTGATGCACTCCAATGATTTGTGGTTTGTCGTATAAATCTTGATGAGCTGAGCTTAGAAATGACTGGATCATAGTTTTAGGCTGCATTTGTAAATCCATGGTTTCTCAAAGTTCTCAGACAGTTCATAGCATGAATGAATCTGCCAGCTATAGGTGCGTTTTTTTACTTGCTGGTGTTTTATCAAACATGCTGGTTACAGTGCTGATCAGCTGACTGTTTTCCATGGGTACACGACTAGACAGCACCTAAAAACCCTTGTGATAATGCAATATAGCCTCTCGCAGGATGAAGCACTGTCTCTACACCAGTACCAACAGCGACAATCTCCAACAAGACAACTACAGAAAAGTCGACTGGTGTGTGGAATAGCAAACTAGTGCATATTTGAGACAATGTATTGCAGTCACCTCAGCTTGGATGAGGATTGTAAACGACATGTAAATGTCAAGATTTTTCCATGCTATAGCAGTAGAGGTCTGCTTTAAGCAGGGGTTTCAGTATACAAAACTGTGTGACTACTAGCCCAATTCCACACATGTGATAAAATAACAAATACATAGACAAGGAGACTACTCAGCTATTCAAAACTCTACTCTGCCTGGACAGTGGCATGGCTGTCCAGGCTTCCTTCGTGAAAAAAGCCAGTTGTTTACTTCTATGATAGTTCCTGATGTACCATTAGTATGGATGAAAAGTGAACTGTAGCTATCCATAGAAGGAGCATCCAAGAGATCAGCTTCTGGTACCACCTCGGGCTCTAAGACAATGTCGCGATGGGACATGGCAAAGAGTGCTGCCTTGAGGTCATCAACAAACCCTAGTAAAAGGAAGTTGATCATCAAAAACTACTCATTACCGCAAGGAAACATGACAAATAATAATTTTATACTTACGAAACGTCTTTGTCGGGTTCATAGTCCTCAGGAGAGCTTCCCCAGGTCGGTACTTTTGCGTCGCTCTTGCATAACAAGGCTTGCCGCTGAGATTAACAGCCTGTGAACGCTCCACATTCTCGTTGAAGTCCATCACGGCTAACAGCGTTCTGTACAGCATCGCATGCAAACCAATGTGGGTCATCTTACGACAGTAGTGATTCTGGAGACTGTGAAAGGCCTCAAGATCATTGGTGTCTCCGACTGCACAACAGCGTTTCAGCTCTTTTATCTGTCTACTGTCGTTGACCACAGTGTGGAGTGTACACGCTGCCATCGTTCCAGGCGCAACCCTGTCCGAGTCTTGACTCAGCCCGTGTTGACATCTGGGGAACTCAGGCCAGGGGAAGCCGCTGTGCTACAAAGTACAAAGATTCTGTTATATACATGTTCATACTAGATTTCAATGTAGGCCTGTTCATGTGTTACAATACCTCATCCATAATGTGGTGCTCCATAAACAGCCACTTCGCCTCTAACACTTGTGAGCTGTGGCTGTACAGCACACAATGATAGAGGTGATTGGTCATCGCCTTTGACAATACGCACAACAGCTTGTTGTCCCTCTGCTTTAGCTGGGTAAGCAACTTCTTCTTGAAGCCCTTCGCTACATGCCATAGATCATAGGCATGCAGCACTGCCTTGCAGTTCACTCTCATCCACTTGTTGACACAGAGGTGACGATCAGTGATCAACGTGTGGACAGAGATACCAAGCTCTGCCAGGAACTTCATCTGACGCTTGAGACCCTCGAACTCCATCGTTGCACTCTTTAGGTCAGTCTCGCTCTTCTACAAATGGGTTCACATATTACGTCAAATGATCACAATAGCGACAAAATTAATACATGAGTACAATAATATACTTACATGCACTTGCAAACTATTGACGATCTTGCGGGAGGCGTTATCCTGAGCGTTGTTGGTGCAGTCCATAGCGCTATGACCAACTGTGCTGCGCCTGCCATCGCCACCGAGTACCACCTTCTCTCCCCTCAGAATCTCCAGGTGCTCCTGCTGTTACTGCTTCCATACATAACGTATGATCTTGTGGAAGTGCGTCACCTGATGCCTGTGGAATGTTGCTTGCGTCCCAACAGCGATATCCATAAACTGGAATTGACACAGCGTCTGCACTATCTCGGACCCTATAAACAAGATCGCAGCGGATAACAACAAGTCGATATGCGCTATCTGAGTTTCAGGCACCAGTTCAGACAACCTCCAGTTGAAAAGGCAGTCACAGTCAGGACACCTACCTGTTGCTTTGACCGCCGCACCACCTGAACCACGGTTGAGCTCAGTATCTGTCACAGCTCTGCACGTAGTACAGCGGAGCACTAGCTTCAACAGCACCCCGTGGTTTACTAAGAAGTAAGCTTGGTTGCACATAGAACAGTACAACATTGTAAATGCATTGTTTAAAACCTACAGAATGCAATACGGTCAGTATGTGATAGTATACATCTTACTGTTCCTGGGACGGAGAGTCGTCATCAAGGGTCAGAAGCCAGTCGAGATTGGCAGCGATGACAGACTCCTCCTCCTCCTCGTCAGTCTCCTCCTCATCAGTCTCTTCCTCCTTGTCAATCTCTTCCTACTTGTCAGTCTCTTTCTCCTCATCAGTCTCCTGCTCCACGTCAGCATCCTGCCCCACGTCAGCATCCTGCTCCACGTCAGCATCCTCTGCAACCGATCCCCTCCGTTACTTCTCCAGTGCCAGCAGTCGTATCTTCATTGGCACCTTCCTCTAAATAGAGTGGGAATAACTACTGAAGTCTGACCTGTTGTCAGGTTTGTGTGCAAGATACATAGGAGCATTGCGGAGTATGATGTATGCTGAGGTATGTTTGTGATCTGAAAGGAATTAGGAAAGCGAACAACCAGGATCCGCTTATTTCTGCTCTCTAATCGGCAATGATCATATGATATGTAAATACCATCATCTAGCGTCTGCTATATGATGGTTCATGTATTGTAGGAGGTGCAGTTGATGCTGATACGGATGTAGTTATTGTACTCAAATTGACGTTGCGTGGATAAGCAGAGGGTAAATGGAACCGGAGATATACGAACCATCACGCTATCAGCGCACTGTGAGCGAGAGGTATACCGGATCAAAGAGAGACAAAGGCTTTGGGAAACAGAACAAACAATGAGCTAAAACTGTTTGCCAGAGACAAGAGGTGCAGATATAAAAGTGAGCAGTCAGATAAGATTTGAGCAAAGTTCGGACCATGAGGGAATTATTAACTGTATGAGCATTTCCATCATGCATTCACTCATTCTGGCAGTCCATGTAAGCATATTCGGAGAATAGCATCTATGACCTAATAAACGGCTAATGATTGATCAGGACTGTCATAATACCAGAGCCTTTCAGTAGGTGCCAGGCTGCAATAGCCTTCCAACTAGTGACCACTAGAGCTTAGACCATGTATTTGAGGAAAAGGAATGGCTGGCTGTGGAGCTAGATGCCTTTATATACCCCATTCTGTCAGCATAACGTCAGAATGAGATTGGTCATATGGAAGGACTGCATCTACTCTGTCAACCCTTATGGCACAACTGAAAGAAGTGCCTGAGTTAATCAGACTGTGACTCCAGTCCTATGGAGCCGGTGCACGAGTGCTTTCGCTAACACCTAACTCATCGCTGGATATTGTTCGGAGAGCTAAGGGCATGATACTAATCACACATGCAACTCTTTCTGAACAGTAAAAAGTACGCAGTGTCCTGTTGGCTTTTAGATTTCTGTAACCAGCCGTGTTGCCCAAACATCAAGAAGTGTATCTTAGTTGCACAGAAAGACATGTGCAAGATAATAAACACGCCAGGCCTATAGTACGTGATCTTCAATAAATAGCGTGTACTGTATTCGTGGTAATAATAGCGAAATAGGGATTTCATGAGTTCCGATACATATAGAACAGCTATGAAACAAACAAAAACAAGCAAAAATAAAGACTAGTATTCCAGGCATCATTAGAAGTGGATTAGGCAACCACCATTAGTAGCAGCCAATGACAATCATGTAGGGTTACATGCATTGAACTGAGATGGATACTTAGTACCCATCTATTTACTGAAGAAAATGTAATGAGATAACCCGGGAGGTTCTGCTGGTGCTCATATGAAAATACTAGAATGAAATGCAGTTTTCTTCACAGTTGACAAGTCATACCGTGAGCCCCTATAGTGTTCGCCTACCACAATTGAACTCAGTTCATTAAACCAGACTAGCAAGACCTCAAGATAGCATTAGGAAACCAAGAAATAGTTGCAGTTCTCAATTCTGGCTGCTAAAATAATAGTGAGTGCCGGGAAGAAATGCAGGAGTATTGACAAACCTACATGTGGTCTAAATATAAACTCTTCTTCAAGAGGTGGCTGTTTTGGCTTATCATCACCAGCTGCTCAGCAGCGATTTATTTGCATGCAAACCGGCAGTGAAGACACCAATTGGTGCAGCCAAAGAGAGTCAAAATGTTCAGGCGGTGGATCAGTGGTTCCTGAGTACTCGACATCGATTTGGGTTGATTTCGTCTTGAAATCAACTGAACTCATTCATTAGAATGGTAAGAGGAGCGAGAGGACAACTCGGTAGCAGTAAAGTCTAGCTAAAGTAGGAATATGCGTACACGGAAACATCTACCTGAAATGAGGGTCTTTTAAATATTTGGCTTTTCCAGTAATGGTGATCGCTATCGACTGCTGTGTTTGTAGACTGAAATGATGCCAAGAAGAGTTTTGACACATAGATTTTAAAATGTGCACCGGATTCTCACAGTTGGGAGGTGATGAATAGGAGATCAATAACTGAACAGAGAAACAGAGGCCCATAAAGCCAGCGTGTACGTGCCTGCTAGGTTGCATAATCGTGCAACATGTTGGCATTCAAGTCGAAAAAACCATCACTTCCATCTCTTTCATAACCTTGTATTAGCTTCCTGGCAATTAGACAGGTACGAGAGAGACGAAAACTCTCCGGAAAGGTCGATATTTTATCAAAATTCGGTATCACCAGCACACCAGTAAAGGAAAGTGATTTTTTTGAGCTGTACGGTGGTTTGGACTTCCAATCGCTGTGATTTCTTGTTGTGAAATCAAACAGCTTTATGAAGTTCAAAAAGAGCCTCAACTCTTAGATTTCATAACAGCTCAGCACTACTCTCAGCACTTCGATAGTCTCAGTGTTCATTCATTTTTCTCCTCATCCCAGGCTCAGCAGAGCAAAACCAGTGGACTGTACAAGTCAATGCAGCAACACGTAGCTGAGACCAATTCACTACGCGTTATTCAGCAGAACAAAGACAAAATTTATGCTGACCCAAAGTTTATTGCTATAAGAGTGTCATTTCAAGATGCCAGTGTTCGAACAGAGATGATCATATTCGTTGGGTGGATCCAAATCTTCAGAAGTCAGCAGTGCATAGCTTCAGGCCGGTGTCGCAAAAGTAGCCGGGAGGGCATTCAGAATCTTTCAAGCATGCCGCGACTGAGAGGCAAGCAGGACAAGAGTTAAATGGAGTAGAGAGACTTGTTACTGTAAACGTGGTAATTATTGCGTGACCAAAATATAACGAAAGTTTCAGACACTATATTTGTCACGTAAAATTTAGCGTTTTATGCTCATATGTCAATAAGTACTAGTCATCAGTAAGCAACTTTGCTGTATTATTAATAGCGGAACTCATTAAATTGCTATTTTGCTATATTTAAAACACCGCTATAATTACCACGTTTACAGTAAATCACAATCTGCTGAAAGATCCCATTGAGGGATGCGTAAAGAGTTGAAGTTCATCGGAGACGAAACTGCGCGAAACTTTATAAACTTATATCAAAACATGAATTGATGATAGGAACTCTGAAGCTTACCGTAGGTTCCGGCGACGAGGCAGCAAAGAGCGAGAGCAGTGATAACCTTCATGATGATTGTGAGTGGATTTACACTGCGACTGTGATGATGATGCTCGCGTGCACCAATTCTTATACCTGTAGGCTTAGCCTGTGCTTCTCAGGCATTCACCACAACGTGAGTAAAGCAGCCTTGTATCCTACGCATGCGATACTTACGCTGGTAGCGGTTGCAAGCGATAGAACATTCTGGAGTTATGTGACAGCTTGATGGTGTGAGATGGACACAGAGACTTTCCCACTTATTCTTCAGTTGTTGACCAATTTGTTGAATTACTAGAAAAAATGATGAAATGAAGTAGTAGTGCCCTCGGGTCGGGCTGCTAATAGCCTAGTAGTGGTGTGGTTAACCAGTCCACAAGCTCTCACTGCTCACTGCACTAGTTACAGGACTACACTACGTTTGACCCAGAGTGCTACTGTAAGGGGAGATGATGAACCTGTTATAGCAGTTGCTATGATACAGCTGGATAGCGGAGCGTCGCCGCTCTCTTAGTTATGGGACTACATTTCATTTGGCTCAGAGTGCTGCGGTAGGTCTACAATTGACAGTTATGGCATAGCTACACGGGACATTGTGTACATTGAGTATAGTGTATTAGAAGTTAAGCATTATAGCGATTTACCGCACCGTCTTTTGGGAGAATTAGTGTATAAAAATGACAAGTTGCAATGGGCATAAGGAATGCAGTAGGGAATTTATACATCGGTCATTTGGTGTCGTCTGACATAATGAAGATCATTCTGTATACCTCGTTTTTCAGTCCACATCAAACATCTCAAACTTCTCAACTTCTCGTCTTCTTCATTTTCTCCAAGGATGATTCGTATTTGCCTTGGTTTCGCATTGGCAGTTGCTGACATCAACCTGCTGCACAGAGAATGTATCGCAGAACGGAATATCTGACAATCACCAGCTGAGATAGGCAATGCAGTCAAGGCTACCGAACCACTGAGTGAACAACTGCAATGAGGGCGAAAGTCACACCGAATGAGTGACTTACATGCAACTAATATGCCTTCTCACCCAGACTGCGATAGGAAGGCCACGGTAAGGGAGAAATCTACGGCGAAATAATTTCAAGAGGACAGGGATGCAAAGAAAGGCTAAAAGTTAACAAGATTGTTAGTTAATCTGGAGTCCAGCTCATTTGCTGCCATTGTTGGCCGGTTTGCCTGCGCAGTGCATAGAAGAGCTATAATCTGAGCCAGGCGATTGAGATGAACGTATCGGGCGAAAAGAGTTACTACCGGTTGGGATGTAGACAAGTTTAAATAGATTGAACAAGGCTCAACGTTTGGAAGACTTCATCAGAACAATATCCACAGGCAGCAGAGCGTTCTATTTCATGCCAACTACTTGGACAGTAAGAGAAAATGCATCTTCTGTTTTTTGTGAAATAGTGCTTCAAAGGATCGTCAATATCCAAAGCAGCCACAAGAACAGCAGCTATTCTGCGGGCACTTAACGCAATAACACACTCCACCTTTGATGAAAGACCTCTCTCACATCCGGCTCAGCCACCAGCATACTGCTGTGAGTTGGTGACTGGGTGGATCCGGTTGATAAAAAGTGATTGAGCAGCAGCTACTGTAGGCACCACAGGTATTTCCACTACACTTCCTTTGTAAAGAACTAACTGTGCTGACCTGAGTGAGCTCAGTCAACTAACGTTGACGGAGGTTGTGCAAGTTTGTGCAGGAATTGACACACAAGCTCTTGCAAAAATGAAATGTGTCTTCTTAGATAGCGCATCCTATAACTGCTCTTTGAATTGTGAGAAAGTAATTTCTAACAATGGAATGCAGTTTGCCCCTATGGCGCTACCATGACCTCGCCTTGACTCTGACACAAATATATATGCAGACTTGTATACCATACTAGCCATACATAGACAGTCTGGCTATTTTCTGCTGTTTGTTTGCCGGAGCTTCTTCCTCGTAAAAGCAACACAGCCTGCTAAGACTGCCTGTACTCTGACAAAACTTGTTATACCCGCTTACAAAAGCTATTATACAGCAGCATGGATCAGTGTGCAGTGTGGAGTCATTGACTCATCAGTGATATTAGCTGGCTGTCATGATCATGTGAAGCAAAGTCATTGTCAGGACATACATTATATTCCTCCCTCCTTTCCACCTCTCTTTCCACCTCCCTCTCTCCTTCTCTACCTTTCTCTCTCCCTCTCTATCGTGCTCCGTCTGCAATTGCCTCTGTGTGAACGATGCCCTTGATACAGATATTGTGTTACTAGACCAAGCTTAGGTAACTGTAGTGACAGGTACACTCGGTGATAGAAGCTGAAGAGAAGGCGAACACAAAGAAAAACAATGTTGGCCAACATGGAATGGAGGGGGGGGGGCTCAACGCTGGCATCATCAGAAGTACCAATTCACAACAAAAACTTTACTTCTCGGCTTTCTTGCGCTCCTACTGTTACGCAACGCATGTCTGAAATTGTAGGTGGTAACTGCAGTGCCTTTGATCACTAAAGATAACTTAATTGCAGCGAACCTACACTAAGTGCGGATTTCGACCGGCGTAATGAAGACATGTCACACCACATATACCACCAGCCTATGACGCCACGTTACATGCTGATACCCGATTAAAAAATGTTGAGAACGTTTGTGAGGAACATATGAATAACATATTCTGAAAACTAGCTCCATTTTTAATCAAGTGATCCAAACTGTCCGCTCAGCTTTTGTGTAAAAGCTGCGTAATCAGTATTTTGGGCCATACTCTATGAAGAAATTAATAGTGTGGAATACCTTTGCCATTGGAATTGTCATTCATGATCTGTATGTCAACAAGGTGCCATTCATTTTCAACCACAGCTTTCAGGGCAAAAGGCGGTCGACCACTACTATCCAGGTCATAGCAGAAGTTAAGAACTCCTTACGAAGATGAGGGTCCTTATTATTGCTTTTCGATCCAACGTCTAGAGCCGTCACTTGTTAGGACTAGATGATATAACTATTATGAACAGTTTCTGTAACAACTCAGCATGTTTATCTACCAGCAAGTGAGTGAGTGAATAGCAACAATGTTGGCAAGTGTCCCAGCTAAAACTGTTAGCATTTGGCAACTTTTGTCCTGCCATACACCAAAACCCTACAACTAAACCACGTCTGTTAATCAAAGAACGTGGGATGCAGTTTCACAGATTTCCAGGTGAACTGATCAAAGAAGACGAGAGAGACCAGCGTTTAGATCTTTATAGGGCTGACTAGTAGCTGTCTTGGCCCTCTCGCTTGGGCAAAAGCTATGCTTGAGGTATGCCGAGGGAGTTTTACAGCGCCTATGGAAGTATGAAAGGTAAAGACTAGAATCGTCTGATTTCTGCTACCTAATAGACTGCCATGGCATAAGACAGGCATCATCATACAGCGTCTGCTAGATAGCAAATCATGTGTTAAAGAAGCTGGTGTTGGTGCAGAAGTAATTATTTTGCTTCAACTGATATTTTTTGGAAAACCAGAGGATAAGCGTAACCGAAGATGTAAGAAGCATCAGTGCAGTGTGAGCCAGAATTATACAGAAGCAAGGCACTACCAAAGCTATGGGAAATGAAACAAAGAATGCGCATTATATTCCAACTCCAATGATAAGAAATAGTATCTCTAGAGGTCTATGGAATATTACGGGAGGTGAGAATTTCGTGGGATTCTGCCGGTAAGATTATATAACGAGCTTTGAATAAGGTTTTCCAGCTCATCCCACATCTTTGTAGGACTGGTCCAGTCTACTGTGTGAAGAACTGGTGCAGTGCATCACTATGTGCTTTTTCATAGGCCTGTGGCAGTCGATACTCCCCAATGGACTGCTCCAGTCTTATCACAATAGACTGGGGACTCTATATGTAATGGGTGTCCTTCATATACAGCCATGAAATTGGCTATATTAATGAGCTCAGTCTACAAAGTGTGCTATCATGTGCCCATATCCATGCCTAATGGGTGGATAAAAAGTCACAATTATAATTGTACTGTTCTTAGGAAACATTCAATATGCTTATAATATATGTTGAATTTACTAAGTATCATTTGCTTTCTAGATCTATTCAGACTATGCAGATGCATTTTGTAGTGCCGGTGACCGGAAGCGTACTGGTGACAAAGCGTAACCAGGAGCAGACAACTCTAAGTTCAACAACACCTATTTTACACTACAACAGCAGAATTATTTTTCATGTATCTGACAATGCGTCAACATGCACTTGTTGACACAGCAAATTGGATTCGGTGTATCAACATGGATATCATATCTATCATATACCCTGGGATTTGGAATTGTGCCCTAACCGCTGTTTAAATGACTGCCACATTCCCATGGAGGAGTACGTAAACAAATAACTGAGGAGAACCACCGCTAAAATAGTACCTTGGAAATCAGCAACTGCTGCTACATCACGAGGATTACACGCGCAACCTCCCCTCCCCTTCACCTATTGGATGGAGGAAGATAGAGGAGAACCTTTACTGGTAATAAGTATTATATTTCAATGATGTCGTATCTTTATTCCTTTCGTTATGATGGTTTTATTCATGTTTGTCTTATTCTCATATTCAAACTCAAACTCATGTTATTCGATGTTTCAACCTTTCCAAAGATGATGCAATCTTTACCTATATAAGTAGCTGCGCCACTATGAACCAGATCTTCTTCTTTTCGTTCTCTTGTTCTCTACACTACCCACGAGTGTCTACACAGGTTATCTGCTGTGCTGTGAACGAGGACAGTTCACAGTCAACTGTATCACAACTTGGTGTTCAGCCTACTTCTATCTTGTGTTATCAACTACGTGAGTTGGTGAGAATATTTTGTATACTATGGTATTGCACTATTCAATACTGGAGGAGGTATACATCATCAATAAACTCAAAGACATACTGTCAGTGAAATATCTTGTCACGTGTCTTGTGTAGATTTAGTGGCTTTGACAGGCAGCTCTGACATCGAGTGATCCTGAAGTGTTGGAGTTGGTCTATCTGAAGGCATAAATACCAGAGTGAACAATCTTGCTTAGGCAAGATAGTATTGAAGAGAGATACACACGCACACCGGATAAGGTGAAAGCTATCGGTGTCAAGGACACTTGCTATTTGTTACTAGCGCTTTCAGAGGATCCACACACATTGGCCTCACGCCTTAAGTGTCAAGGATCGTTCAGCCACTCGGGACGCTGACACTATAGTTATTAGAGATTGCCCTTTTGAACCATATAGAAAATCAGTTGGTGACATCAGCTGGTCAGAATTGAGTAAAGTTGAGGTCGTGACAATTTGGATGATCATATGAATTCGCCACTTTTAGGCTGATATGAAAGCTGTGCAACCACATCAAGGTACTTAATACAATATGAGTGTTATGTTCTCTCAGATACTACACGCTTTGCTGAGGAGTAGACCAAGACTGTTTTATTTATCGCATCAACATAGCCAGC
>ERZ1740065.1713-NODE-1713-length-13343-cov-12.816978_pt1 | contig 13343 bp, 10 predicted proteins | sample MGYA00581738_ERZ1740065 | MGnify/ENA primary metagenome ERZ1740065 (study PRJEB43018, sample SAMN04849749) | marine metagenome | isolation source: floating plastic debris | place: Pacific Ocean | collected 2008-09-01 | study: EMG produced TPA metagenomics... | reverse complement strand
GCTAAAAAAAAATTTATAATTTTTTTTTTTTATCCACCCTTCCCCTTTCCCCCTTTTTATCTTTTTTTCTCCCCCCCCCCCCCAATAGTAACCAATAGGAATAATTATTGCCCATCTTATTGTGCACATCACAGTTAGATTCATAGAGGTAATCGTATTCTTCCATAGCAACAAAAAAGGGCAGATAGTGAGAGTGTTTCACAAACTGAACCCGAAGGACAGTGGCTTCACATGCTACCGAGATCTCAAGAAGTACTGGAAGAACTCTTACGGCTACAGACTTCCGGAGTCTGATGAGAATATATTCTATGTGCAGATTCACTTCCGACTGATTGGCTCCAAGTTGTTCACGTATCCTTTCATTGATAATCTGTGTCATCAGACAACCAATGATTTATCAGTCCTTGATGCCAACAAAGATTGTTTGAAATGTATTACAGTAGCGTGAACTACAATTACCGGTGAATCAATGTCAAGTGTGGATATTCACTCCTTAGCCCACTCATCTAGCTACCCTAGCGTATGTGTGAAAGCCGACAGCTTGGTCCTTCACACAAGAAAGAAGGAAATCTGTGAGCATTTTGTCACAGATATAAAGAGATGTCTGAAATCGGTGTGCGGTATGAAGGTTCATTTGCAAGACTCAGCTTGGAGGCCGGTCTCATGCTTGAATACAGCTTTAGACAAGAAGCTTGACAAGTGTCAGGTGAGGCTAGTAGTATTAATAGTAATCCATCTTGGATAAGTTGATGAACCATGAAGATACTTCAATCATAATAATTATTGACAGCCTGACAAAGAGAGAGTCAAGGTCACAGCTGTAATTGGGTGCAGCTCCACTTCATTGAATCAACCACACACTGGTGGTTCGCCATCTCAGTGTAACAATGAGCTGTTAATGACAGGTAATCAGTGCTTCTGGCCAATATACTTTCCTATCCATGTTGATAGTCTTAGGAATTACCATTGTGGCTGTTCTGTTCTGTACACCATACTGAGACCAACATCAAATAAAAATGTATGTATGAATGTATGTTAATACTATGAAACCAGGAAAAGTATTTTCTATGTTTTTAGGCCAGGAAGATGGAGTTAAGATTAAGCCCATTGTTCCATCATTTACTAAAAAAAGGAGTCAGACCACTTCAGCAGGTGTCGTGTCATTTATATTGAATTCTTATGATGACAATCTGACTTGGTACCCCATGATTCTCCCTCCTTCATGTGTTTACACTCTCCCAAATAGAACACAATATTTTTGCGCTGCTTTAAATTTGGTTATTGCATAATACTCGAATCAGAATGCGGTTGTTTAGCATTTCTATTTTTGATCTTAAATATTTATGCCCTTCTATCGATTTTCTCAACCAGCCATTCAAGCCGACTTGTCGAAGAAGAAATGTACTCATTCATTGCTGAGGTCGAGCCACGATGCACTACCGCCCAGAGCTCCCAAGGTAATTGGCATGTGGCATACATATAGTGTATCATAATATCACAATATGTTATGCAATACAATATACCTATAAAAAACAAGAAATGATCAATCGTAATCAATCATATGTTTGGTATCTGAGCCTTATTCGTATACACCGGGTGGTCATCCAGAGGTGTAAACTCGAGCTCCAATCGAACTCCAATCGTAATCGATTACGATTGTAATCGATTACGCTATATCCATAGCCGTGGTAATCCATACTCGTGGGCCAGCCAATCACAATCAAACTCGTAATTGTGCTTTGTGACCACCAATCGTTTCCCTAAGATTACAATCCCAATCCTGGCTTGAGTACCCAATCGATTGCATAGCATCACTCCCGGATCATATTTGCCTCTTTTAGAGCTCATGTTACGTCAGCAATAATTGCTATTCAATCCCCAATCCCAATCATATTTGGTCGTAATCTGCTTGATTTCTTGGATTGGCAATTGTAATCCAATCGAGCTCGTGATACATTTTAAGAAGGCAACCGGAATTTAGTCAGCAATCATGACCCGCCAATCATAGTGTAATCCCAATCATGCATGGAGCCAATCGTTACACCTCTGTTGTCATCTTGATGTTTGATATTTTATCTGTGAGCGCCATCCTATCCATTAGTTGTTTTTACTTATGCGTATTTATTTATCTCACCTTGAGGAATGCACAGAGTGCTCTTGAAGGAGAAATATTAAATTAATGAATATTTTTCAGATTCATGTGGAACCAAAAGTCCCTCATACATTGACGGTGCAGGACTCTTCACACTCTCAGGATCACAGTCCAGCTTCACCCTCTTCAGTGAGCTCCAACATCATTTTATCAATATATCAATTATTTTACTCATTTCCCTCCATACAACAAACCATGTGTTCTTGGAAGCCAGTGTCAGGTTCTACTTAGAGTAAAGTAAATATCATTGTCTTGCGAAATATTACAAAAGTGAGATGGAGCATTGCTTTGCAACACAGGTTTTTGTAAATAGAATTATGAAATAGCTGATCTGCTATTTTTATACAAATATTTTATTGGTAATTTCTTAAGTTTATAGGGAATATACTGGTTTGATATTAGCCGACATCAATCAAGGCTCTCGCTTATAGAGATGTCTCTTCTACACTTGCAGCTTTTGAAATCAGGTGTCTCTGCTCTAAAGGCATTCCTGAGAACTCATAACGTGAGATTTACAGCGAAAGATAAAAAGCCTGATTTGTTGGAGAAGGTGAAGAAAGTCATCGAGACAGTGGAGCAGTGATTTGAGGACGGATTACCATCAAATACCATATTTCACTTATAGTTAGGTTATTGGTCTTGTCTTTAAAATACTGGTACTGTGCAGATAAAGCATGACTCTACAGTCAAAGCCCTGAACCTCCCTTCTCTTCCTTGCTTTATCTCTCTGCCACTATTGTAATGACTTGGTAGTCAATAAGTCTTTGAGCTATTAGCTGTACTGCAGCAGTGTAATTAAATTAGAACTTCAGCTTCTGGTTCCATTTCCAGTTTGAGTTTCACTTGTATGCAGTCTTGTGTCTCCAAACAAACCTCAAACGCAAACCGACTTGGTGAGTGAGCCATGGAGAAGAGAAAGTCGGGTGCTGTGAATGGGAGGGCAGCCGAAGATCCCAGTTTGCTTTGGGATTTCGCTGTAGAGACAACAGCCCATGGTGTAGCTAAAATTGCAAAAGCTAAGTCAAAACCACGTCGTATGTTGTGGTGTGTTGCTTTCTTGGGTGCCTCGTTGGTATCTATCCTCATGATCAGCCTCAGGTGAGTGGTTCAGTCCTCCCAGATTTATTGCACTTGTATGATGCAATTATCATCACTGGCGGCTGTACAGGTTCAACTCTGTTGGTGCTATTCTAGAATTGCTGGCACTTGCTGCTCTGCGCATTAAATTTCATAGAATGGTGTTTCAATTTTTTCTCAATTTTAGGTGCAAGGCATACTTTGAGTATAACACCGTTGTGCAGTTTGATAAACAGTTCCATGACAAGCTAGAATATCCAGCGGTGACCATCTGCAACTTCAATAAGTAAGAATCACCCGTCAGTCTATGATGACAGCTCATAGCGTGATCTCGCATGCATTACAATTGTTTAGGCTGCGACTTTCGTACAGAGAGGGAGGAACTCAAGCTAAGGCTGTGGCCTTGTTTAGTGACATGATGTCGTCCCTTTACACCGGTACTAATGTCACTGAATGATGAATGCACTGCTCTCATGCTATCATGTCATACCTTGTTTTACTTTGCCTAAAGGGAATGAGACAATTGATACATGTGGCCAGTGCAATAGAAATCAGTTCAAATGTCTGATGGACTTGCAAACATGTTGTATACCAATGGACTGGAAGTGTGATCACTATGTCGACTGCATAGATGGATCAGATGAAAATACTACCGCCTGCCTTGATGTGTTTCTAGCAGGTTTGCGGACTGTGCTGCAGTATCTATAACTTCCCAATCAGAATCCCTGTTATCAACAATCCTTACTCTTACAGAAGATTTTTATGAGTTGCCACATATACCACAGGATAGTGTAGTAGATATATGTGACCATGAGCGAGATACACCACTGAGCGATACGAATGGCTGGATATCATCCTCTAACTTCACTGTTGACCAGTACCCAGAAAACCTAGATTGTAGAGTCCGAATTCGCACCAACACTGGCAGCACTCGGTACCTTATCGCAAAGATTTGGGCTTTGGTAAGGCAATCAGTAAACCATTTCTGTATTCATCATTGCTCGTATTAATATCAACCCTCTGATCTCCTATCAACATCTCGTTAATTCTCAGATTTGCCTCCCTCACTTTTAGTTGTCGGCATCATTGTCACCTGCGACATGCACATGTATTTATACATATAGATTGAGGAGGATTACTACGGCTGTCGGCACGATCGGCTAGTAATAAATTCTATTTCTATCTGTGGTCTATATGAGGGATCTGTAGCAGTCGCAGCCGATGGCGACCATGTCGAGGTCGAGTTCGTGTCAGATAGCTCAGTCACGGATGCAGGGTTCGCATTACAGTGGAGGCTTTCAGGTAATGAGTTACGATGACACACTCTGGTTGCTCCATTAGATATCAGAGTGATAAACTTGGGATTGTTCTAGATAACGACGAAGGTCTACCGCTGCTCACCAATGCACTCATAGGCAATACTTATGATGCCGACTATGATGATGATGAGAACAGTGGTGACGTTGAAGAGTATGATGGGTCTGAATATGGCGATGACTATGACGATGACTATGATGACGTCAATAGTCAGCTACCTCAAGTGGTTGATGGTGAGACCAGTGACACTGCTCTTTTGTTCTTATCTATGATTTGAATCATAGTTAGAATTTGAAAACATTTTCACATTAAAATAATATTCTACCACATTTTGTAACCAGAAAGTGTCACCTTTGCTTTCAGCTCATATGATATCATGATAAAGGTAGATTTAGATGGTATAGGGGATTCATTCATATAATTTCAACTATTGGCATTATAAATAAAATATTCGATCCTAGTTTGTGGCAGAAATACACCGGCTGTGGGTTTTGGCTGATTCCGTCTATCTGCCGTAAGTGGTATACTGTACTGATAAGTTGAAGCTCATCGTTGTGCATTACTTTTCCCAAGGGTAAAATAATTAATCACCTCACTGAACTGATCCTAAGTTCAGGAAATTAAATATGTGTCAATTTAATTTCTTTCTTGTGAACCGTTTTGTCATGGGATCGTAGCTAAGTGCGTGTTATACCTGGTAGGTGTGGTGAGTGTATGTACTGACTCGGACCCAATGATAGCGATCAGCATCAATGGCTCTGTGACACCACTGACTGTGATCAGCCATCGAGGATATCTGAACCACACACTGTACCCAACCAACAGCAACTGCTTGGTACAGCATCTCATCTCCACATACCATCAACCATACAACAACAGAAAGCTGTCTCTAACGAACTATTGTCACCGTTTCAGAGGATGTTTGTATCAGGCACACAGAGCCTGCAGCTGACCCTGTATGAGATTGGGATTGAGAGCGAGTATCCACACTGCTTGTCAGACTCTCTAACCATCGGTAACTATCTACTTCTACCTAGCGTTACTCTGCAACAAAACAGCGGTAGAAACACAACTAGTGGTTGAGACAGAGGTGAGATAGAGGTATGACCTAAGTACGCACACGTTGTGATTACTTGTAGACATTGGAGACAGCAGTGAGAGGTTCTGTGGGTATGATGTGATTCCCATGAATTTCACTGTGCCTCCTCACACCGCTTTCACTGCAAGATTTATCTCGGGTAGCAGCAGCCAAGGTGTGGGGTTCATCTTCGTCATACGAGGTTGGTTATGTAGTGGGGTAATCCATCTATTACCAGTAGCAGCACAGCTGCGGGAATGCATTGCTATCTGGTACCATGCTGACACTACTGTAGCTTGGGCCGGTAATGAGAGCAATGATGACGACAGCGATGATTGGGATGATGATGATGATTTCGAGTACAGCGGTGACTCTGAACCAGAAGGTAAGTCAGAGGCGGCAATAAACGAAATCAAGGAGACAAAATAATGTTAGGATTAACTTAATGACAAGATTGTTGTGCACTTGGTGCCTGTGGTGATACAATAATGGCATAACTCTCTCATAATCGTGCCTTGATGCTCTCGTGTTCTTCACTTCAGAAGGTAAGATTATCAATGACCAGGATAGTCGTGCATTTAGGATGTTGCATGCATTTTCAATGTTTCAAATATCAATGCAATGAAACAGAAGCAAGCCCAATCCGCAATAGACATTGTGATTGACGTCCTAAATTTGAAAGGATTTATGTGTCTATGAATGACCAATACACACTTATGCTGTTTTACACTACTTGTCCATCTGTCTCAGATGCTGGAGAGGAAATCCAAAGGAGACGTCGATCATCTGGTGTGTTCAACGTATTTGACTTGATCAGAAAACGTCGCGAGTCCACAACTACTAATAGCACCAAAAAGACAAGTAAATAGTTACAGTTACACGCCTGGTAACTAGTTTTTATGTCAATGCTTATGTACAGTTTTTACTGGCTACAGGTACCCAGGTAAATGTTGACTTGTCTGACACCAAGTTCTCAGAGCTCATCAGTAGTGGTGGCTGGCAGCTAACCACTTCAATGGGGAATTATTCTGGCAATTCTAATGACAGTATGACACTACTTCGCTGCTCCTTCCGTGGTGTAGAATGCAACTCAAGTGTGAGTCTACTGAAATTCAATCTTTCTAAGTTTCTACCTGCCTGCTTTAGCATCAGATGTACCCTTAGTACCTTAATACCTTAGTACCCTTAGTACCATTAGTACCATTAGTATCATTATTACCTTAGTACCCTTAGTACTGATCAGCTTTCTACTGCAGTGGTTCCAGCACACATTCACTAAGTTTGGGAACTGCTACACGTTCAATGCCCTTGACTGGCTGACCCCTGAGATGGTCCAACCTCTTACCACACCGTTACAGCAGATCCAGTCTGGACCAGCTCATGGCCTTGACATCATGGTGGATATACAGAGGGTAATCACTGACTAGTATTCAGTGCCAGGCTGTCCGGTAGCCGATTTATGAGTGCAGTCTATGTTCCAGTATGAATATTCCGAGCAACTCGGCACTGGTCACCGACAAGTTGGCCTGAAATTTCAAGTTCATTCATCAGATGAACTACCAGATGTCGAGAACCATGGTGCTGCCATAGGCAGCGGGCAGCATGGCTATGTAGGATTCAAAATGACGCGAGTCGTCAACATAGAGCCACCTTGGGGTACCTGCAATAAGTCATTGAAATTACAATACTCCAACCACTACTCATATGTTCAGTGTGCCGCTGAGTGTAAACTGAGTTACGTGGAAGAGGAATGTGGATGCAAGCCGTTTTACTTCCCAGGTAAGTCTACTAACAATGAGGAGAGGAAACTAAAACTTTCAGATTGTGAGCTTTTCCAAGCAAAAACTAATGTTTAGGGCCAGCCAGGGAGTGTACTGCAACTGAGTTGAAGAATTGTGCTCTATCGGCAATAGGTATAGTATAGATGTACCTTGGCTCATATCTCTCACTCTCATGTTCACTTCAAGCCTTTGTCAATGGCTGTTTCCTCACAGCTCGTATTGACTTGGGAGAATTCGCACAAAAGTGCTACTGCCCAACGGGTTGTGATTACTATGACGTGGAGACACAGATCAGCTACACCAACTTTGCCGACACAGATTCGATTGTCAGTGAGCTCAATTCACAGCTCTACAATCTAACCAACGGTACCTATCCTAGAGGCAATAGGAACTTCTACAAGTAGGTGGCATTCCTCTCATTGCATGCACTCACAGTTAAGCCTGGTTTCCATATGAAAGGTAAATTCTGTTTTTAACTACGCAGGAACAATGTTGTGAGTATGAACATTTACTTTGATGAGCTGTCATTCAATGTTCTGAAGCAACTGAAAGCCATGGATGAGTCAAGCCTGCTGAGTAAGTAATGATCTGTCTGTACATGACCACAGTTATACTATCTCTGTACTTCTGTACATGATCACAGTTATACTATCTGTTATACTATCTGTACATGATGTTTGTATTGCCGACAGGTGATCTAGGCGGTCAGCTAGGTCTGTTCATTGGAGTGAGTGTGCTGACCATCTGTGAAATGTTTGAGACCCTCTTCTTATCCATCACAAAGTGCATGGGAAGGAGAAGGAATCTCAGAAAGATTGCTCATAACTGGGCTGAGAAAACAAATCAGAAAAATCAAAATATTAACCAATGGCAAGAGAAGTATGATGCGTGATGAATGAATGACTGTAACACCTCAATAAGGAATGACAACTCCCAACTTCTATATAGAGGATAGTGGGATTGAACGATGACAGTAAAATAGAAGCATAACCGAGACACAAAGGATGGAGCCAACAATAGACCCTCAAACAGAAGAGTCTTTGATAGACGCCGGAGACTTCTCCTTCTCATTTCCCTTTTTATTGTGAACATCCTTTACTCTCTTTAATACTGTAACATCAATATACCGAGATACTCAGCCGATGTAAGTACCGTCTCCTTCTATAAGTGTAACGGGCGTGTGTAACCTGCAGTGAGACAGAATCTCACTCATTTCCATCTGAACTCGTGTCGTAGGAAGTTGGGCTACTGGGGGGGGCAGCATCTACTGCCTAGAGCGCCAAGCTGATGTCTACAGATGCTGAATTCTTTATGACCTGAAAGTGAGAATATAATTTTACTTTTTGGTATATTATGATATGGTGTGGAGTGGATATAGGTCTGAAGGGATGATAGGCCAGTCCATATTATCAGAAAGCTTTGATGGTACGCAATCTTTTATTCAGCTTTTGTGTCTGTTTGACTAAAAAGATTACTTTCCTACTTTTTCCTCTACAAATGATTGTTTTTGCATCAGACGGGGATTGGTGTTGCTCTTGCCATTGGCCTGTGTTTATGCATGGCGAAAGCAATGCATTCAGCCAAGTTTGTGCCTTTTTGCTCACTAATTTGGTCTATTTTTGTGTCATGAACATGGATATGTTAAGATTATGAACCTAATACACTACAGGTATAACCATGGTGCACAAACTCGTGTTGATTGACGAGTCTTGTATAGTTGAGGGAACACAGTATGTTCAGCACATTTACCTGCAGGAAGCTCTAGGATATACTGCACCCTCGACAAACATATGCATCAAATTTTTGCATTCATATATTTCTATGTTTCCTGTAATTTAAAAACCATGTCACATTCATTCACCCATGGGTGTGGGATAAAGGAACCAAACAATGAGTATGATTGCTGTGGTTAGCTAGCTAGTGATTCACTAATTATTGTTGCTCACTAATATGACACAAGGAGATCATCTCATTCCAACATTGGCGATAAAATTTAGTGAAGTCAGTACAAAGATGTGTCAGACAGACGACTGTTGGACGATGACTTGGTGTATACCTGTTGATTGAATTTTGATGACAAGGCAAGGGTCAAAGTATACATAGTGATAGACACACAGATAGACAGACAGATAGACAGATGAATAGGCAGATGGATAGGCGGATGGATGGGTGGATGGATGGGTGGATGCATAGGCAATAGGTACGTGAAAACCTGGCAGCTAGTACTATAGCTCTTCCAAAATGGAGATCACCTGGCATAGCTGGCAAGTTGCTGGCAATTCGAGAAGGTCAATAAGTTCAGTCATAGTGTGGACAAACCATATAAATGCCTCTGATTCTGTTCCTCACTTTTGGAAGGGATCTTCAGAGACTGTGCAGCACATAGTTGGTGGATCCCCCCTAGCATCTAAAGGCTATAAAGAGGAGCATAACCAGGTGGAAGATATTCACTGAGCTATCTGTTAGCAATAAGGCCTAGGTCAGCTGAATAGTTGGAGCTCCCAAAGAAGGTGGTTGAGAACAGTTGTACCATCTGGACAGACAGGCAGGTGATAGTCAACAAACCTACTATCTTGCTGGCAGACAGGCATGCCAGCGGCGCATCACAGTAATAGATGTCACAGTAACCATTACCTCAAAATCAAGGTCGAAGAACTTGGGAAGGTAGAAAAGTATCAGCCATTGTGGGAGGAATTGGAAATAACATAGGAGGCAACTGCCACAGCTGTCCGTAGTGGTTGAAGTCTTGTGTGCAGTAACATCTAAGTGTACCCAATGGCTGGCTCATATACCGGGAATGTATACGTAAGCATGCCACAGAAGTGTTCCCGACGGGACTGGTAAGAGTTTGAGGATATTTCTCAAGCTCGTGGTCTCTGGTAGGAACTCTCAAGCTTGAGGGAATAGTACCACGTATACATTTGTGTATGATGGCTGATATTGGTATGGCTATAATTCCCTTAGTGTAGTATACAGCTTAAAAACTGAAACCATAGTAGTTAGAATACCAGAATACACCAAAGTGATATTTGATGGTCTAGTTCACTGACAAATAACTCCTAGTGATGCATCTCTATGCGTGAATACATGCAGAGAGTGACTAGGGCATTACTGACACAAGCCAGCCAAACATGGGAGTTCAAGTCTTTAAAGAGAGTGATATATGGGCAATAATTATGAAACAACACCAGCTGTACCAGTGCCAGCCCTGCTACTGTATGCATGCAACAATCATGTCAAGAAAGATGGAGTTGTGCTCTCAACATAACAAGCGGCTAAGATGGAGTTGCCTTCTTTTTGCATCAGGACACCCGCTAATAGCATCTAGGTGAGACGATATAGTAATCACGTTATTTTACAACCACAGGTATATATTTCAACAATATTGCGTTACTCAATTGAACAATAAAAATAAAAAACCTGTTCTCGAGTAGTTATTCTATGCCCTTTGCATCAACATTGACATCATAATCAATTTATGTTCTCATACGTCCACAAAATCGCAGATATATGTTTATCTCGAACCAAAACCTCTTTGCAGCGACAATACGAAAGAAGATACCGGCAATAGTTTCACGTTGCCTGACAGCTACGGCATTTGGATGTGAGCTCTATCGCAAAAGAGGTATTGGAAAAAGATACTGCATACGTTACCTTTATCAGATGTTGCTCGAACTTCACGTACGTATACTTATGGGGGATCTCCATCGCTCCAGTCTACCCATTTTATATGGATAGACTTGATCTGTCAGTGTTTCAGATGACTGTTCATACTGTTTGTGCTGTCCCTATTCTATTCATGTACATTTATCATTCGTCATATCCTGATTCAATGTTTTTTTAGGTAACTAGGACTGGATAGGAAGTCACACGTTGTATGAAGATAAGATGATATATTTATAGGGTCGAGAAATAGTCGCATCAAGGTGATCTGTGTGAGTTTCCTGCACTTTATTGATATGTTTGTCATCTCAATCAAATAGGTTTGGTTGGAGGTTTACATGGTATGATTGCTACTGCAATTGATCCCTTATCAGGATGTTCAGGCTAAATCCCTATCATCTACAGCCAAAACCATGGGCACTACTTGCTGTGATGGAAAGATCTGCTGTCGGCAGTAATAGAGCATTTGCATCATGCCAGATCTTGTGTAAAAAGGTGATCATTGAGACATCTGGAGAACGATGAAGAATACTGGAATATTTACTTGTATAATGAAGTATCCATATTTTTTAGTTAAAACCTAGATCCACACCTCTTGCCACATATGACGTTATAACGAAGCCTGGAGAGAAGAAAGGTTTGAAACTTCAAGATCACATCTATCACGAGGCATACGCTACTCTTACATTCTCAGTTCCTTTTCTGATCTGCAGATGTGACAGTGCCGCTGCCTAATGCCTACAGCTCCAGATTCACAGAGTCAGCATGGTATGACTGGTGGGATAAACAGGGCTACTTCCAACCAAGTGGAAATGATGAGAAGTTTGTGATGATATTTCCGCCACCCAATGTCACTGGCAGGCTGCATATAGGTCATGCCTTCACTGCTGCCATCCAGGATGCTATAGTTCGCTGGTAGCAGACTGCTTCCTGTCATCACTCTGCTGTTGAAGGTATGCGGGCGAACGGTTATTGCTAAAATGTAGCTAAATGTAGGAACCGGATGAAGGGCAGATCTACGCTGTGGATACCAGGTCTCGACCACGCTGGTATTGCCACACAAGCTGTAGTGGAGAAGAAGCTGTGGAGAGATGAGCAGCTCACTAGGCACGACATTGGGAAGGAGAACTTCCTGCGTAAAGTCTGGGCGTGGAAGCATACGTAAGTGCACTCAATCTAATGACAACAGTGTACAAGGCTGGTGTCACAGTCAATATGACATACTGCTTATGTGTTCTGTGCCCATGTCACATCAACGGTGTCGCAATATGGAAGCTTTCCTCGGTGCCAATGTTTTGATATCATAATATGACCTAAGCGATTCGATTTCACAACGCATGACACTGATGCCAAACAGCAGAATCTTTTGGTATATGTGTTGTGCTGCTGTGTTATCTGCTCACGATCATGCTCTTTCACTGGCCCATCATACGCAGGATATTGCTGCCTACAGAATCAGGAGCACTATTTGTTTGTCTATACACTAGTTGGAAGAAATGCAAAACAGTATTTTTACAAAATATTATGAAAGATGAAAATGCAAAGATTATTCTTGCAAAAATATCCTGTTCGACAGTATGACATGATTCCCGTGCCGTACTGTAGAACTGGATTTGACAGAGGCAGAAATGTTAGCGTTTTCTTCAAACTCATCAAGCAATAAAAATGATAGCAATCTAACGATAGCGATCCCATAAATGGGAAGACAACTCCGATATACTGTAGAACCGGATTTGATAGCGACGGTCTAATAGCCGCAAAAATAGCGACGAAAAATGATCGCTATCATTGGATTTCGCTATAGAAAATACACCCATTATACCTTATATGGGAGTTGTCCTCCCATTTATGGGATCGCTATCATTAGATCGCTATTATTTTTATTTCTAGCCCATTTTCATGAGAACGCTAACATTTGTGTCACTATCGAATCCGGTTCTACAGTAAGGTATAATGGGTATAGTCTCTATAGCACAGTCTAACGATGAAATCTTTGCTGGAGTTAGACCGGCGCAATTAAATCTGGTTCTACAGTAGCTACCCACCCATCTATTGCAGTCGTGGTGTGAACTATCTTATTTACTCTCCAGCTACCTGCTGAGAACATTTCTCCATCTTACTCACATTTTATCATAACATAGGGGGCAGATGGAAAGAGGAAACAACTCTGAATATGATAAATTGGTTTTACCCTGCCTGTCTCCCTGTCTCTCTGTCTAACTGTCTCACTGTCTCTCTGTCTCACTGTCTCTCTGTCTCTCTGTCTCTCTGTCTC